>Ga0134121_10003375_pt1 | contig 13370 bp, 10 predicted proteins | sample KB301_FD_96463 | JGI IMG/M metagenome (GOLD analysis project Ga0134121, IMG submission 96463) | Terrestrial soil microbial communities without Nitrogen fertilizer from Kellogg Biological Station, Michigan, USA - KB3-0-1 | ecosystem: Environmental > Terrestrial > Soil > Unclassified ...
AGCGCCACTCGCTTTGCCGGCGTGAAACGGTCTTCGCCGTAAAGAATCATGCTGTGACTGGTGTCGAGCAGCAGCACGGTCGCACACGAACTCTGGTATTCGGTCTGCTGCATCATCAGGTCGCTGTACTCCAGATTCAGCGAACCGCCGAGCCCTTCGCGCCCAACGGTGCGCATCAGGGTGGCGCTGATGTCGAGATTCAGCGTGTCGCCAAATTCGTATTCCTTGGACACCTGATACGCTTCGACTCCAGTCGAGAGATGCGCCGTCTCGTGATGACCCAGGCTGCTGCGTCCAAGCGATCCGAGAAGATGGCGCAACAGGCGGAAACCGAGGAAGTCGATCGATTTGTCCGTCAGCTGGAACTGAGGGGAGTGTGCCGGGTCGTCTTCATAGCCTTCTCCGTCGCCCGGACCCATCTCCCGCGGATTCTCCGTCTTCAGCCATCCATCTTCAACCATTCGCCGGATGATTTCGGAAACGAGCGCATCGAGCTTCTGAGATTCCTCGGATGAACGGTCCGTCAGCCATTCCTCCAGCATCGATTCCGGAATGCGTCCCATCTCCACCAGCTTTTCAATGATGGCCTGGCGCAGAGCTTCCATATCCTGGGTCGTGCCAGTACCGCCTGGATTGAAGTTGAATCCGCTTTCAAGAAAAAGATCCGATAACTCGTCCAGCAGATCTTCCAGGCTCAAGCCATCGAGCGGAGATCCCACCCACTTTGTGAATTTCGTTACGGGCATAAAATTAATTCAAGGGCTTCTTGTAGCGATTGATGTCCTTGGTGTAATCGCGATACATATCCGCGGAAGCCTTACGCTCAATCGCGGAATATCCTCGTTCTTCGGTTCGTCCCACCTTGTCGATGGCGTGAAGACCCTCCAGAATGAACTCAGCGGCGGCAACACCGCCACCGAGGGCCTTCGCCCTCTCCATGAGCCCGGGAACGACCTCCATCGCCGCCATGACCGTCCTCGACGAGTCTTCGTCGGAAAACTTCACATTGCCTCCGGCTTCAAACCATTCAATCGTCTCCTTGAAGTCTGTTGCCGGAAAGTACCGCCGGAACACCATCTGCACCGATTGCCGGATCAGATCGCGCGCAATCGTTTCCGCGCCCTTCAACTCGCCTTCATACTCGAGCTCGATTTTCCCCGTGATCGCCGGGATCGCAGCATACACGTCGGCGACGCGCGGGACGATCTCCAGGTCTCCGGATATAATCGCGCGTCGTTCCGCGTTACTCACCACATTCTCCAGACACGAGATGGGCAGCCGTTGACTGACCCCGGATCGCTTATCCACGCGTTGATCCGCGCGGGCCTTGAATGCGATTGCTTCCACCACCTGCTGAATATAGGAAGGAACCGTCAGCTTCGCATCGCCGCGCGAGGTCCACGCTTCCTGTGCGGTGATGGTGACCGCGAGGTCCAGATTTACCGGATAGTGCGTCTTGATTTCCGAACCAATACGATCTTTCAGCGGCGTGACGATCTTTCCACGGGCGGTGTAGTCTTCCGGGTTCGCCGAGAACACCAATACGACATCGAGCGGCAACCGCATCGGGTAACCCTTAATCTGCACATCGCCTTCCTGCATGATGTTGAACAACCCGACCTGAATCTTGCCTGCAAGATCGGGAAGCTCATTGATGGCGAAGATCCCCCGATTCGCACGAGGCAGAAGACCATAGTGAATGCTCATTTCGCTGCCGATGGCGTGACCGCCCTTCGCGGCCTTAATGGGATCGATGTCGCCTATCATGTCGGCAATGGTCACATCGGGCGTCGCCAGCTTTTCGACAAAGCGCTCGTCGCGTCCGCGCCACACGATTGGCGTCTTGTCCGCCATTGCGGCCACAAGTTCGCGGCAGGCTCGGCAGATGGGGGCGAAAGGATTGTCATGGATCTCGCAACCGGCGATCACAGGGATCGACTCATCCAGGAAATCCACGAGCCCGCGCAGAATGCGCGATTTCGCCTGACCGCGAAGACCAAGCAGGATCATGTTGTGCCGCGAGAGAATGGCATTGACGATCTGGGGAACGACGCTATCGTCGTAGCCAAGGATTCCCGGAAACACCGGAGTGCCTTCACGCAGCCTGCGCATCAGGTTTTCGCGCATTTCGTCTTTAACAGACCGATGTTTGTAGGATTTCAAGTTGCCAAGTGTGGATGCAAGCATGTTTCAACCTCAGGACAAGTAAGATGCCGTGAAAAACAGAAAATTGGCGGCAAAGTGCGCCGCAATGGAACATTCAATGCCGCTTCGAAGGTAGATTCCACCCAGAAGCATGCCTCCGAAGAACGCCGCCGTGAATCCGTAGTAGCTGTGGGCCAGACCAAACACCAGCGAGGACATTACCAGCGCCAGCACGGTCGGAAGAAACTCCACCGCCGATGGCCAGAGCGGTTTCAGCTTCGAATACAAACGGCGAAACAGATAGAGCATCGAAGACATGATGAACAGCCGGTAAATGGATTCTTCGGTGATGCTGCTTTCCATCGACAGTATGAACGCATCGTAGCCGCTCTTCATCTCGCGAATGCGAGGGATAACGAAGGGGCTGTACCGGTACGCAAAGAAGAACAGATAGTTGATCACCCCTATGACGAGCCCGGGAAGAATACCCCAGTTCACAACATCGCGAACATCATCGACCCAATCCCTTGTCCCGATAAGCAGGGAACCCGCAATTCCACTGTCCCGCGCCATAAAGAGACCAAAGAATCCGTATACCTGCACGACAACAAAGCTTCTCACCATCTTCCAACCCACGGATCCAGGTGCATCGCCGGCCTGAAATGCAGACAGCCCGGCCACCACAGCTGTTGCAACAGCCAACGCTGCGGAGAATCCAAGGATTCTTTGGAGCCGCATGTGGATCATGATACACCATGCTCTAATCCCTCCGGAGCGCCTTCCTGTCTCGTTCTATACTGCCAGCGGAGGATTGAAGCAATGTTACCGACACGCGGATACGCAAGCATGGGACCCGCTTCCAGGCTCGCACCGTTTCAATTTGAACGGCGCGATCCGGGAGCAGACGATGTCCTGATCGAAATCCAGTTCTGCGGCATCTGCCACAGCGACATCCATCAGGCACGCGACGAATGGGGCGGGTCGATCTACCCAATGGTTCCAGGTCATGAAATCATCGGTCGTGTAACGCGAGTCGGCGGGAACGTTCAGAAATTCAAGGCCGGCGATATCGCCGGTGTAGGCGGCTACGTCGATACATGCCGGAATTGCGCCAGCTGCACCCACGGTCTGGAACACCTGTGTCAGGAGTGTGTTGTTTTTACCTACAATGGCCTTGAGAAGGATCGAAAGACACCCACCTACGGCGGCTATTCCAGTCAAATCGTCGTTGACCAGAAATATACGCTGCGGATTCCGTCCACGATTCCATCCGCCAATGCCGCGCCGCTGCTTTGCGCTGGCATCACGACGTACTCGCCGTTGCGCCTGTTCAATGTGGAACGCGGGACCCGGGTTGCCATTATCGGGCTCGGCGGGCTTGGCCACATGGGGGTGAAGTTCGCGGTCTCGCTCGGTGCGGAAGTGACGGTGCTCAGCACGTCCCCCTCGAAGGAAGGCGATGCGCGGCGGCTCGGCGCGCATCATTTTGTCGTAACCAGGGGCAAGGAATCGCCTGGCGTGCTGACGAATCAGTTCAATTTCATTCTGGACTGCGCTTCCGCCCCGCACGACCTGAATCTGTATCTCAATATGCTCGATCGAGACGGTGTGCTGGTTCTTGTCGGCGTGCCCCCAAAAGCGCTGGACGTTGCCGCATTTTCGCTCATCCGGAACCGCCGCCGGCTCGCCGGTTCGATGCTTGGCGGGTTGGGTGAAATCCAGCAGATGCTCGATTACTGTGGCGAAAACAGAATATCGTCCGATGTGGAATTGATTGCGATGAAGGATGCCGACGGCGCCTACGAACGCGTGATCAAAGGCGATGTTCGATACCGATTCGTGATCAACATGAAAACCCTTTAATTGGGGTCAGACCCCTCGTTCCCCTATTTTCCGACCCCAATTACAAGACGCGCGCTTCAAACTCCGTGACGGCGCCATCGTCGACGGCGTACTCCACCTCGATCGGCTTGCAGCATACTTCGCAATCCTCAATGTACGTTTGATGGGCCTCCGACGGATCCAACACCATGGATATGTCTTGCCAGCAATAGGGGCAGGTGAAGAAATACTCCATCAGAAGCGCTTTCGAATCCGAAGGTCAAGCGCACGAACGTCGTTCTCGTCCTTTGACGCAAGCACGGAAAGGTTCTTTGTAACGAAATACTCAATCTGAATAATCTGCTGCTTGTTCGTCGACAATTCCGAAGAATACGTTACCGTCAAATCCTTGGTGAGTTGTTTGGAAAGTGTGATTCTCGCGGTGGTGGTGTTCTGCGCTCCAACGGTAAATGGGTCGATGCGGACGATCCGGTCCAATCCCAGCAGATTAAACTTCGAACCCACTCGCGACTCCAGCATGTCCGACAGAATCGATGCGGCGCCTCCCTGGAAGACCTGTTCACCCGTAGGGGTTGATCTTGCCTGATACGATTGAGCGAGTTCATCGGTTGTCCTGGCTCCGGAGATCAAATTGACAATCTCCAATTGCGGAAGGGGCGGTTCCGAGCGCATGTTCAATTGCAGGTTGCTAATCCGTCCGGAAATGGACAAGTAGACCTGGTAGCTTCGCACCGTCGTCTCCGCCTGAATATTGATGGACGGATCGATGCGCACCGGATCCACGAAATCGATGTTGCCTCGTGTGACGGTGTATTTCTTTCCCTGGAAGAGCAACTCGCCCTTACTGGTTTCCACGTGGCCCGTCAATGCAGGCCTGTCGATTGTGCCCTTGATTGAAAGATCGACCTGGGCTTCCGCACTGGCAAGTTCGTTCCGGATCGAAATGTTGCGGTTGCCTACCACACGCAATGACAGCTGCGTATTTCCAAATGGCGAAGTACCTTCAAATGAACCGGCAGATTCAAAAAGCGCTAGAAATTCGTCGAAGCTGCTGTTGAAGGTCAGGCTTTGAATCTGGAGGTCGCCGTTGACCTTCGGTGAGGCCGACGTTCCGCTCACCGTCAGGCTTCCATTGATAAGGGTTCGCATGCCGGTGGGATAGCGGAGCCGCACGCCAGTCGCCTCAGCGCGGATGTTCAATGCTCCCAGGGTCTTGCCTTCGATCGTTCCGGTTCCCTGAAGCGTGATGTCTCCGCCTCCGGAACGTCCGGTCACGTTATTCAACGACACGCGATGCTCATCAAAGACCACGTCTCCCTTCAGAGACGTGAGCGTGGTTGTAACTCCCTGCCGGGAGATGGAAATGTCGGAAAAGCTTGCCTGCCCAATGAGGACAGGTTTTGCCACCGAGCCTCCAATCCGACAGTTCAGATCTACCGGGCCACCGACCGTCCACGTTTTATCCGGGCGCAGCAACCCTGCATCGATCTGGCCTTTCACCGTGAGGTCGAGTTTCGCGGCGGAAGTGAGTCCTACCGTTCCAGCCATATTCAACTGTGTGCCCTTGGCGAGTTGTGTACCCTTGACGCTGACCAGCGAAATACCTTCGGTCAGTGTCAGCAGATCCGGAGTGAAACTGAAATTGAACGGTTTGGTGGATTGCAGGATTTCGTCCTGGTATCCGACGTCGACAGCGTCAATGCGTCCACCTCCTCTCACATGAGCAAGATCATTCAGCGATCCATTCAGTGTGGCAGTCCCGCTGACGACTAAAGATCCGCTCGCAACACCTGCCAATCGCTCAATGGAGTAACTCTTGAATGCAGCCTCCGCCGAAAAGGGGTAGTTCGTCGGTGCGGTGTCGATTTGAGCAGAAAGCGTCAGGTTCTTTGTCTCGGACAATTTCAGATTCACGAGCTTTCCTTCGGTGTTCAGGTCCACACGTGCCGTTGGGAACGATTCGCCATGGAACGTCAGGTTCTGCAGTCGAGCGGTGCCATCCACCTCCGGATGTTTGGGTGAGCCGCTTCCAGTGAGATCCGCCTGCTCAATGCGGCCCTCGACCGCATCCGGCATTCCGAAACTGCGCAACCGGTTCAGATCGATGGACGTGATATGGACAGCGAACGTCATCGCTTCCGAAGTCGTATTGTATGTGGCGCGTCCGGTGAGTGTAGACCCGCCGTCGGCTACGGCAAGATTTTGCAGTGTGAGGGTCGGCGCTTCATATAGAACGTGAGATTGCACGTCGCGAACCGTCTGGCCCTGCAGCGCAACCCCGGTGCCACGAACGTCGCCGTCAAATCGCAGCGGATTGAGCGACGTCAGATGAATACTTCCAGAAAAGACGCCACCGAATTGCTGCTTCACAAATGGCGCAGCGTCTTCGGCGCGCACATCCGCGGCCTGGATGCGCAGATCGACCTTTGCGCCATCCAGTGTTGTTGTACCGTTGATTCCGATCTGGGACTGGCCCTGGTCGACACGAACCTTGTTGAGCGTTGCAATGTTGGTCAGGGTGTCCACTTGCGCCGTTCCCGACGCGTGTTCGATCGTCCATTCGCGGTACGTGTATCGCCGAAGATCGAATGCCCCGTCGGCCCGCGGCGTTTTGACCGGACCACTCAATACGCCGTCAAATGAACCGGTCCCGTTTGCATCGGGATAAAGCAAGTGCAGGTCTGTCAGATCGGACGATGCCATGTGAACGTTCAGTTTGAAATTGTCGGCTTCGATCGGGCCGTCTGCCAGAAGGGAAGTTGAATGGAAATGGAAATTGCCATTGGTAACGTCGGCATGTCCGGGCCGGATGGCATACGCCAGGCTGCCATCCACCGGAAGAGAAACGATGCCTGCTTCCGCCTTCTGCATCGCGGAAACGAGTTCCGCATTGCCGCTGAACTCATACCGGTCCAGCCGGCCTTCAAACCATCCCTGCAGGCTGCCGGTCATGCGGGATTCAAGCCGGTATTTTGGATCCCACGGGTACGCCCTTGCCATCGATGTGCTATCGATATCCTGATACGCCAGACTCAATGTCACGTGTGATGGCCCCGGAAAAGCTTCAACCTCGATTCTTCCATCCGCGCTTCCACCAAAGGCACTCGCCGAGATGTGATCCAGCGTCAGCTTCTTTTCCGGATAACGGTATTCATAATCTCCTCGCGCGGCAGTTACAGTCCATCCATCAAATCCAATGCTTCCGGACTTCGCACTTCCGTGCGTCGAGAATGATCCTTTTGAAAACGCCAGCTCTCCCGCCACCGTGGAACCACCGGCAAAGGATTCATTCGGAAAAAAGTAGTTCATGATCGGAAGCTCTGCAGTGCCGCTGTAGCTCAGCTGCCCGGCGATAGCGCTCGTCAGAACATCATTGATCCGCCCCTGCAGGTGAAACTGGGATTTTCCACTCGTAATGACGACATGTTTCGCAAGGATCGTGCCCCGCGTAAAGTCGATGTCTGAAGAAAAGGTATAAGGAATCGACCGAGCACCCGGCCGTTCCAGAACCCCGTCATAGGAAAGGCGTGCCGTCATGATTCGAGTGATGCTCTGGTAGCTCAGATCCGAATTGAGGTTCTTTAATACAAAGTCAAGATTGACCGCCCGCTCATTGATGAATGCCGCACCCTGGGCGACCTTGAACTTCTCGATGCTGAGTTGATAGTCCGTGCGTCCGGCGCTGTCGTGCGGCGGGGGGCTGGGAAGGTTGGTGTTGCCCATGGAATCGACCGTCAGGTGAAACACCGGACGCGTTACATTCAATTCGAAAAGGTCGATCTTGTGTTTGAGCAGGCTGCGGAGACTCACTCCGGCTTCAATGGATTCGATGTGCGCCAGGGGCGAACCGTCCGCGGGTTCCGCACCGTGGATAGTGAGGTCAAGGAGCGAAATCTTCCGAGTCCACAGATTCCAGGACAACCTGCCGATGGTGACGCGGCCCCCTGTTTCCGATTCAAGCTCCCGAACCGCATATTGACGCGCCTTTTCCTTGAATTCAGGAGAAGTGACGTAAATCAACGTGCCAACGATTGCAGAAATCACGATGACTGCAATCGTTCCAAAGACGAGAAGGAGTGTCTTCCTGTTAAAAAACTTCAATGGTGTTGCTCCTTGCGCGAATGGCTTTCAGTGATGCTTCAAGTTCGTCAATCACTTTTTCTTCAAAGAGAATTGTGCGGATTTTGTCCGTCACATCTTGCAGGTCCGGGACGGTATCCCCTGTCTTTCGGACTTCCGGAACGAAAGTCGAGTCGTAGAAGTTCTTGATCTCTTCATTGCTGATGACGATGAATTGACGATAACGCAGGCTGATGTATTTGTAGCGCTGAATTTCACGGGACAGCGCATCTCGTATTTCGGCTGGAGCGACGCCGCGGAAATTCGAAATCGACTTCATTTGTTCGTCGATTTCATCGTCGTTAACGTCGAGGCCCGGATATTGCGCCATCTCCTCGTCGAGCAAATCGTTGTCGATCATGGATTGAAGAAGCACAGCCTCGGTTTGTGGTTTATATCCCCGCTCAACCACAGCCCGAACTTCGTTTTCTTTTCGAATGTCGCTCAGAGTGATGATCCGGCCGTTGACCACCGCCGCGATTCTGTCGATGACTTCGGCGCGCACGGGCGATTCCACGAGGAAAAAGCCCAGGATAATCAACAACGGAACGGCAATTCTTTGATTCATCAGAACGCATGCCCCAGAGTGAAGAAGACCCGGTATCTTCTTTCTGTTGTTTTTGCCCGCAGATTAAATCCTACATCCACACGTACCGGACCGATCGGAGTTTTGTACCGGAGGCCCGTACCGGCCGAGTGCGTGAATTGGGCGAGTTCGAAGTCGGAGGGGCGTTCAAATACGTTGCCGGTGTCGTAAAACAGCGCTGTGCCCAAACCCTTTATCGGAAGGAAAGGCAACGGCACGCGATACTCAATGTTGCCGATTGTCAGCAGTTGGCCTCCCCCTTGAGGGCCGGCATCATCAAACTTGAAGCCACGCAGTGTGGTCGAACCTCCGGTGAAGAATCGTTCGGAAATGGGCAGCTCCACGTCGCCGCCATATGGGTGCTTCCATCCGAGGCGTACAGATGACGCAATGACGCCGCCCCGAACGGGAGTAAAGTAGCTGCCCTGAGTGAACAGGGACCCGAAGTTCACCTCCGATCCCAGTTTTTTGTTGGCGATTTCCAAACTGGTGGTTAAGAACGTGCCATGGGTGGGATCGCTGACGCTGTCCCGTCTGTCTTCGATGTAAGTCGAGCCAAGGCGCGCAATCTGAATCAGGCCGGGAGTATCGGGAAACCGCCGAATATTCGGATTGACCTTGATGTCCTGGAGGTTGACGGTCTCATAGCTCGCCGAAAAGGATAATGTTCGAGTCTTTGATAGTTTTCGAACGGTTTGAATCGAAAAATCGGTTTCGTTCGAATTGTAGAGCAGGTTCCCTTTCGCGTCGTTGTGTGTCGTTTTGTCGAATGACAGCGAAGCAATGCCTTCAAGATCGTGGTTGAAAAGACGCGGGTCGCGGTATGAAGCCTGAAATTGTCTTTCGTTGCGTCCCCCACGTACCCGGGCGCTGATCGTTTTGGCGCGGCCCAGCCAGTTGATATCGGAAAGTTCAATCGTCGCCCGCGGCCCATCCCGATCGGTGACACCAAATCCCGGCGTGAGCAGTATCGGTTTGGCTTCTTCGACCTGAATCAGCAGATTCTTATCCATTCCGAGATCCCGTTGATCCCGTTCGATGGTCACTACTTCCACGCGATTGAAGATCCCCATCGAATACAGCTTTTGCTGGGCCTGCAGGAGAGCTTCGGGATTGTAGGGATCGTAGGACTTCAAGCCACCCGCTCGCGTGATCACCGGTTCGGCCGTGTGGGTATTTCCGGCTACAAAAATCCGGCCAATTCGATATTTTGGTCCTTCTGTGATATCGAATTGCACGTCCAGCGTGTTGTTTTCCGAATCGATATTGTAAAGATGCGATTCAACCCGCACTTCCGAGAAGCCTTTTGTAAAATAAAAATTCGCCAGAGCAGCACGCGCGTTATCAATGATGGTCGCGGAGTAAACCTGATCCGACTGGATCCCTGCTTCCCGCCATAGTTCCGGTTCAGGAAAGGATTGGTTTCCCGAAAACGTTATGGCATTCAGTGTCGACCTCAAGCCCTCACGGATTTGAATTGTGATATCGATATTGCCGTTCGAATCCGTATGTTCCTGACTGACCGCAGTACTTCGAAATCCGGCATTCTGGTACATCGCTTCAATCACGCGTACGTCGTTCGTCAGCAGGTCCGGGCTGAACAGCCCATGACTGGCTGATTTCCCTTCGCTCGTTTTCATCTTCTTGAGGATCTCGGCTTCGGTGAAGAACGCGTTCCCTTCGATTTGAAGGGTGCGAACCCGGTGACGTTCGCCTTTCAAAACAAGATAATCCACATGAACGGACTGGTCGGCTTCCACTATTTCCTCGAAAGTTGCAGTTGCATCGAAGTATCCCTGCTGCTTGTAATACCCTTCGATGTTCACTCGGCCTTCCTCCTTGAGATCCGCATCCACAGTGCCTTCCTCAAAGATCGGGACCAGCGTGCGCAGCTTCGCGTCCGCAATTTCTGATTTCGCACCTCCGGATTCCGACACACGGACCGTTATGGTTTTGCCCGGATCGATCGTGATCTTCAAATCGACGGCATTCATTGCAGCGTCGTAGGCCCGATCAACAACCTGGATTTTTGCAGTCAAGTATCCCTTGTCCACAAACTTCTGGCGGATTCTCGCGACGCCTTTGTCAACTTTGTCGGCATTGAAATCATCTCCTTCGGAGACTTTCAACGTACGGTGGAGTTCACTGTCGGAAAAGATCTGTTGACCTATTCCAATCTGAATCGAACGGATCTTTGCGCGTTCCTTGCTGACATCGGCCTTAAGTATGACTGTTTCAAGGCGACTCTCTGGGTCACAGGAGTCTTCGTGAGTGATCGAAGCGTTGAAATATCCGGCTTCCTCAAGCAGATTCACGGCCTCTGTGACGAGCCGGTCTATTGGAGCCGTCGAGTATTTTTTCCCAAAAGGTGGCGGAGAATAGGACGTGATTGGCCGGTCCAGCAGATTTCCGGGCTCGAGCCGGATGGTGCTGAAATAACACTGCGGGGTGACAATAAAGGAAACCTGTGTTCCCTCCGGACCGGCGACGGCATCCGCGGAAATCGTTCGATAATGGCCGGTGTTGTAGAGTGCTTGAATTGAGGACCGGATATTTTCGAGGGTAATGATATCGCCCTCGTGAAGAGTCAGAACGGTTAAATCCGCCTGATCGGCGGGAGCCGGCAAGACAACCGTTGCTGCTTTTGTGCCGTAATACTGTTGCTGAGCCAGCGCCAATGAGGAAAACAGGAGCAGGATCAACAAGGCTGGTGCCTTCATATGACCTTCGACGCTCCTTGGAGTCCTTTAGAAAGTTCGGAATTTGCAGGAGAAGATCAGGCTTTTGTAATCTTGCCCGAGCGGATGCAGCTGGTGCAGACACGCATCCTTTGTGGGGTCTTGCCGACAACCACGCGCACTCGCTGAAGGTTGGGATTCCAGCGCCGGTTTGTCCTGTTATTGGCGTGGCTGACTCGGTGGCCATACATAGGGCCCTTCTCGCAGATTTCACAACGTGCCATGAAGCCGATCTCCTTATTTGATGAGGCAAAAGTATAGCACAGGGGGCGTAAATCGCTGTTTCCGGTGTACAATCCCGCGTTATGAAACGCGCAACTTTATCGGCAGTACTTATTGGACTGGTCATCGGAATGACGTTCGCTGCAGGTTGTAAGTCGGCAGCCACGGCAACTGCAGAGCTCGCCGCGAAGGTAAACGGGAAGAACATCACCATGGCGGATCTGGATAAGCAATTCAAGGCTCGAACTCAGGGAGCCGGGCAGGCGCCTGCGCCGGAAGAGGTTCAGGACCTCAAAATGCAACTGCTCAACCAGATGATCAACGATGAGATCCTCATGGAGATGGCAACCACAGCCGGACTTGCCGCAACCGAACCCGAAGTCGATCTGAAGTTCAATGAGTTCAAAAGCCAGTACTCCGAGGAGGCATTTCAGGAACAACTCAAGACTCAGGCCATGACGGTTGACGATATCAAGAACGAACTCCGGAAAACTCAATCGGTCGAAAAGCTGGTGAACAAGGAAATTACCTCGAAGATCACGGTTTCAGAAGCGGAAATCAAAGACTTCTACGAAAAGAATAAGGAGAGCTTCAACCTTCCTCCTGGCTACCACCTCCTTCATATCCTCGTGACCGCCGTTCCCGAAGTCGAAGTCAAGAATGCCAAACACGACGATGCGAAGACTCCCGCTGAAGCGCTGGCAAAGGCGCAAAAATTGCTGCGCGACATCCAGAGCGGGCAGGATTTCGCCGTTGTTGCGCGTGACTATTCCGAGGATTCCAATTCCGCGCCGAATGGCGGAGACCTGGGCTTCCAGCCCCTCGAGAAGATCGCAATGATCGATGTTCACCTTGCCGACATCGTGAACCAGTTGAAACCCGGAGAGACCTCGCCCATCGTTCAAACCCGCTTTGGCTATCATATTGTGAAGTTGTTGGAAAGGGATCCGGGCGGTCAGAAGCTACTCGCCGAACCTCGTGTGAAAGCCCAGATCCATGACGTGATTACCAACCGTAAGGACCAGACGCTTAAGAACGCATTCTCGGAATTGGCACGCGACAAAGCTCAAGTGACCAATTATTTCGCCGAACGAGTGCTCGCTACCGCAGGGAAGTGATCCGGGACAGACTACTTGCTACATGATGCCATCTGTGAAATAGTGGCGTTCAATCGTAAGCGAAAAATTGAGTATTCATAAAGAGGCTCCAGGGAAGACGCCCCTCGTTCCAAAACAGCGCAGCACCGCGAGGACGATTCGACGGACTGAGCATTGAGGGAGACTCCATAATGGCCGAAATATTCCTCACCAACCTTCCACACGACTGCGCCGAACCGGAATTGAAAGAGTGGGTTGAATCGCGCGGAATCGAGGTGAAATCCACCCGGATTATTCTCGATCTTGTGTCCGGAGTCGCTCCTGCCTTCGGATATATTGAAATCGTTGACGCGGCACTGCTGAAGGCGGGTGCAGCCGTATTGAATGGAAGAAAGCTGCGAAACAACACCATCCTGGCCAAACCAGTTCAGGTGGTGGCGTACGAATTCGATCGTTCGCCGGTGCGCCAGTAAAACTTCCCAATAAATTGGGGACTGGAGTCGAAATCGAACCGTAAGAATCGTATTTGCAGCAAGCCTTCAACGATTTCGGAGCCTGTCCCCAATTTATTCATCATTATGGTTCGTGAAGTCCCGGAAGAGCCTCCACGATCGCAATCAA
>Ga0134121_10003376_pt1 | contig 13370 bp, 4 predicted proteins | sample KB301_FD_96463 | JGI IMG/M metagenome (GOLD analysis project Ga0134121, IMG submission 96463) | Terrestrial soil microbial communities without Nitrogen fertilizer from Kellogg Biological Station, Michigan, USA - KB3-0-1 | ecosystem: Environmental > Terrestrial > Soil > Unclassified ...
CACGCCCGGCTTCTTCGCGATGGAAGGATTGCCCTTCCTGTTCGGCCGCGATTTTCTTCCCGAAGAAGGCCAGCCCGGAAGAGATCACGTCGTCATTCTCAGCAACCGTCTGTGGGTGCGGCAATTCGCGTCGAATAAGGAGATCGTCGGTAAAGAGATTCGCTTGAACGGTGAGCCGTACACCGTCGTCGGTGTGCTGCCACCGGGTATTCACGATCGATTCAATTCACAGTTATGGGTGCCCCTGGTAATTACGCGCGAGCAGGCCAGTCGCGAGATGCGCTCTGTGTCCGTGATGGGGCGATTGAAGGACGATGTCTCGACTGCACAAGCGCAATCAGAAATGTCCGCGATCATGCAGCAGGTCATGGCAGAACGGCCGAAGGCCAACCCTCTCGGGGTTGCCGTTCAGCCGCTGCATTTGAATTTTCTGACAGACGCAACGCGTCGTAACCTCTGGTTATTGCTGGGCGCGGTTGGTTTTCTTTTGCTCATCGCGTGTGTGAACGTCGCGAATCTCTTGCTGGCGCGCGGCACTGCTCGTCAGCGCGAGGTTGCTTTGCGGGCTGCGCTGGGTGCATCGCGCGGGCGAATCTTTTCGCAATTTCTGACTGAAAGTCTGGTGCTCGCAGTACTCGGCGGAGCGGGCGGTGTGCTGCTCGCGTCAGCCATCATCGACTTCGTGCAAGCTGTCATGCCTCCGGTCGGCACGATGTTGCCTTCCGAAGCGAACATCAGGATCAGCGTCCCTGTTTTGATCTTCACAATTGCGATCACCGTGATTGCCGGAGTGTTGTTTGGATCGATGCCCGCATGGCAAGCCACACGTCTCGATCTGAATGAAGTTCTCAAGCTCGGGGGACGAAGCGGCGGCGGTGGAGCCCGTCGCAACTCTCGTCGCGTCCTGGTCATAGCCGAGTTTGCTCTGGCGCTGACGTTGCTCGCCACCGGCGGTCTAGCTCTAAAAAGTTTCTGGAACCTGACGCGGATCGATCTTGGCATTCAAACCGATCACCTGCTCACGTTTCGCTTGCCGGTCCCCGAACAGCGTTTGAAAGAGCCTGATCAGATTCGCACGTACTACCGGCAAATGATGGAGCGAATTGGAGCCGTACCGGGCGTGCAGAAAGTTGCGGTCAGCAGCGGAACTCCCGGCGCCGGCGCAGACATGGGAGTAAGGTTCGGCATAGCCGGACAGCCGTTGCCGAATCCAGCGGAACGACTTAGGTCTTCACTGCAAATCGTGACACCGGAATATGCGAGCGCTCTCAGCATTCGCGTCGTCAAAGGCCGGAGCTTTGATGAACGCGACAATGAGTCGGCGCCGCGCGTAGCCATGGTCAACGAATTCTTCGTCAGTCGTTATTTGGCGAACGTCGATCCACTCACGCAAAGGGTCCTGATGAATGAGATGAAACCCGGCGGTGGACCACCGGGCAAACCTCTCGAGTTGCAGATTGTCGGTGTATTTCACAATGTGCGCGGCGCCGGCTTTCGCGAAGACTCCCCGGAAATCGACCTTCCGTTTTGGCAGACGCCATCACCGCGCGCTTCGATCGTGGTCAAGACGGCCGGTGATCCGAAGGCGATTGTTCCCAGCATCGCCTCGGCGGTTAACTCGATCGATCCGGATATTCCGCTCGCCGGAGTTAGAACCGTCGATGAGATCGTTGGTGAATCACTGTCAATCGATCGATTCAGTGTCGTTCTGTTCGGGAGCTTTGCGGTCCTGGGTTTGTTGCTGGCGGCGGTGGGCATCTATGGCGTGACGGCGTTTGGCGTGGCGCAACGCACACATGAGTTCGGCGTGCGGATCGCTTTGGGTGCGCAGCGGGTTCGCGTCATCCGGCTGGTGCTGAAGGAAGGAACGATCCTCGCGGTGACCGGCGGCCTTATCGGACTAATCGGTGCGTATCTGGTAGGTCGCGCGATGCAGACAACTTTGTATGGTGTACCTGCGCTCGACCTGCGCGCGTTCGGCGCGGTGTTTGTGCTGCTGTTAATGGCTGCGTGGGCAGCGTGTTTGATTCCGGCCTTGCGAGCCAGCCGAATTGAACCGCTCGATGCCCTCAGACATGAGTGAGGGCCTCGAGGATTTCGAATTGCGATTGCCGTTTGAGTAATCGTCTTAGTCGGCGCTCGAACAGGACGCGGATGTGCGTCCAATGTTTCAAACCGGCAATGAATAAGGAGTAGATCATGCAGAGTCTGATTCAGGATCTACGTTACGGCGTACGAATGCTCATCAAGAGTCCGGCGGTAACCATGGTTGCGGTTATTGCTTTGACCTTAGGCATCGGTGCGAACACAGCAATCTTCAGTGTCGTGCACGCTGTGCTGCTTCGTTCGTTGCCTTATTCAGATGGTAACCGGCTGGCGATCGTTTGGGAGCATCGTCATGATGGTAAAGACAACCCGCAAAACGTAATCAATCTCGGCAATTACTTTGATTGGAAAGATCAGAATACCGTTTTTACGGACATGGCGGCGTTCTTTGATCGGAACGTCAACCTCACCGGTGATGGTCAGCCTGAAGAAGTGCCGTCACAGATCGCTACGCCGAACCTTTTCTCCCTGCTGGGTCTGAACGCAATCAAGGGCCGAACTTTCCTGCCTGATGACGGGAAGACAGATCAGCGCGTAGTCGTAATCAGTTACGATCTCTGGCAGAGACGTTTCGGCGGCGATGCGAATATCGTCGGGCGCAAGATCATTCTCAACAATCAACCTAACGAAATTATTGGAGTGCTGGGCCCTGATGCCGGCTGGTTTGTGCAGAAGGGTTCGATGATTAATCACCCGCCGCAGATTTGGTCGCCATGGCAAATCTCGAATGACTTGCGCCAACGTCGCGGCCGCTTCGCGCGGGCCGTCGCGCGGTTGAAACCCGGTGTCACAATCGAGCAGGCGCAGAACGAAATGAATGTCATCGGGGCGAGGCTCGAGCAGCAGTATCACGACTTCAATGCGAACTGGGGCGTGACGGTTGTGCCCCTGCGCACGCAGTTTACCGGCGAGATTCGCAAGCCTTTGTTGATTATGCTGGGCGCCGTTGGCTTCGTTTTGCTGATCGCCTGCGCGAACGTTGCTAACTTGCTGCTGGCGCGCGCGGCCTCGAGAAAAAGAGAAATCGCTTTGCGCGCGGGATTGGGCGCGAGTCGATGGCGCATCGCGCGGCAGTTGCTGACAGAGAGTGTGCTGCTGTCGCTGGTTGGCGGCGGCTTGGGATTATTGCTGGCTGTTTGGGGAACACGAGCGTTGCTTTCCCTGAGTCCGCCCGAGCTGATCGACATTCGAAGTACGGCGGTTAATCTGCCGATCCTGGGATTCACGCTCGCGTTGACCTTGCTGACCGGTATCGTGTTCGGTTTGTTCCCGGCTTTCGAAGCTTCACGCTTTGATTTGAGCGAGCCGCTCAAAGAAGGAGGCAAGTCAATCATTGGCGGAACCCGGGCGCAGCGCACGCGCAGCGTGTTCGTCGTGGCTCAAGTCGCGCTGGCTCTCGTGCTGCTGGTCGGTGCGGGTTTATTGATGAAGAGTCTCAACCGCCTGCAATCGGTCGAGCCCGGTTTTGATCCGAATAATCTCTTGACCGTGCGCGTGAACCTGCCGCCGCGCAAGTACGATACCGACCCGAAGGTCATCAACTTCTTCAAGCAAGCCGTCGAACAGATTCGGGCGATTCCAGGGGTCGAATCAGTTGGCGCAATTAACACTCTGCCCTTTGATGGTCCGTACGCGGGAACGGACCTCAACATCGAAGGACGGCCCAAGCGTCCGGCCGGCCAGGACTTGAGTACCGGCGTGGTAGTTACTGATTCAAACTATTTTCAGGCGATGCGCATTCCGTTGAAGCGCGGCCGCTTCTACACGCCACAGGAAGCACTGGAGATGCGACATGTCGTGGTGGTGAATGAAGCATTCGCCCGCGAGATCTTTCCCGGACAGGACCCGATCGGCCAGCGCGTCACGATCGATATGAAAGATGACAATCAGCCAAGCGAAATCATCGGTGTCGTCGGCGACAACAAGCACAAGAGCCTCGACAGTGAAGTAGAGCCGATGGCCTTCTGGCCGCATGCGGAGTTGGTTTATCCGGGGATGACGTTCGTCATCCGCACCCGGGGCGACAACACTAACGTTGCCGTAACGGCGCGCCAAATCATTCAGCAACTTGACCCTGAGCAGCCCATCGGCCAGGTCGCGACGATGCAGACGCTGATGTCAAAGTCCGTCGCACGCGCGAAGTTCAATTCGACGTTGCTCGCCATTTTTTCAATCGTTGCGTTGGTCATGGCGGCCGTGGGCATCTATGGCGTCATGTCGTACTCGGTGCTGCAACGCACCCACGAAATCGGAGTTCGCATGGCTTTGGGCGCGCAGCGCTCGGACGTTCTGAAAATGATTTTGCGTCAGGGAATTGTGCTGGCGGCGACCGGGGTGCTGGTAGGGTTGGCCGGATCATTTGGTTTGACTCGCGTCATCGCGACGCTCTTGTTCGATGTCGCCGCGACGGACAAGACGACCTTCGCCGCCGTGGCCGTTGGGTTGTTCGCGATCACGTTTATGGCAAGTTACATCCCGGCGTGGAGAGCTACGAAAGTGAATCCGCTCGACGCATTGCGTTATGAATGAGAGATGGTCTGAAGCCTGTGAATCAAGCCTTTCACAGCGCGTCCAGCTAATCGAGATGGATCTCCGATCGAAGGGCAAATGGCAGATCGCGAAGGGTCAAATTCTATGGAAAGTCTACTTCATGATATTCGCTTTGGCATTCGCGGTCTGATCAAACGGCCGAGTTTTACCGCGATCGCCGTAATTACCCTGGCACTGGGCGTCGGCGCGAACACGGCCATTTTCAGTGTGGTGAATGCCACTTTGTTACGGCCGCTGCCGTTCGATCATCCTGATCGCCTCGTGATGGTTTGGGGATACATCCCAAAACTCGCGCAGGTCGGGACCCAGCTTCCTTCGTCCGCGGGAAACTATCTCGGTGTAACAAAACAGACGCAGACATTCGAACAGCTCGCCGCGTTTCGTCAGTGGTCATGGCAACTCACCCACGCCGGAGAGCCGGAGCAATTGCAAGGCGTGCGCGTGTCCGCAAACTTTTTCGACGCGCTGGGCGCAACCCCGATGCTGGGCCAGAGGTTCACCGCGGATCAGGATCAGGAAGGGGCCGCGCCGGTAGCGATCATAAGTTATCGACTGTGGCAGCGAGAGTTCGGTGGCGACCCGAACCTCGCCGGAAAGACCCTGACGCTCAACGGCCGCACCGTCATGGTTACGGGAGTGATGCCGTCCGGGTTTGAGTTTCCCGGAGGAGCAAACATGATTCCTGGCCTTCAGTTCGCGACCAGGAATGATATTTGGACGCCGCTGGCGATGACGGCTGCGGAACGAGGGAACCAGGGAAGTCTCAACCTCGCCTTGTTAGGCCGGCTAAAACCCGGAGTCACTACGGCGCAGGCGGAAAATGAAACGCGCGCGATCGAAAGCAGTCTGCCGCTGGGAACCATCGGATACACCGTCAACCTGGTTCCCCTACAGAAGCAGATGGTGGGAAATATCCAGCGCCTCCTGCTGGTGTTGTTGGCGACGGTGGCGTTCGTCCTGCTGATCGCTTGTGCGAACATCGCAAATCTTTTGTTGGCGCGCGCCTCAACGCGGCAAAAAGAAATGGCCATTCGCGGCGCGCTCGGCGCCGGACGCCGGCGGATCATCCGACAGCTTCTGACTGAGAGTATTCTGCTGGCGACGGCGGGTGGCCTGCTCGGATTCCTCCTGGCATTTTGGGGAACGCCGCTGCTCGTTTCATTCATTCCGGAAAAGGTCCCGCGCATTCATGAAATAAGTGTTGATCTGCGCGTGCTGGGATTTGCCTTCCTGATCTCCATCGTGACCGGAATTGTTTTTGGACTGGCTCCGGCACTGCAGACTTCACGAATCGATCTGAACGAATCACTCAAGGAAGGCGCGCGCGGCACGACCGGTGGGCTGCGACAGAATCGTTTGCGCGGTTTTCTGATTGTGTCCGAAGTGGCGCTGGCTGTCGTGTTAATGATTGGCGCCGCGTTGCTGGCAAAGAGTTTCGTGCGTCTGCTCGAGGTGAAGCCGGGATTCGATCCCGCTCAGACGCTAACCATGGAAGTATCGCTGCCGACGTTTCCACCGTCGAAATATGCAAATGATGATGAGCAGGTTGCGTTCTTCGGGCAGGTGCTCAACCGCCTCAATCACTCGCCCGGCGTCGTCGCGGCTGGGGCAGTCTTAAGTTTGCCATTAACGGGCGCCCAGGAGACCACCGACGTGTTTATCGAAGGCCGGGCAAACCCGCCGGCCGATCAAAGGCCGGAGGCCGATTACACGATCGTGACGCCGGAATATTTTCGGGCGTTGGCTATTCCCTTGGTAAAGGGCCGGCCGTTTTCAGACGCCGACCGCAAAGATAGTCCCCATGTAATCATCATCAACGATGCGCTGGCGCGTCGATACTGGCCCACTGAGGAAGCGTTGGGCCAGCGAATCAGGGTCGGATTTGAAGAGTCGGCGCGCGAGATCATCGGCATCGTGGGAAACATTAAGCAGACGGCCTTGAGCGGCAACACCCGACCGGCGATGTACATGCCCCTTCAGCAACGGCCCGTGGGAGGCATGTCGATCGTGATCAGGACGAATGGCGATCTTACGTCGCTCGCGAGTATTGCGCGCAATGAAATCCATTCCGTCGATCCCACAATTCCAGTGACCAACATCCGGACGATGGACGAAATCTTTTCGGCCTCGATTGAGCAACAGCGCTTTTCGATGTTGCTGGTCGGACTCTTTGGAGGGCTCGCCTTAGTGCTGGCCGGAATCGGAATCTACGGAGTAATGGGTTATGCGGTCACCCAAAGGAAGCACGAACTTGCGGTGCGCATGGCGCTGGGCGCAAAAACCAGTCAGGTGCTGCAACTGGTGCTCAAGGATGGACTGGTGCTCGCTTCGCTGGGTGTGGTGGTCGGCCTCGGTGGCGCCTTCGGCTTAACGCGAATGATGCGCAGTTTACTTTTTGATGTGAAGCCGACTGACGCGACGACGTTTATTGCGGTCGCGGTGTTACTGCTGATTGTGGCCCTGCTGGCTTCATACATTCCCGCGCGCCGCGCCACGAAAGTCGATCCGTTGGTGGCTCTACGTTACGACTGATGCGTGATTCAAGGAGGATCGCGAAATCAGGAGGGGAGAGGTTCAGATGGACACTCTAATAAAGGACATTCGCTTTTCCATACGCAGCCTGATCCGCAGGCCCGGCTTCACCGCCATCGCGGTTATTACGCTGGCGGTTGGCATCGGGATCAATGCCGCCTTGTTCTCGGTCGTGAACGGTGTGCTCTTGAATCCGCTGCCATTTCCGCAGCCGGAACAGCTGGTAACGATTGACCAGAGCAAGCCGAACTTTGAAACGGGCGCGGTGCCGTATCCGAATTTTCTTGATCTGCGAAAAGAGAATCAGACCTTTTCGGCGATGTCGATCTTCCGTGGCGCGGCGTTCAGCTTGATCGGCTCCGGCGAGCCGGAACGCGTCAATGGACGTTTTGTTTCCGCGGACTTCTGTTCAGTGTTTGGCATTTCGCCCGTCGTGGGGCGCGGATTTCTTCCGCATGAAGATGAACCGGGCGTTACCCCGACGGTACTCATCAGCCATGATCTTTGGCAGCGCAAGTTCGCCGGAGATCGCAATGTGATCACGCGAACCATCACGCTCGATGACAGGTCGTATTACGTCATCGGGGTGCTGCCGGCCGACTTTAAGTTTTTTCAGACTGGCGATGTCTTTGTGCCGATTGGCCAGTTAAACGCGCCGGCACTGAAACGTCGAGGCGCGGGCATGGGCCTGCACGGAATTGGCCGGCTGAAACCGGGTGTCACGGTCGAGCAGGGACGAGCGGACCTAAATCGAATTTATCAGAACCTGGCGGTGACCTATCCCGAGACCAACAAAGGCAACGGTGCTGCTGTCGGCCTATTGAAGCAAAGAGTCGTCGGCAATATTGGACCCACCTTATGGCTTTTGCTGGGCGCGGTTGGTTTCGTGCTGCTGATTGCCTGTGTCAACGTCGGCAATCTGATGCTGGCGCGTGCGTCTGGCCGCTCACGCGAATTTGCGATTCGAGCGGCGTTGGGCGCGGGTTGGTGGCGTCTGGTTCGTCAATCGCTGACCGAGAGTCTCTTGCTGTCATTCACCGGAGGCGCCCTGGGATTATTCGTTGCGTACTGGGCCACGCATGCCGCCCTGAGTTTGCTGCCTACGACTCTGCCGCGGGCTCCGGAAGTGCGCATCGATTATCGCGTGTTGCTTTTCGCTTTGGGTATCTCGGTGCTGAGTGGAATCCTGGCCGGTCTCGCGCCGGCGCTCCGCAATTCGCGATTCGCCGACGCCCTTAAAGAAAGCGGCCGCGGGAACACCGGCGGGCGCAGCCGCGCCCAAGCGACTTTAGTGGCGGTCGAGGTCGCTCTCGCGGTGGTGCTGCTGATCGGGGGCGGCCTGATGGTTCGGAGCATCCGCGCGCTGTGGAATATCGATCCGGGTTTTCGCTCCGACGATCTGCTGACCTTTGACTTAAGCCTGGCTCCCTCGGTGAGAAACGACAAACCCGAAGCTATTCGCGCCAATCTTCGACAGCTGAGCGATCAGCTCAACTCAATGCCGGGCGTCAAGGCCGTGTCGTTACAGGGCGGGGCCTTCCCGCTGCTGGACGAAAACGACACTCTGTTTTGGATCGAAGGCGAACCGAAGCCGGCTACGGGAAGTGACATGCACGCGACGCTGACCTCAGCAGTGGAACCGACGTACCTGACAGCCATGGGAATTCCACTGAAGCAGGGTCGGTTTTTTGACAAACACGATGATGAACGCGCGCCCTGGGTCGTGGTGGTTGACGAAGTCTTCGCGAACAAGTTTTTTCCTGGAGGAAACGCGATCGGAAAACGGATTCGCCAGGGCGACGACGATCCGCAAACGATCGTCGGGGTCGTTGGCCACGTCAAACATTGGGGGTTGGATTCTGACGATGCGCAATCATTGCGCGCGCAGATGTACGAGCCGCTAAGACAGTTTCCGGACGCTGGAGTGGCCCAGTTTGCTGCTGGGGTTCGCGTGGTGCTGCGCGGCCCAGGATCGCCGCAACAGCTCGATTCCATCCGCGCGCTGGTAAAGAGTCTCAACAGCCAGAACATCATTTACAACCCGCAGACAATGAATGAGGCCATCGCGGGATCTTTGTCCAGCCGCCGCTTTGCCATGGTGTTGCTTGATTCATTTGCCGTGCTCGCGTTGTTGATGGCGAGCCTCGGCCTCTATGGCGTGATTTCTTATCTGGTGGAACGACGGACGCAGGAATTGGGAATCCGGATCGCGCTCGGCGCGCAACGCTGGAGCGTGTTGCGTCTGGTCTTGCGCGACGGATTGAAGATGGCCCTCGCCGGTGTCGGCGTTGGATTAGTAGCGGCGTTCGGTCTGACGCGGCTGCTGGCCAAGATCGTTTACGGTGTCAGCACTACCGACCCGCCAACCTTCATCGTGATCAGTTCCGGGTTGATCATAATCGCGCTGTTGGCTTGTTACTTACCGGCGCGCCGCGCGACGAAAGTCGATCCGCTGGTGGCGCTGCGTTACGAGTGAGGGACCATGGAAAACCTAGTCAAAGACATCCGCTATGGCGTTCGCAGCATTCTGAAGCGACCCGGTTTCAGTCTCATCGCGATCCTCACCCTCGCCTTAGGCATCGGCGCGAACTCGGCAATCTTTAGTGTAGTTAACGGCATCCTCTGGCGGCCGTTACCGTATCCCAACCCGGAACAGTTGGTAATGGCCTGGGAGAATCATACGGCGCGCGGTGGACCGGCTCAGGAGTGGTTTTCGCCACCGGACATTGAGGACTGGCGAGCGCAAAACCAAGTCTTCTCGCATTTTTCCGCACTGAATGATTGGGTGCCGACACTCACGGGCCGCGACGAGCCTGAAACTTTGGTCGGCGCCGCCGTGTCGCATGACATGTTTAGTCTGCTCGGCGTGGCGCCCGCGCTAGGGCGAAATTTTGCTCCCGAAGAGGATCAGGTAAAAGCGCCAAACGTGGTCGTGCTCAGCAATGAATTGTGGCAAAGCCGATTCAATTCAGACCAAAACATCGTCGGCAAATCGATCTCGCTCAATCAGGAAAATTATCAGGTCATCGGCGTGATGCCCGCCGGATTTCGATTTCCGGTCATCCCGGGCGTGCAGCTGTGGAGAACGCTGCGGCCCACGCTGAATCCTAACTGCCAGCGTGGCTGCATCGTGCTGAGGGCGATCGCCAGATTGAAGTCAGGCGTCACGGTTCAGCAGGCGCAGGCTGATCTCTCCACCGTCGCATCGCGTTTAGCAGCTCAGTATCCCGATTCAAATGCAAAGGTCGGGGCAACGTTGGTGCCGTTTCACGAACAGCTTGTAGGAAACATCAGAAGACCTTTGCTTGTCTTGCTGGGCGCGGTTGGATTCGTCTTGTTGATTGCCTGCGCGAACGTAGCGAATCTCATGCTGGCGCGAGCAGCGACGCGCGAACGCGAAATGGCTCTACGATCGGCGTTAGGCGCCAGTCGCGGGCGCGTTATCCGACAACTGCTGACTGAGAGCGCGCTGCTGGCTGCGGCTGGGGCGGCTGTCGGATTGGCTCTTTCGTACTGGCTACTGCGCTTGTTGCTCAGTCTCAGTCCGCCGGGGACTCCGGGATCAGATCAGATCGCAGTCGATCGTTATGTGCTTGGCTTTACGATCGTGATTGCCGCAGTTACGGGAATAGTCTTCGGGTTGGCGCCGGCGCTGCAAATGTCCCGAGTCGATCTCAATCGCTCACTCAAAGACACTGGCAAAGGGACGCCCGGCGGCGCACGAGGCGGCCGACTTCGCGGCGCGCTGGTTGTTGCAGAAATGGCTTTGGCTCTCCTGCTCTTAATCGGCTCAGGTTTGTTGATGAAGAGTTTTGTGCTGCTCCAGCGGGTCGATCCGGGATTCAATCCGGATCATGTGGTCACGCTAAGGTTGATTCTCAATCGGACAGCTTACCCAAACATTCCGCAGGTCGTAATTTTCTACGAGCAGCTGCTCGATCGCGTTAAAGCTCTGCCCGGAGTCCAGTCTGCCGCGACGATCTCGACGCTGCCTTTGAGCGGGAACAATACAGATACGAATTTCCTTATCGAGGGACGACCGGCTCCGCCACCAAACCAGGAACCGGTTGCCTGGTACAACTCGGTGACTCCCGACTATTTCAAGACCATGGAATTGCGCGTGGTTAAAGGCCGGAGTTTCTCAGACACTGACACCGATAAATCGCCGCTGATCGTGGTTATCAGCGAGACGATGGCGCGAAAGTATTGGCCGAACGAAGACCCGCTCGGCCAGCGCATCGGGCGCGGACCCGATCGATGGCGAACGATCGTGGGCGTAGTGCGAGACGTGAAGCATTTCGGTCTCGACGCTGACACGCCGCCGACGATGTATTTCCCAATGCGTCAGGTGCCGGGACGCGGCATGAATCTCGTGGTGCGGACATCAGGCGATCCTTTGAGTCTCGCGCCCTCTCTGCGCGCGCAAGTATGGGCCGGGGATCGGAATCTGGCGATTGCCAACCTCGGCACGATGAAAGATCTGGTTTCTTCATCCATCACTCAACAAAAATTCATTCTGACTCTACTCGGATGTTTTGCCGCGGTCGCATTGTTACTGGCGTCGGTCGGAATCTATGGCGTGATGTCGTACTCGGTAACTCAACGAACTCATGAGATCGGCATTCGGATGGCGCTCGGCGCGCGAGTGAGTGATGTGCTGAAGTTGGTGTTTCGTCATGGGATGGTGCTGACTCTGATCGGCGTGGCGATCGGCATCGCGCTGGCATTTGCACTCACGCGATTGATGAGGAGCCTCCTGTTTGCTGTCACACCCACAGACACGATGACTTTTGCGATCGTCGCGTTTGGGTTAGTGCTCGTGGCAGTTTTGGCTTGTCTAATCCCAGCGCGGCGGGCCACCAAAGTGGATCCGCTGATCGCCTTGAGATACGAATGAACGAATTCTCGATCAGCAAGAGTCTTAAACAACCGGCTGCGTGAGTTCACTCGGAGGATAAGACGATGAATACAGTCTTTCAGGACCTGCGTTACGGCACGCGTATGTTGCTCAAAACGCCCGCGATCACTTTCATTGTCGTGCTGGCGCTGGCGTTGGGCATTGGAGCTAACACCGCGATCTTCAGCGTACTAAATGCCGTGGTGCTCCGGCCGCTGCCATACGACAAGCCAAACGAGTTGCTGTTTCTGAATGAACGCAGCGCCGTGTTGGATGAGATGTCGATCTCTTATCCTAACTTCACCGACTGGCGAAATCAGAATCACGTCTTTGAAAAGATCGGCGTCTACAATCGTAACAGTTACAACCTGACCGGCTACGGCGAAGCCGAACGCATCTTAACGGCGCAGTGTTCAGCCGATCTGTTTTCAGCTTTGCGCGCGAGTGCTCTGGTGGGCCGCGTGTTCACCAATGATGAAGACAAACCCGGCGCGTCGCCCGTCGTAGTTCTGAGCTATGCGTTGTGGCAGCGTCGCTTCGGCGGGCAGAACAGCATCCTCAATCAAACGATAACTCTGAACGGAAAGAGCTACACGGTCATCGGCGTTATGCCGCCAGACTATGCATATCCGAGTCGCGTTGAAATGTGGGTGCCGGTGGGCCCGCTCACTGATGATCCGAATTGGAAGGAACGCGGTAACCATCCGGGCCTCTATGCGGTCGCGCGTTTGAAAACCGGAATGACGCAGGCTCAAGCTCAGGCCGACATGAATACGATCTCCGCGAACCTTAACAAGCAGTACCCGGATTCGAATGCTCAGGATGGGATTCGCATCCGGACGTTGACGGAAGTCGTAGTGGGCCAAACGGTGAAGGACACACTGTGGATTCTGTTTGGCGCCGTGGCTTTCGTTCTGTTGATCGCGTGCGCCAACATCGCGAACCTGTTGCTGGCGCGAGCGACCGGACGGCGGAAAGAGATGGCCATCCGCGCGGCGATGGGCGCAGGACGCTGGCGCATCGCGAGACAACTCTTGACTGAGAGTTTATTGCTCGCGATTATCGGCGGCGGACTTGGCTTAGGGATCGCGCAGCTGGCGATCAAGTTCATTTTGTTTATGAGTCCAACAGCGATTCCACGCGCGCGCGAAATTGCTCTCGATTGGCGGGTGCTCGCTTTCACACTCGGAGTTTCAGTAGTGACAGGAATCTTTTTTGGGTTAGTGCCGGCGCTCCAGGCAGGCGAAGTGGACGTGCACGAGACCCTGAAAGAAGCCGGGCGCGG
>Ga0134121_10003378_pt1 | contig 13369 bp, 14 predicted proteins | sample KB301_FD_96463 | JGI IMG/M metagenome (GOLD analysis project Ga0134121, IMG submission 96463) | Terrestrial soil microbial communities without Nitrogen fertilizer from Kellogg Biological Station, Michigan, USA - KB3-0-1 | ecosystem: Environmental > Terrestrial > Soil > Unclassified ...
AGCTCCTGAACACGCGCCTGCCGTTCGGCACGCCGCTGCCGCCGATGCTGCCACTGGAACGCGAGACTCGCGCGCGGGTGGGCGACGAGGCGACGGTCGTGAGCGAGCTTTACCTGCCCCCATCCGGACTCGGTCCTTACAGCTTCGCGGTGCAGCACCCGGTGCGGCGCGACGGGCAGGTCGTGGCATTCCTGACCCTGGCTTCATTCGCCGCCGAGATGCAGCAGTTGCTCACCGCGCAGCGCTTGCCGACGGGGTGGGTCGGGACCCTCGTCGACCGCCGCGGCGTCATCGTGGCGCGCACCATCGATGGCGAGAAATACGTCGGCGAGTCGATACGCGACGAGCTGCGCCAGGTGATGGCGGGGCGCGCCGAGGGCTTCTACGAAGGCACGTCGCTCGGCGGCGTGCGCGCCACTGCGTTCTTCAGCCGCATGCCCGGGACCGACTGGTCGGTGCTGATCGGCGTGCCGCAGGAAGCGCTTTCCGGACGTTCCACCCGCGCCGCCGCGCTCATGGCGGCGCTCGGCCTGCTGCTGCTCGCGGTCGGCCTGGCGACGGCGTGGCTGGTGGCGCGGCGCATCGCGCGCCCGGTGGAATCCATGCGCCACGCGGCGCAGGCGCTCGGTGCCGGCCAGCCGGTGCGGGTGCGCGCCAGCGGAACGGACGAGCTCGACGCCGTGGGCGAGGCGATGGGCGCGGCGAGCGAGCAGATGCGCGGCGCGACCGTCGAGCTCGAGCGGCGCGTGGCCGAGGCGGTGGCGAGCTACGAGCAGTCGCAGCGCGCGCTGATGCAGGCGCAGAAGCTCGAGGCGCTGGGGCGCCTCACCGGCGGCATCGCGCACGACTTCAACAACGTGCTGCAGACGCTGACCTCCGGCCTGGAGACGCTCAAGCTGCGCGCCTCCGAGGAGCAGCGCGCGATGCTGCTGCGCTGCCTGCGCGCGGTCGCGCGCGGCTCCGAGCTGGCGCGCCAGCTGATGGCCTTCGGCCGCGTGCAGGAGCTGCGCGCGCAGACCCTCGAGACCGGCGCGCGCCTGGCCGAGGCGCGCCACCTGTTCAGCGGCGCGCTGCCGGCGAACGTGCGCCTCGACTACGATCTCGAGGCGCAGCTCTGGCCGGTGCGGGTCGACCCCTCGCAGCTCGAGCTCGCGCTGCTCAACCTGGTGATCAACGCCCGCGACGCGATGCCCGGCGGCGGCGAGCTCGTGCTGCGGGCGCGCAACGAAGTGCTCGCCGCGCGCACCGGCCTCGAGCCCGGCGAGTACGTGATGCTCGAGGTAGCGGACAGCGGCGAAGGCATGAGCGAGGACGTGATGGCGCGCGCGCTGGATCCGTTCTACACCACCAAGGGCGTGGGCAAGGGCTCGGGCATGGGCCTGCCGCAGGCCTACGGCTTCGCGCGCCAGAACGGCGGCACGCTCACCCTCGACAGCCGGCGCGGCCACGGCACCACGGTGCGCATCTACCTGCCGCGCTCGCACGAGCAGATCGACGAGGCGTCGCCCGGCCCGCGGTCGGCGCTTCCCGCCGGCGCCGGCCGGGTGCTGCTGGTCGAGGACGACGACGAGGTGCGCGACACGGTGTCGGTGGCGCTGCGCGCCGCGGGCTTCGAGATCAACAGCGCGCGCACCGCCGACGAGGCGCTCGCGCGCCTGCAGGCCGGCGAGCGCTACGGCGCGGTGTTCACCGACGTGGTGATGCCGGGCGCGCTGAGCGGCATCGAGCTCGCCCGGGAAATCCGCCGCCGCTATCCCCATGTCGGCGTCGTGGTGGCCACCGGCTATTCGGATCGCGCGATCCAGATCGAAGGCGTGCGCGCGCTGCCCAAGCCCTACACCGTGCAGCAGGCGGTCGACGCGCTGAATGTGTGCCTGGGGACAGTCCGCGCGGATAGTTCGGCGTAGCGCCAAACTCCGCGCCGGGGCGCGGGTCGAACCGGTAGACCGCATGCGCTACACCATCGACCGGCAGCAGGGCTATCTCAAGGCGGAGATGATCGAGCGCGAAACCGCGCTGGAAACCGCCGAGTTCGTCGAGGCGATCGTGGCGGCGCTGCGCGCGCACGCGGCGGAAAAGCTGCTGATCTCGATCCGCGCCTCGCGGCCGGTGTTCAAGGTGGAAGAGTGGAAGCTGTCCGCGGCGCTCGACGAGGTGATGAACATCGCCGGCCTGCAGGTGGCGTTCATCTCCGACACGCGCGAAGTGCAGATGTCGCAGCAGTACATCGCGCTGCTCGGCCGCCAGCGCGGCCTGAAGTTCGAGACCTTCGACAGCGAGCCGGCCGCGGTGGCCTGGCTTACTCAGCCCTGATGTTCGCCTCTTTCACCACCCGGCCCCACTTCTCGTAGTCGGCCTTGATGCGCTCGACGGTCTTGGCCGGCGACAGGATCTCGGCGTCGCAGCCGGTGGCGTTGATCAGGTCGAGGGTTTCCTTGCCGACTTTCGCCAGCGCGCCGGTCCAGCGCTGCACGACTTCCGGCGGCAGGTTGGCGGGCCCGAGCAATCCGTACCACGCGGTGGAGTCGAACCCCTTCAATCCGGCCTCGTCCATGGTCGGCACGTCGGGGAACGCGGCCGAGCGCGTGAGCGAGGTGACCGCGATCGGGCGGATCTTGCCGCCCTTGACCGCGCCGACCGCCGGGCCGAGCGAGGAGAACAGCATCGGCAGCTGGCCGCCCATCAGGTCGGTCATCGCCGGGCCGCCGCCCTTGTAGGGGACGTGCAGCAGGTTCGCGCCGGTGACGCTCTTGAAGTATTCGCCCGAAAGATGGTGCGGGCCGCCGACGCCGGAGGTGCCGTAGCTCCACTTGTTCGGCTCCCGCTTGGAGGCATCGATCACGTCCTGCACGGTGCGGAACGGCGTGGACGGATGCACCACCAGCAGGCTGCCGCTGCCGCACACGTGGCCGAGCTGGGTGAACGAGGTGAGGTTGTTGTAGCCGACCTTGCTGAGGTGCGGCGCGACGGTGAGCGGGCCGCTGTCGAAGTAGTAGATGGTGTAGCCGTCGTTCGGCGCGCGCGCGATCGCTTCCATCGCCACGCCGCCGGCGTTGCCGGGGCGGTACTCGAACACCAGCGGCTGGCCGAGGAGCGGCTCGAGCGCGCGGGCGAGCGGCCGCGCGCCGGCTTCGGCGGAGCCGCCGGGCGTATAGCCGATCACCAGGCGGATGGGCTTGCTCGGGTAGCCCTGCGCGGCCGCGACGCACGGCAGCGCGCACAGCAATGCAGCGGCGACGATTCTGGCCAGCATGAGGACCTCCTCCTGCCGGCGATTCTACTTCCGGGTCAGGGCAGGCGGGCGAACTGCAGCGAGTAGCGCGCTCGCTCGGCGTCGGAGAAGTCGCCGCACATCTTGCGGATCGGCACCGGCGCTTCGCGCACCACGGTCGGCACCGCGACGATGCCGTGCTCGCGCGCGAGCGCCGGGTTCTCGGCGATGTCGATCACCTGGATCTGGTAGCGGTCCTGAACGTGCTCGCGGCACAGCCGCTCGAGGTTCTCGCGTGCCCGGGCGCTCAGCCAGCCTCGGCCGGACACGTACAGCTTCAGCAGCCACTCTTCGTTTTTCATCCAGCCGCGCACATTATTCGAAACGCGGCGCGCGCTCTAGCGTGGGAACCCCTGAGTTGATGTAGGGCAGAACCCGACCGGGCGTCGCCGGGGTACGCATGCCCGCAAAAGGGGCGTGGAAGGGGGCCAAGGCACGGCGGATTGCCTGTTGCGCGAAAGACCGTCGACCCCCTAGGATGGCTGCGGGAGGTCACCAACCATGAAGATGAAGAGCATCGCCGTAGCCGCGGCATTCGCCGCCGGTGCGGGCCTGGCCCTGAACGCCGCCGCGCAAAGCAAGACGGTCAAGGTGCAGTCCACCTGGCCGGCCAGCCTGACGATCCAGGATCACCTGCGCATCCTCGCCGACCGCGTCGACAAGCTGACCGGCGGCTCGATCAAGATCGAGGCCATGGCCGCCGGCCAGATCGTGCCGCCGTTCGAGGTGCTCGACGCCACCAACAAGAAGGTGCTCGACGGCTACCACGCCATCTCGTACTACTGGGTCGGCAAGAGCCCGACCATGGCGCTGTTCTCCGGGCCGCCGGGAGGCCCCTTCGGCATGGATCACATGGATTACCTCGGCTGGCTCTACGTCGGCGGCGGCCTCGACATGTGGCGCGAGTTCTACCAGAAGGAAATGAAGCTCGACATCATCATGTGGCCGGCGCACCCGTCGAGCCCGCAGGCCTTCGGCTGGTTCAAGAAGCCGCTCAAGAGCGTGGCCGACTTCAAGGGCATGAAGTGCCGGCAGACCGGCCTGAACGCCGAGATCTACGCCAAGCTCGGGCAGAGCGTGGTCAACATGGCGGGCGGCGAGATCGTGCCGGCCGCGCAGCGCGGCGTGATCGACTGCGCGGAGTGGGTGGGCGGCGTCGAGGACCTGCGCCTCGGCCTGCCGGGCGTGTTCAAGTACCACTACACCCCCGGCATGCACGAGAACAACTCGATCGGCGAGTTCGGCCTGCACAACGACGTGTGGAAGTCGTTCAACCCGCAGCAGCAGCAGGCGGTGCAGTCGGCGATCAACGATACGTTCATCACCTGGCTCACGCGCTGGCAGAAGCAGAACGCCGAGGCGATCGAGGAGATGATCAAGAAGCACGGCGTGCAGATCCGCCGCACGCCGCCCGACATCCTGATCGCCTCGCTCAAGGCGTGGGACGAGATCGCGGCCGACTACTCGGCGAAGAACCCGACCTTCAAGAAGGTCTACGAGTCGCAGCGCGAGTACGCGGCGAAGGTGGTGCCGGCGAAGCGCTACATGTTCCCGCCGTACTCGTTCGCCGCGAACTACTACTGGCCGCAGGAAGCCGCGGGCGCGTCGGCGGCGAAGGACAAGGGCAAGAGCAAGTAATAGCGCTACAGTGGGAGGGTGCCGAAGTACGACGAAACCCTCCGCTGGCCGACCAACCTGGACCGGGCCGCGATCGAAGCGCGCCTGGTCCAGGTGCGCGACGCGGCCGCCGCCGCCGGGCTGTCCGAGGTCGCGGAGCTGCTGAAGAATCCGAAGGCCATGAGCGGCGCGCAGATCGGCGCGGCGGTCGTCGCCGCGCTCGAGCGCGTGCAGGAGAAGAACGAGCACGGCGCCATCACCACCCAGCTCGAGATGGTGGCGATGAACCTGAAAAATCTGAAGTAATTCGGGGTCAGGGTCGCAATTCCGTTTGCACGTACGTGCAACACGAATTGCGACCCTGACCCCGAATTACGTAGCTAGTGGTGGTCGCTGCGCCGGCGCTTGGGCGCCGGCCCGAGCGCGGCGCGGCGGTCGTGCTCGGCGAGGATCACTTCCATCGCCTTCTCGAACACCGCGCGCGGCGGTCCCGCCTTGCCCTCGACCCAGTCGGCCAGCTCGTCGATGTTCACCCCGAGGAACGAGGCGAGGTTCTCGCGCCCGCCGCGCAGCACTTCGCACTGCTGCAGGATGCGCGCGCACATTTCGGCCCAGCGTGGTTTTTGCTCCATGGGAAACGGACAGCGCTGGAGGGCCGAGGTTCGCCGCGCTTCGACTATTCGACCGCGCGCTTCACCGATTTATCGACTTTACCGGCGGTTTTCTCGGCGAAATTGCCCGCCCGCGTAGCGGTTTTCTCGACAAATTTGCCGGCGCGCGTCGCGGTCTTCTCGGTGAACTTGGCGGCGCGCTTCGCCGTGTGTTCCGTCCCCTGCGCCGCCCGCGCCGCACCGCGCTCGAGGCGGTTGGGCTTCTCGGCGTCCTCGGCGTGTGTAGCTGAAACGCTACAAAAGATTGCGGCGACCGCTACCCAGAGCCTGATCATGGCGTCCAGCCTCCCAGCTAACATTGTAGAAGAACAAGCGGAGACAAAACGCTGTGCACAAAGACATCCGGCAAGTTCGTGAGCACTATGCCGCACTGTGCGACCTGATCGCGCGGCACGCGGGCGGGCGCGATGACGTCGCCACCCGCGCCCAGGTCGCGGTGCTGTGCGAGGCGGCGATCGCCGCGCTCGAGGACCCCGAGACCCGCCAGCGCCTGCGCGCGGTGAACCGCCACGCGGCCGAGCTGTTCTCCGACGACCAGCACCGGAAGTGGGACCGCGAGCACATGAGCGGCGCGGACTACCTGCGCCTGCAGATCTTCATCGCGCTGGAAGCGGTGAACACGCGCCTCTTCTTTCTCGAGGCGCTGCGCGACCGCGGCGCGCAGCCGGCCGCGGCGGCACCGCGCCCACCCGCCGTCTAGCGCATCCCTCCGGCCGCCGCCGGGCACGCTGCCTGCTCGCTCCGGAGCATGCACTTGCCGTTGAAGCAGGGCTGGCAGCTCACCAAGTCGGCGGTCCAGGCCTGGTCCGACGACTACGCGCCGAGCATGGGCGCGGCGCTTTCGTACTACACCCTGTTTTCCGTCGCGCCGCTGCTGCTGATCGTGATCTCGGTCGCCGGCATGATCTTCGGCGAGAAGGCGGTGCAGGGCGAGCTCACCCAGAACCTGCAGTTCCTGATGGGCGAGGAGGGCGCCCGGGCCATCGAAAGCCTGCTGTCCAGCGTGAGCGAGCCCAAGGAAGGCATCATCGCCACCGTGATCGGCATCGGCGTGCTGCTGCTCGGCGCGACCTCGGTGTTCGGCGAGCTGCAGAACGCGCTCGACCGCATCTGGCGCGCGCCGGCGCGCAAGGGCGGGAGCAGCCTGTGGCGCCTGCTGCGTTCGCGCCTCCTGTCGTTCGGCATGATCCTCGGCATCGCCTTCCTGCTGATGGTCTCGCTCGTGCTCGACACCGTGCTGCAGGTGCTCGGCAAGATGTGGGGCACGGGCGCGCTGCAGGCCATCGGGCAGCTGCTCAACCTCGCCGTGGGCTTCGCGCTGACCACCACCATCTTCGGCATGATCTACAAGCTGCTGCCGCGCGCGAAGGTCGACTGGCACGACGTGTGGATCGGCGCGCTGGTCACCGCGGGGCTCTTCACCCTGGGCAAGTTCCTGATCAGCATCTACATCGGGCGCAGCGCGGTCGCGTCCTCGTTCGGCGCCGCCGGCTCGCTGGTGGTGGTGATGATCTGGGTCTACTACTCGGCGCAGATCTTCCTGCTCGGCGCGGAATTCACCTGGGTCTATTCGCACGGGTACGGCTCGCGCCGCGGCGAGAAGCGGCCGGGCGCGCCGCTCGACGAGATGGACCAGCCGAAGCCGCTGCCCGCGCACGCGCGCGCGGTGGTCGCGGCGGCTTCGCCCGCGCCGCTGCCGATGGCGTTCGAGATGCGCCAGGAGCCGGTGCCGATCCACAAGCGCAGGCCGCTCTACACTTTCGGCGCCGCCGCGGCGCTCGGCGCGCTCGCCGGATTCCTGCTGCGGCCCGAGACTTTTTCCGCAATCCACCGCCCGCGCCGCAAATCGCTGTTCGGGCCCTGACCCCGAATTCCGCTATCCTGCGCGCATGCTCGCGCGCGGAAAGCTCATCGTCGCCGCCGTGGTGCTGGCCGTCGCCGGCGGCACCGGCTACACCCTCTACGCGCAGAAGGCGAAGAAGGAGCAGCAGCGCAAGGTGGCCGAGCTGGTCGCCGACACCACCGGGCTGCTGCGCAAGGCGCTGATCGCGCCGCCCTCGGCCGAGCTGGTGGCGCGCATCGACGGCAACCTGAAGGCGGCCAAGGCGCCGCGCGACCCGCTGCTCTCCGGCGCGGCCGAGGAATACATCCACGACGCGCGCGAGATCGCGCGCCGGCGCGCCGACGCCGAGCGCCTGACGCGCGAGGCGGCCCTCAACCGGCGCGCGCTCAGCATGCACATGGCGACGTCCTTCGGCCGCGACACCTACTGGATCCGCGTCGCCACCGACCTCAAGAAGCGGGTCGAGCGCGACCATTCCGAGCTCGACACTTCGCTCAAGGCGCTCTCCAGCCTGCTGTTCAGCCTGCCCGAGTCGCAGAAGCGCCTCGAGCCGCACGTCGGCGCCGCGCTGCTGCTGGAGGAAGGCGAGCGGCGCGCGGCGCGCGAGCGCGCGGAGGAGAACGCGAAGCGCGCGCACGAGGAGCTGGAGAAGGTGCGCAAGCTCGCGCTGCCGCGCTAGCGGTGTTTACCTGGCGGAAGTGGTGGCTGCTGTTCGCGGTGCTCTGGGGAGTGGTGGCCGCGCTCCAGGTGTTCACCATCCTCGCGTTCGCCCCCGACGAGCAGCAGAAGGCGCTGCAGCCCGCGCTGTTCGGCGTCGGAGTCCCGGCCGCGGCCTACCTGCTGGGCTGGCTCTGGGAGCGCTTCACTTCGCCGGAACGGCGGCGCAAAGAGAAATAATCAGCCCCTCCAGCTTGCGCGCGTCGGCGTCGAAGCGGCGGATGCCCTCGGCGAGCTTGTCGGTCGCCATCGCGTCCTGGTTGTGCTCCCAGCGGAACGCCTTCTCGTCGAGCGGGGTTTTCGGCAGTTCCGACAACCTGGCTTTATCGGCAGAGAGTTTTCGTTCCACCCGGCCTTCGACTTTCGACAGCTTGTCCAGCAAGTCGGGCGCGATGGTGAGCAGGTCGCAGCCGGCGAGGGCGAGGATCTGCCCGGTCTTGCGGAAGCTCGCGCCCATCACCTGCGTCTTGTAGCCGTGCTTCTTGTAGTAGTTGTAGATGCGCGTCACCGAGGCGACGCCGGGATCGTCCTCGATGGGAATGTCTTCGACTTTCTTATGCGTCTTGTGCCAATCATAAATACGACCCACGAACGGCGAGATCAGCGTGACGCCGGCATCGGCGCACGCCACCGCCTGCGCGAACGAGAACAGCAGCGTCATGTTGCAGTGGATGCCTTCGCGCTCGAGCTTCTGCGCGGCGCGGATGCCTTCCCAGGTGGCTGCGAGCTTGATCAGCACGCGCTCGCGCTTGACGCCGGCCTCCTCGTACAGGGAGATAAAACGCCGCGCTTTTTCCACCGACCTGTCGGTGTCGAAGGAGAGGCGCGCGTCGACCTCGGTCGAGACCCGGCCGGGGATGTGCTTGAGGATCTCGCAGCCGAAATTGACGAACACGCGATCGATGTCGCGGTCGATCAGGTGCCGGAAGCGCGGATCCTCGGCGGAGGCGAGCAAAAGCGAGGGGTTGGTGGTGGCGTCCTGCGGCTTCCAGCGTGCGACCGCCTCGATGTCGCCGGAGTCGGCGACGACAAGTGAATATTCACGTAGACATTCGAGGTTCGAGGGCATTACAAAACATAACACAGGCCGACACGCCGTTGATCGCGCGAGGCTTAGGCTGCTCGATAAGTGGAAACGCCTGCCCTCGCGGAAATGCCGACCCTCGTCCAGACGAATTACCGGGTGCGCTCGGCGGCCTTCGCCTTCTGCTTCGCGGTCGTGGCGCTGTACTACTGGCGGCACGGCGGCGCCGCGCCGGTCACCTGGGTCGCGCTCGGGCTGCAGTTCCTGGTCTATCCGCACGTGGTGTACTGGCGCGCCCGGCTGTCGGCGCGGCCGACGCGCGCCGAGCTCGACAACCTGTTCCTCGACGCCGCGCTGCTCGGCGCCTGGTGCGCGGAGCTCGGCTTCCCCACCTGGATCACCTATCTCTTCGTCGGCGCCACCACGCTCAACGCGGTGGTGAACCGCGGCGCGCAGGGCGTGGCGTGGTCGCTCGCCTGCACCGTGGCGGGCGCGGTGCTGTGGGCCACCGTGCGCCGCGTCGACTACGCGCCGGCGACCGGCGACCTGGTGACGGCGCTGTGCGTCGGCGGCTCGCTCTGGTATGCCGGCATGGTCGGCTACGTGGTGCACGGCCAGAACCGCCGCCTCGCCGCCGCGCGCGACGCGCTGCGCGCGAGCGAGGAGCGCTACCGCCTGATCGCCGAGAACGCGGGCGACCTGATCGCGATGGTGGACCACGAGGGCCGCTGGCTCTACACCAGCCCGTCGTACAAGCGCATCCTCGAGCCCGGCGACCTCGCGCCCGGGGCGGACGCGTTCCGCCGCGTGCACCCGGACGACGCCGAGCGTGCGCGCATCAGCGTGATGCGCTCGGCCGCGACCGGCAAGCCGCGCGAGGTCGCGCTGCGCCTGGTCGACCGCGAGGGCCGCATCCGCCAGTACAAGACGCGCGTGCAGGCGATCGGGGCCCAGGACGATGCGCTCGCGTCGCAGCGCCTGCTGCTCGTGTCGCACGACGTCACCGACCTGCGCGACAGCGAGGAGCGCCTGCTGCTCGCGGCGCACGCCTTCGAGGGCATGACCGAGGCGATCGTGATCACCGCCGCCGACGGCACCATCGTCACCGTCAACCGCGCCTTCGTCGAGCTCTCGGGCTACACGCGCGACGACGTGCTCGGCCAGCACGAGCGCGCGATCCGCAACGCGCTGCAGCCGCCGGAGTTCTACGACGAGGTGTTCCGCGCGGTGGCGAAGGACGGCTACTGGTCCGGCACCACCTGGGCGCGGCGCAAGAGCGGCTCGGTGTACCGCGAGTGGCGCAGCATCCGCGCGGTGAAGGACGCGAGCGGGGCGGTGACCCACTACGTGATCGTGTTCTCGGAGGTGGGCGGGCAGCGTTCCCAGAGTGAATCCGCCGGCACCGGCATGCCGTAGCACCCTGACAGACTCTGACACCGGGCGCGCGTAGCGCCCTTACGCTTCCCGTAGTGGATTCTCCCGCCGAGGCGCGGCGCCTGCACCGCCGCGTCGCTCTCAACTATCGCATCCGCGCCGGCTCGTTCGCCTGGTGCTTCGTCGTGCTCGCGCTGCACGCGTGGGAGCGCGGCGCCGGCCCGGGCTACTTCGGCGCGCTCGCGCTGCTGTTCTTCGGCTATCCGCAGATCGCGTACCTGCGCGCGCGCTACAGCGGGAATCCGAAGCGCACCGAGATGGTCAACCTCTACGTCGACGCCGCGCTGCTCGGCGCCTGGATCGCGATGCTGCATTTCCCGACCTGGATCCTGTACGCCGGCCTGTTCAGCACCACGCTCAACGCCACCGTGCTCGGCGGCCTGCGCAGCGCGCTGCGCTCGGTGTTCTGCTTCTCGGTCGCCGTCGGCGTGGTGTGCCTGGTGCTCGGCGTCTACGTCGCGCCGCAGACCAGCGATCTGGTGAGCGCGCTGTGCTTCGCCGGCTCGCTCGCGTACTGCTCGGCGGTCGGCTACGTGGTCTACGCGCAGAGCAACCGGCTCGTCGCCACGCGCGACGCGCTGCGCGGCAGCGAGGAGCGCTACCGCCTGATCGCCGAGAACGCGGCCGACCTGATCGCGCTCACCGACCAGAACGGGCGCTGGCTCTACACCAGCCCTTCGTACGAGCGCGTGTTCGACAAGGCCGACCTCGCGCCCGGCGCCGACGCCTTCCGCCGCACGCATCCGGACGATGCCGAGCGCGCGCGCCTGGCGCTGGCGCGTGCCGCCGGCATGGGCAAGCCGCGCGAAGTGGGCGTGCGCCTGGTGGACCGCGCCGGCCGCATCCGCCAGTTCCGCATCCACGTGCAGGCGGTGGGTCCGGAAAAGCCGTCCAAGCGGCTGCTGCTCACCTCGCGCGACGTCACCGACCTGCGCGAGAGCGAGGAGCGCCTGCTGGTCGCGGCGCACGCGCTCGAGGGCATGACCGAGGCCATCCTGATCAGCGCGGCCGACGGCACCGTGACGACCGTGAACCGCGCGTTCACCGAGCTCACCGGCTGGTCGCGCGAGGAGGTGGTGGGCCAGCCCGAGTCGCAGCTGCGCAACGCCATGCAGCCGGCCGGGTTCTACAACGAGATCTACGGCGCGGTGGAGCGCTCCGGCTACTGGTCGGGCAGCCTCTGGGCGAAGAAGAAGAGCGGGGCGCTGTACAAGGAGTGGCGCAGCGTGCGCGGGGTGCGCGACGCCGCCGGCACCCTCACTCATTACGTCCAGGTGTTCTACGACGAGGGCGCGCCGAAAGACCCCGGCATCGACAGGTCCAATCCCAATCTTAGGGGTTAATTTTCAAGGCTTTATTTGCGCGTTGGCCGGTAGTACACTGCCGTCACAAGAACGATATCCAGGGTAGTTTGAGGAGACGCGTTGCAGCCAACAGATATCAAGCACCCCGACTACTTCCATAAAGTTGTCGATTGCCAGTGGGCCTGCCCGGCCCACACTCCGGTCCCCGAATACATCCGCTTGATCGCCGCAGGGCGTTACGCCGACGCCTACATGGTCAACTGGAAATCGAACGTGTTCCCGGGAATCCTCGGCCGCACCTGCGACCGCCCGTGCGAGCCCGCGTGCCGCCGCGGCCGCGTCGAAGAGGAGCAGGCGGCCAAGCCCGAGCCGGTCGCGATCTGCCGGCTGAAGCGAGTTGCCGCCGACTACAAGGACAACGACGCCGTAAAGCATGAAATAGAAAAAAACAAAAAAATCAAATCGAACGGCCGCAAGATCGCCTGCATCGGCGCCGGCCCGGCCTCGCTCACCGTGGCGCGCGACCTCGCGCCGCTCGGCTACGAGGTCACCGTGTTCGACCAGGACCCGCGCGCCGGCGGCATGATCTGGTCGCAGATCCCGCGCTTCCGCCTGCCGCTGGAAGTGATCGACGAGGAGGTCAACTACATATTGAATTTGGGTGTTTCTTTCAAACAAAGAAAAATAGAAAGCATGAAGGCGCTGATGGGCGAGGGCTACGACGCCATCTTCGTCGGCAGCGGGGCTCCTCGTGGAAGAGATTTGGATATACCTGGGAGAAAAGAAGGAGCCAAGAACATCCACATCGGCATCGACTGGCTCTCGTCGGTGTCGTTCGGCCACACCACCAGGATCGGCAAGCGCGTCATCGTCCTCGGCGGCGGCAACACCGCGATGGACTGCTGCCGCACCTCGAAGCGCATCGGCGGCGACGACGTGAAGGTGATCGTGCGCTCCGGCTTCGACGAGATGAAGGCGAGCCCCTGGGAGAAAGAGGACGCCGCGCACGAAGGCATTCCGATCCTCAATTTCCTGGTGCCGAAGAGCTTCGTGATCCAGGGCGGCAAGCTCTCGGGCATGACGTTCGAAAAAGTAAAAGCGATCTACGACGAAAAAGGCAGAAGGTCGCTGGTTCCCACCGGCGAGCCGGACCAGTTCTTCGAGTGCGACGACGTGCTGGTCGCGGTCGGCCAGGAGAACGCCTTCCCCTGGATCGAGAAGGACTCGGGCATCCAGTTCGACCGCTATGGTTTACCGCAGTTGGACAAAACAACTTTTCAATCCACCGTCCCGAACGTCTTCTTCGGCGGCGACTCGGCGTTCGGCCCGAAGAACATCATCTGGGCGGTGGCGCACGGCCACGACGCGGCGGTGTCGATCGACAAGCTGCTCAATAAGGAAGACCTGCGCGAGCGTCCCGCCCCGGGCGTGACGCTGCTGTCCCAGAAGATGGGCATCCACGAGTGGAGCTACGACAACGAGATCACC
>Ga0134121_10003380_pt1 | contig 13364 bp, 13 predicted proteins | sample KB301_FD_96463 | JGI IMG/M metagenome (GOLD analysis project Ga0134121, IMG submission 96463) | Terrestrial soil microbial communities without Nitrogen fertilizer from Kellogg Biological Station, Michigan, USA - KB3-0-1 | ecosystem: Environmental > Terrestrial > Soil > Unclassified ...
CCTTCACGCCGTTGGCCTTCACGCCGTTGGCCTTCACGCCGTTGGCCTTCACGCCGTTGGCCTTCACGCCGTTGGCCTTCACGCCGTTGGCCTTCACGCCGTTGTGCCCGGCCGGAACGGAGCTATGAGCGCTTCTATCGTGTGCGCGGCCGGCTCCGGCGCCCAGAGGCGCTGAAACTCCGCAAACGATTCTGCCTCTACCGCATGCGCCCGTTTAGCGAGCGCTATCAGGCCAACGCGCAGCCGCGCCGATGACCGGTGCCTGGGTTTCTCGCGCACACCGATCGACACGAGCGCGCGTTCCCTCGCGTCCTGCGCAGCGGTTTCGCCCACTTCCTTGACGTATTTTCGCGCGAGCACATGCGCGTCGCGGGCGGCCCCGACCAGATCCTGCAGCTGAATGAGCGGCGCGAGCTGCGCCCGCGCCTCGCCGGGTTCATGGAGCGGCTCGAGCACGTATCGCAGCCGCTTGGACGCGATCCGCGCGCGATGCGCTGGTTCGAGCGCCGACGAATCCGTGACATGTTCGAGCGCCTGCATAAGCCTGGCCGCGAGCTCCTGGAGCACCGGCCACGCGGCCTCGTCCATCGAGCCCGCAGGATGTGGCAAGTGGTCGCGGTGAAGTTCCAGATCCTTTTCCAGCGCGTCGAGGAGCGATGGAAGATCCGCGGCAAGACGGCGGCGCACCGTATGTGTTTCGTCGTCGCGCTCGCGCTCGAGCCGCGCCAGCGCCGTTCGAACACCGCTGCGCTCACGATCGGCGAAGTCCGTCTGCGATGCGACCCACTCCGCGGCGACCTCCGCGTCCCGCGCGTCGCTCGTGGCGCGCGCGAGCGAGCGCAGCGCGCGGCGCGTCTTCTTCCGGAACGTGTCGTCGACCCACGGCTGAAACGCGCGCAGCCACGAACGGAGCCGGCGAAGCCCGACGCGCACGTCGTGCAGTCCCTCGGCGTCACCGTCGAGGAAGTGCCTGTACGCGCGCCGGATGTCGCCACAGCGCGCCAGCGCACAGGCCCGCACGCCGACGTACGCGGGCGACCCACGCAGCGCGGCGCCGGCCCGCGGGTGAGACGCGGGGACTGCCGCAGGCTCCGGAACCGGAGGCACGTTTTCCGCTACCGGTCGCGCCGGGGCGATGTCGGGGACGAGCTCCGGCGCGGTCACGTGATTTTGAGCTGCAGGACGGCGGGATCGGCGCGCGGGTATTTCGGCTTCAGGGATTCCAGCGTATCCGCAATGACGCGCGCGATGAGCAGATTGCGCAGGCCCTTGTCGTCGGCCGGAACGATGTACCACGGCGCGCACGATGTGCTGCACTTCCTGAGCGCGTCCTTGTACGCCTCGGTGTAATCGTCCCAGAGTGCGCGGTCATCCAGATCACCGGCGCGGAATTTCCAGTTCTTCGTGGCGTCGGACAGCCGGTCCCGGAGCCGCGCCTTCTGTTCGTCGCGCGACACGTGCAGGAAGAACTTGAGAATCACCACGCCGTTTTCACTCAGCATTTCCTCGAAATCATTGATCTGGGCGTAGCGCTTTTTCCAGACTTTCTTCGGCACGATGTTCTTCACACGCACCACGAGCACGTCTTCGTAGTGCGAACGGTTGAAAATGCCGATCATGCCGCGCTCCGGAATCCGGGCGTGCACCCGCCAGAGATAATCGTGCGCCAGCTCGAGGGACGTCGGCACCTTGAAGCTCGTGACTTCGCAGCCTTGAGGATCCACCGCCTCGAAGACATGCCGGATGGTGCCATCCTTGCCCGCCGCGTCGCGCCCCTGCAGTACGATGAGCAGAGCCTGGCGCGCCTCGGCGTTGAATACGCGCTGCAGCTCGCCAATGCGTTGCTGCTGCTTGGTGATCTCGGCGTGAAGCTCGACCTTTTCCGGGACGCCCTTCTTGATCCGGGCGTCAGAGTCGCGCAGGTGAATGCGGAGCGATTGCGAAACGGGCTGGAGCTTCATGTACGGAGCATACGAGCGAAAGAGTTACGAGCACAAGAGAGATGGTCTCTTACACCCGTAACTCTTTCGGTCTGTACGCTCGAATTAGCGCCAGTGCCCTTCGACCCAATACCAGCCTCGGCGGTCGTGTCGCCACTGCCCAGGTTGCCAGCGGCGGTAACCCGTTTCCACGCGCATCCAGGCGCCCGGAATCCAGTAGTAATCGTTGCCGCGATAGCCCCAGTGACCAGCGACCCAAACGTACCCGGGGCCCGGGGGCGCCACGCGAATTTCGGCCCTTAGCGAAGGCGGCCGCCGGTCGTGGTATTCGTAGTTACCCGCGGAGACGTACCCACCCGCACAGGCGCCGGAGATGGCCAGCGCAAATCCAAGAACTAGCGATCGGTTTTTCATGAGGTATGCCCTCCTGTACCCATTTTCCTACCCCGGTGCGAGAAGCCGGGTTCGCGCGTCCTGTGTAATAGGATGTTCCCGAATCGACCCCTCCGAGCTGGAGTTACGCCATGACATTCCCCCGCGCGTTGTCGTTCCTCGCCGCCGCCGGCCTGTGCGTGCTTGCCCCGCGTTGCGCGCAGTCGCAACTCACGGTCGGCGTCGGTGGCGGGTTCGGCGCGCACGCACACGACGGCACCGCCAATGCGAATCACGTCGTTGGATTCGCGCAGTTCAAACTTCCCGTCCTTCCCGGCATCCGTGCCGACCTCTACGGCATCGACGCACCAAGCGGTGTCGGCAAGATCTCGGCAGTCGCGAGCATCGTATGGTCGCTGCCGCTGCCGATCGTGCATCCGTACCTGATTGGCGGGTGGGGAAAGTACGGCATCGACAAAAGCGCCACGTCTGAAAGCGGGTGGAACGTCGGCGCCGGCGTCCGAGTGTCACTCGGCGTCGGTGTCTTCGCGGAGTATCGGCGTCACGAGAAGATCGGTCGCGATCTCATGACGTTCGGAATCACTTTCTGACGAGAAAGCTCCGCGCGGCGGCGGTACCGGATTTCATCGCGCCTTCCATCGACGCGTTGTAGCCCCCTCCCGCCGCCGCCTCGCCAGCGAAGAACAGCGTTCCGTCCACGGGTTCTGCCAGCACGGGATACGCGTCGAGCGCGTTGACTCCGCCGTAGGAGTACGCGCCCCCGGCAAATCGGTCCGCGCTCCAGTTGTGCACGTGCGCGGCCACCACGTGCGCATCGACATCGCGGCGGCCAACGCCCAGCGCCGCCGCCAGGCCCGCGGCGGCATGTTCGATCAACTGCGGATCGCTCAAGGCGGCGAGTCGCCTGGCTCGCGGTCCGCCCGCCCACGCGTTCAACGTCGGAACGTTCCCGTCGCCGCGCCAGAACGTCGGAAATTCCCCGGCGCCTCTGAACATGAACAGCACGTTCGAGAATCCATCGATATCGAGCCAGAACGGCGCATCGAAGGCGAGCACCACCTTCATCGCATGCCCCATGCGAAGGAGCCCGAGCGCGTCGCGAACGCGCGGCACATCGGGGTCGATATGCAGCGCCGAGAGCACGGGAAGCGGTACCGTGATGATGGCCGCGCGGGCCGCGAGCGTGCGCGGTCCGTCGTTGCCCTTCACCGTCACCGTTACGCTGCCCGCGCTCCATTCGATGCGCGTCACTTCCGAATCCAGGAGCACAGGCACGGACGGCTCAACGACGCGTGCCAGAAAATCGACCGCGCGCCCGGCCCCCTGCGCGCAACGATAGCTCGACGCGCCCGCCGTCTGCGCGGCCTCTGTCAGTGCGATCCACCGGATGCCGACATCGTCGGGATCGGCGGCATGGAATCCTTCCACGTATTCCAAACCGTCACCAACAGTGCCGCGAGTGAAATCGAGCTCCGAGAGTGCTTCGGTGAGCGTCCGGTCGGCTCCAGGCAGCGCGAGGGCACGCGTCAGTGCGCCATGAGGCTCGGCCATATCTGCTCCGCGCTCCGTGTCACCGCTGCGCGCGCGGACGTAACGCCCGTCCGGCTCGTACACGGTTGCTCCTGACCGCTCGAGTACGTCGCGAACCGGCCCTGGCCCGATCCACTCGGCGCCGAGCTCGAGCGGGGTGCCGGCGTGATCCACCGTAAGCACGCGTCCGCCGAGGCGTGTGCGAGCCTCGACAATGGTAGCCGTCCGGCCGTGCTGCGCGAGCTCGTATGCCGCGGCCAGACCCGACAGCCCGCCCCCGACGATGATGACGTCGCTCATGCTGCACGCATTGACGCGGGCCTCGCACGACGAAAGAGTTCTGAATGCGTCGCCAGCTCGTCGGTGCTCTGTTCGTGCTGCTTTCGTGCACCGGCCCGCGGCGTGCGCTCAACCCAGAGCACGCTCCCAAGGTCGTCTCGCTCTGCGCCGCGGGCGTTTTGTGCCCCGACACCGTGTTCGTCGAATACCTCGGTGTTCACGGTTTCGTGCTGAGGCATGGTGCGACGGCCGTGATGACGGCGCCGCTCTTCACGCACCGCGGACTCCTGCCCACGTATCTGGGATTCACGTTTCGCAGCGATACAACTCTCGTCGACCGCATCCTGCGACAGCTCGGCTCTCCCGTTCACGACGTCAGCACGATGCTCGTGGGCCACTCGCACTACGATCATGCGCTCGACGTTCCATACATTGCACGAAAGTACCTCGATGGGGACGCGCGCGTCGTTGGGACGCCGGCCCTGGGCCACATTCTTGCCGCCGAGCCGCGCATTTCGCCCAAGGTGCTCGCGATTCCCGCCGACGATGTCGGGACGGCGTCGCAGCTCGGAAAATGGGTCTACGCGCACGACGGCCGTTCGCGGGTGATGGCGCTCGCCTCGAGTCATGCTCCGAACTTCCTCTCGATCACGTTCGCAAGCGGCGGCGTCGATACGAACCTGAAGACGCTGCCGCGAAGCGCGCGCGGCTGGAAGCTCGGGGAAGTGTACGCGTACGTGGTCGATTTCATTCGTACTGATTCTACCCCGGAATTTCGCTTCGTCTTTCAGGACGCGGTGTCACGCCCGGAGTACAACCGGCTTCCGCCATTTTCCGACAAGGACGTTCATGCGGTGAACCTCGCGGTCATCTGCGCCGGGAATTTCAACAAGGCCAAGGACTACCCGCAGACGCTTCTGACGGAGATGCATCCTGAGCACGTCATCGTTGGCCACTGGGACGACTTCTTCGACGAGTGGGAAACGTCACCGGATGTCGTGATACTCACGAAGACCAAAGACCTGGCACATCGCCTTGACTCGCTCGCGAGCGGCAAATGGCAAACGCTCTTTCCGGGAGCGCGGGCACGAATAGCGTTCAGGCCCTAGGACGTGGGCGGAATCCGGTCGTCCGGCGGCACAAAGTTCGACAGAAACAGTTTCTCCTGCGCCGTCAGACTGTCCACGCCGCTGTTGCTGATCTTGTCGAGGATGCGGTTGACCTCGTCGCGATTCAGCTCGTGGATTCGGGACGTGTCGACCTTCTGCCAGTTTCCAAGCGTCTTGTCGGCGACCCGTCCCGCGGCGCGTGTCCGGAATTTCTTCATACCGCGATTGGTGCTCACGGTGCGCAGGTAGAGATACGCGCCGATGAATCCGCCGAGGTGCGCAAAATCGGCCACACCTCCCGCGGACCCGCCGATCCCGCCATAGAGCGACATCACCGTATAGATGATCACCAGCCAGCGCGCCTCGACCGGCAGAATGCCCCAGATGAGCAGCTGGTCGCGCGGCCAGAAGTACGCGAACGCCATGAGGATGCCGTAAATGCCCGCCGACGCGCCGATCACGCCGGAGTTCGGGGCAAAGATGAACGACAGGAGCGCGCCCGAAATACCGGCGATGAAATACATGCGCACGAATCTGGCCGACCCAAGACGGACTTCGACGCGGGGGCCGAAGAAGTACAGGCCCAGCATGTTGAACAGGATGTGCTGAATGTTACCGTGCAGGAACATGTAGGTCACGATCGACCACGGATGCGTCAGAATCTCGCTCGGGACAAAAACGAGCGGATCGGTCAGCCGCGACGCCGTCATCTGGACGAAGAACATCCCGATGTTTGCGAATAGAATGCGCTGGACCCAGGGAGTCATCTAACAAGCAGAATGTGAGATGGGAGACGGGAGATGGGAAAAGTAACTGACAGGGGAGATGTCAAATGGAAAAGGGGGCGCGTACTCGGCCCCCTGCGGAAACTCCCTCCCCATTTTTACGCGAGGGAACCCATAACCGTCGCGAACGAATTGCTCGGCACATTTTTGGTGCGAACGGTCGGAAACGAGCCGCGGGCGGGAATGATCGTCGAAACCGAGGCGTATCTGGGGCCGCACGACAAGGCCGCGCATGCTCGCTTCGGCGTCACGACGCGGACGGCCGCGCTCTTCGGCCCGCCCGGACGGTCCTACGTTTATCTCATCTACGGGATTCATGAGTGCATGAACGTCGTGACCGGCGAGGAAGGCGACGGCAGCGCCGTGCTGATCCGGGCGCTCGAACCTGTCATGAATTGCGCCGGCCGCACGAACGGGCCGGGACTTCTGACCCGCGCGCTGGGTATCACGCGTGCGCTGAATCACCATGACCTTCAGAGCGACGATCTGTTCATCGCGCCCCGCGCCCTGCCCACGGCGCCCCGGATTCGGCGCGCGCCGCGTGTGGGGGTCGAGTATGCCGGACACTGGGGCCGGCGATTGCTGCGCTTCTACATCGCGGGCAACCCGCACGTCTCCCGGCGCTGATCCGCCTTGACCCTGTACTGTTGCCCCGGCAACTTCTCCGTCCGCCTTCTACCGGCAGACCCCAATGACCAGCAAGACCGCCGACGCGCCCTCCCCCTCGACTAACGGCGCATCCGCGACCGAGCAGCCGTCCGCCGAGAACCTCGATACGGTCCGCGACATCCTTTTTGGTGGTCACATGCGCGCCGTCGAAGGACGGATTGCCCGCATGGAAGAGCGGCTCGTACGCGAGCAGCAGGAAATGCGCGCGAGCGTCGACAAGTCACTCGGGTCACTCGAAGCGTTTGCGCGCTCGGAGCTCGAAGCGCTTGGCGAGCGCGTGAAAGCCGAGCGCAACCAGCGCGCTGACGAGCTTCGCGCACTGGAAGCGTCGATCAAGGAAGCCATGAAAAACCTCGACAAGCGTCTCAAGGAGCTTGACGAGGCAACGAGCAGCGCCGACGCCGACCTTCGTTCACAGGTTCTCGAGCGGCAACGCGAAGCCGCCGCGAATCTCAAGCAGGCCACCGACACCCTCACGAGCGAGCTGCGTCTCGCCGAGCGCACGCTGCGCGCCGAGAAGGCCGACATCTCGTCACTGCTGTCGATCTTCTCCAACGTCGCCGTGAAGCTCAGCGAGGAAATGCCGAAGCAGACGGAGTCCTGATCTGTCGCCGATGACGGGCGATCCGGATCGTCCGATGGCGCCCGCGAACGGAGACGATTCTCCGACGGACGCGCAGGAGTTTGCGCGCCTGCGCTCGCTCCTGGTGGGGCGCGAGCAAGCCGAGCTCGAGCGTCTGAGAAGGGAAATCCGCGACCGCACGCTCACCGCGGAGAATGTCGGCCGGCACCTCCCTGAAGCGATCGCGCTCCGGGCCGAATCGGATGACCAGCTGGCGCGCGCGCTCATGCCCACACTGGAGGACGCGTTCACCGAATCGGTGCAGCGCAACCCGCAGCAGATCGCGCAGGCCATCTATCCCACGCTTGGCCCGGCGATCCGGAAGGCGATCGCCGAGGCGATCGGTGGAATCGTCGAAGGCATCAATCGCGCGCTCGAAGAGGGCTTGTCCGTGCGCGGCCTCAAGTGGCGGATTGAGGCGTGGCGCAGCGGCGTGCCGTACGCACAGGTCGTGATGAAGCACGCGCTCGTGTACCGCGTCGAGCAGGCGTATCTCATCCACGCAGAGACCGGCCTCCTCCTGTCCCACGTCACCGCACCCGATCTCGCCGCGCCGGACGCCGACGTGATTGCGGGCATGCTCACGGCCATTCGTGACTTCGCTCGCGATTCCTTCGCGGCGGGAACCGACGGCGGGCTGCATGCGTTTCGCGTAGGAGATCTCAGCGTCATCGTCGAAGCGGGGCCGCGCGCGTTGCTCGCCGCCGTTGTTCGCGGGCACCATCCTCCCGCGCTCGCGGAGCGGCTGCAGGAAACACTGGAGCTCGTCCACCTGCAGTTCGCGGGTCCGCTCGCACGTTTCAGCGGCGATGCGGCGCCGTTCGAATCCGCCCGGGCGATTCTCGCCGAGTGTCTCGAGACCGTCGTCGACACATCGGGAAAGACGCATCGCGGACTGGTGCCGCGCCTGGCGTGGGTCGCCGTGTTCGTCGCGCTCGCATTCGTGGGCTACATACTCATCGCGTCACAGATCAAGTGGCGGCGCGCGCTCGCAACGCTCCGCGCGGAGCCGGGACTCGTGGTGCTCGACGCGCACCGTGGGCTGCGAACGTGGCACCTCCAGGGACTGCGCGATCCGCTCGCGCGGCCCGCGTCGGTCGTGCTCGCGGGTCTGGGTTTCGACACGTCGCGCGTGCACGAGACCTGGGCGCCGTACATCTCCGCCGATCCGGGCGTGGTCCTGAGGCGCGCGCTGCGCGTCGTGACGGCGCCGAAGGGCGTGGAGCTCTCCATCGCCGGTGACACACTCATAGCAACGGGCGCGGCTCCGGTGGACTGGATTGATGCGCTTCATGCGCGCGTGGCCGCGATCCCCGGAATCGGCGCCGTGAGCGATACGCGCCTCACCGTGATTCTTCCGCTCGCCGTGCAGCCGGTTGCCGATTCCGTCGCCGCATCGCATGTGTTTTTCGAAACCGGATCTTCCCGCCTCTCGGACGCAGCCCAGGCAATGCTGCGCGGACTCGGCGGATCGCTCCGAACAATTGAAGCGTCGCTCGGCCCCGCATGGCGCGCGGAGCTCGATGTCGTCGGACGCACGGATACCACGGGCTCGGAGCAACTCAACCGGGCACTCAGTGATGATCGCGCGCGGGTGGCGACTGATTTCCTGCTGCACGCCGGCATTCAGACGACGAGGCCTGCGCCGCGCGGCATCGGTACAACCAATCCGCTCCCCGCTCAGACGCTCGAGGAACGCGCGCGTGTCAACCGCAGTGTATCCTTCGCCGTGCGCGTGCGACGGGCCGAACCGGGCGGAGAGCGGAAGCAGTGATCCAGAAGAAGGTCTGCATGGTTGGCGTGTTCGCGACGGGCAAGACGAGCCTCGTCCGCCGCTTTGTGCATTCCAAGTTCTCCGACCAGTACCTGTCCACTGTTGGCGTCAAGATCGACCGCAAACCGGTTCGCGTGAAAGAGCAGGACGTGAACCTGCTGCTCTGGGATCTCGAAGGGCGCGATGGTGCGCAGGACATCCAGACGAGCTATCTCCGAGGCTCATCCGGGGTGCTCTACGTGGTCGACGGCACGCGGCGTGAAACACTCGTCCAGATCGCGGAGATTCACGAGCTCGTGAGCAAATCCATCGGCGACGTCCCGTCCGCGATTGCGCTCAACAAGGCCGATCTCACCAGCGCCTGGATCATCAATGACGGCGACCGCGCCGAGCTCGGGAAGCGGCCGTGGCACGTGTTCGAGACCAGCGCGCTCACCGGCGCGGGCGTCGAGCGCGCGTTCGTGTGGCTCGCGGAGCAGATGGGATCCGTCGCGTCATGACACTCGAGGTTAGCGGCAAGACGCACCTGGGGCGCGTCAGGACGTCGAACGAGGACCGCTATTTCATCGGCGTGCTGCACAAGGCGATGGAAATCGTCGACAGCAACCTCGAAGTCACGGACGCCATCACCAGTTTCTCGCAGCTCGACGCGTACATGCTCATGGTCGCCGATGGCGTCGGCGGCGTTGCTGGCGGGGAGCGTGCGAGCCAGTCGGCGGTGTTTTCACTGACGACGTATCTCGCGCGAACTGCGGCGTGCACCTACGATCCTGACGTCGAGCAGGAAGACGAGTTTCTGCAACGCCTCGAGGAAGCACTGCAGCGCGCGCATGATGTCGTTCGGTCAATCGGAACCGGCTCCCGCGCCCCTGCCACGACCCTGACAATGGCGCTCGTCCTCGGCGCGCGCGCCTACATCGCGCACGTGGGGGACAGCCGCGCCTACATCTACCGCGGCGGCCGGCTGCGCCAGATCACGCGCGACCAGACCATGAGCGCATACCTCCAGGACCTCGGCGTGTCGCACGATCCGCGCGGCGAGAACAAACTCGGCAACATGCTCGCGAGTGCCGTGGGAGGCTCGACGATGGTCCCGACCATCGGCCTTGTCGATGTCGCGCCGGGCGACTCCCTGCTCCTCTGCAGCGACGGGCTGACCAAGCACGTGCCGGATGACCGCATCGCCGAGCGACTGCAGTCCGGGAAGAGTGCGTCCGGCGTCTGTGACGAGCTGGTAAATGCCGCGCTGGCCGCAGGCGGCACAGACAACGTCACCGTGATCGTCGCGAGGGTCAGCCAGTAACCCACTAGCCCTCCAGCCCTCCAGCCCTCCAGCCCTCTAGCCCTCTAGCCCTCCAGCCCTCCCAAGCAACCATTCCGCTCCACTGAATGTCTCAAGGGAAACATTCAGAGCAGGAACGGATGCGGGAACCACTGGCCCTCCTCAAAGGCACGCTCGACGTCCTCGTACTCAAGGCCCTGGCCTGGGCCCCGATGCATGGCTTCGAGATTGCAGCGTGGCTCGAGGAACGCTCGAACGGGTCGCTCGACGTCGACGACAGCGCGCTCTACTATGCGCTCCACCGCATGGAGGAGCGCGGGCTGATCGAGTCCGAATGGCGCCAGACGGACAGCAGCCGCCGCGCGCGCTACTACAAACTGCGGCCCTCCGGACGCCAGCACCTCAAACAGGCCGGCGCAAACCTCGAGCGATACGCGCACGCCCTGACCACGATCCTCGCCTCGCCGTCGCGCTGACACGCTCATGAGCTCGCGCAGACTGTTCAATCTCGGCCTCTCGAGCGCGCGCAACGTGCGCTCCGAGATGCACGAGGAGATTGCCTTTCATATAGAAGAACGCGTGCGCCATCTCGTGGCACGCGGCATGGCGCCCGACGACGCTCGCGCCGACGCGATTCGCCGGTTCGGTCCCTCTCTTGCCGCCGCCGAGCGAGCCCTCGGCGACTCAGCCGCCCGACGGGCGCGGAGACTCGATGTGCGCAATTATCTGACGGATTTCGCCGACGACGTTCGCTACGCGATTCGCGGCTTGCTGAACGCCCCGGCGTTCACGACGGTCGCAGTGCTCACGCTGGCCGCTGGGATCGGGGCGAATACCGCGATCTACTCGGCGGTCGACGCGTTGCTGCTTCGCGCGCTCCCGTTTCGTGAGCCGGCGCGGCTCATGGACATCGCGCAAACGGAAGGATCCGGTAACGGCACCGCGCCATGGTCGTATCCGCGCTACACGTTCTTTCGCAACGCACAGCACAGCTTCACGTCCCTCGCGGCCTACACGTCCTCCATGACGACGCTCACGGGCGAGAATCCCGAGCGCGTGCCGTTCGAGGAAGTCACGAGCGATTACCTGGGGACTCTCGGTGTCGCGGTCGCTCGCGGACATGACTTCTCGCACGACGCCACGGCGTCGCCCGGATCGGCGAGATATGCCCTGATCAGCCATGCACTCTGGGCACGGCGATTCAACTCCGATCCCGAGATCGTCGGCAAGACGCTCGACGTCAACAACAACCCATGGGAGATCATCGGCGTGTTGCCTTCGGGCTTCCGGGGCTTGTCCGGCAACGCCGACGTCATCACGAACCTCACGGCGCGTGCCGCGGACGATCTCAGCCAGGAATGGTCGCTCGAGTACTCGGTCATTGGGCGCCTGCGCGACGGCACCACTGCGCCGCAGGCGGAGAACGAAACACGAGCGATCGGCGATCGCCTCAACGAAGCGTTTCCGCCGCAGAAAGGAACGCTGTCCACCAAGAAAGCCCAGGATCGCTGGGGCGCGCACGCGAGCTCGCTCAACGCGATCCGCGTCGCGCCGCGGCTCAGGAGCTCGCTGCTCATTCTCTTCGGCGCGGTGGGACTCGTGTTGCTCATCGCGTGCGCGAACCTCGCGAACCTGCTCATCGCGCGATCGCTGAGCCGCCGGCAGGAAATTGCCATGCGCACGGCACTCGGTGCCGGCCGCGGGCGGATAGTGCGGCTGCTGGTGGCGGAGAGTCTGGTCCTCGCAGCGACAGGCGGTGTCGCCAGTCTTGCTGTTGCGTTCTTCGGAACGCGCGCGCTGAGCGCCATCAATGCGCAGGACACCCTGCAGGTACAGGGTCTTTCAGGCGGCATCGGTGTCGTCGGGTTCTCCAACATTCATCTCGACGGGCGTGCGCTGCTCTTCACCTTTGGCGTGGCGCTCGCGGTGGGCGTGCTCTTCGGTCTGGCGCCCGCGCTCAAGGCCACGCGGACCGACCTCACCCGCGACCTCAAGGCCGGCGCAGCAGGTTCAGGCGTGGGCCGGAGCGCCGGTGCCTGGCGCCGAGCGCTTGTCGTCGCGGAGGTTGCGCTGGCACTCGTGTTGCTCGCGGGATCAGGCCTTCTCATTCGGAGCCTCGGCAATCTTCTCCGCGTTGATCCCGGTTTCGACGGCACGAACGTGCTCACGCTCCGCCTCTCCGTTCCTCCCGGAACGGTTGCGCCTGACTCGATGCCCGGGTTCTACGACGCGCTTCGGGCCGAGGTTGCGGCGCTTCCGGGCGTGAAGGACGTCGCGCTCGCCGACTGCGCACCGCTCAGCAGCGCCTGCAACGGCACGATCATGACATTTGCCGACCGCCCGCCAACCGCAAACGGGAACGCAATGGTGGGCGTGCACTGGGTGTCGCCGAACTGGTTTGCCACGATGCGCGTCCCGCTCAAGCGGGGACGCATGTTCAACTCGTCCGACCGCATCGGCACACCCAAGGTGGTGCTGATCAACGAAGCGGCGGCGAAGAAATACTTCCCGAACGAAGATCCGGTCGGCAAGCGAGTCGCCGTGTACCAGGGAGGATTCAATACCGGCGCGGAAATCATCGGCATCGTGAGCGATGTGAAGTACGCGACGATAGACTCGTCCGCCCGTCCTGACGCGTACATCTCGTACGGTCAGGCACGCGTTCCGCGCATGATCGTCTTCGCGCGCACGGAGGGCGACCCGCGCGCACTTGCAACGGCAGTGCGGGCACGGCTGCACGAGTTCGCGCCGCGGGATCCCGTGTATGACGTCCGGTCCATGAGCAGCCGCACCGGCGCGGCGACCGCACAGGCGCGCTTCAGTGCGACCCTGGTATCGTTGTTCGCGTTCGTTGCCGTGTCGCTCGCGGCGCTCGGCATTTATGGTGTGATTGCATTCGGAGTCGCCCAGCGTACGCGCGAGCTCGGAATCCGCATGGCGCTCGGCGCCGATCAGTCGACGCTCCTCGGCCTCGTGCTGCG
>Ga0134121_10003381_pt1 | contig 13359 bp, 10 predicted proteins | sample KB301_FD_96463 | JGI IMG/M metagenome (GOLD analysis project Ga0134121, IMG submission 96463) | Terrestrial soil microbial communities without Nitrogen fertilizer from Kellogg Biological Station, Michigan, USA - KB3-0-1 | ecosystem: Environmental > Terrestrial > Soil > Unclassified ...
AACTCAACAAATTTGGGGCGAAGCGCTCTCTGGCTGGGGCCAAGCGGACCAGGGAAAAGCCTGCCGGCCCGTGGATTGGAATGGTTCACTTTCTACAGAAACTGCTCAAGTGGTTGGAGCAGTTTTTCGCGGTAATTCCGGCTGAGCGTCAATTCCGTCCCGTCGATCAGCTTGACGGCATAATCCCCATGGAATATCGGCTGCAATTCGCGAATTCGATTGAGATTAACCAGCGACGATCGATGAATTCGCAGAAATATCGCCGGGTCCAGCCGTTTTTCCAACGATTGCAGCGTCTCGCGGATCAAGTGAGCTTCCCGTCCGGCGTGCACGCGCACATAGTTGTCAGCCGCTTCGATCCAGTCAATCTCTTCGACCCGAAGAAACACAATTCGTCCCGCCGATTTGATCACCAGCCGCGTTAACCGGTCCTTTTTCGTTTGCAAGTCTTCGATCAATCCGGCCAGCCGCTCGTTCAGTGCGCCCTCCCGCAAACGTCCAATCTCCTCTTTGGCTCGTCTGAGCGCGGCCGCGAAGCGCTCTCGGTCGAATGATTTGAGCAGATAGTCGAGCGCATGCACTTCAAACGCCTTCACGGCGTAGCGATCGTAGGCTGTCACGAAGATGATCACCGGCATTCGCTCGTTGCACATCGCGTCGACCACGCCGAACCCGTCCACTTCCGGCATTTGCACGTCGAGAAAAACCAAGTCAGGTTTGCGCTCTTCGATGGCCGCAATGGCTTGCCGTCCGTCAGCGCATTCTCCGATCACCTCGATTTCGAGGTCACCAGCGAGCAGAGTGCGTATTCGCTCGCGGCCCAGCGGCTCGTCATCGACGATCAGTGTCCGGATCTTCACCTGGAGTCGTGCGCCTCGTCTTTCGCTGCCACGTCCTCAACTATGAACTGAAACGGCATCGCGAGCGTGACAATCAATCCCCCTTGGGGGCCATTTTGTAATACAAAGCTGTGCGCCGCGCCGTAGAGCCGTTCCAGCCTGGCTCGCGTGCTCGAAATGCCCACACCCTTTTTGGGATTCGTTTCGGCAATCCCCGGACCATCATCTTTCACCGTCAGAACAAGCATCCCATCCTTGCGCTCTGCACTGACCTCGATGCGTCCAGGCGCGGAGCGTGGAGCAATCCCGTGCCGAATCGCGTTTTCGACCAGAGGTTGCAGAATCAGGTACGGCAAGCGCGCATCGAGCGTTTCCGGCGCGATTTGCATTCGAACTTCTAGCCGGTCCGCAAAACGCATTCGCTCGATGTCCAGATAACGTTCCAGGAATTCCAGCTCTTTCGCCAGCCGCACCTCCTGAACGCCGATATTCTCGAGCGTGAGCCGCAACAAGTCGCTCAGCCGTGCGATCATCCTGTCAGCAATTTCTGGGTCCCTATGAACCAGAGTCGAGATGGCGTTCAGCGTGTTGAACAGAAAATGAGGGTGAAGTTGCATGCGCAATGCTTGCAATTGCGCTTGCGCCAGTTGGGCGGAAAGCTGCGCCGCGCGCACCTCTCCCTGTCGATACCGCGAATAATAGAGATAACCCTGCGTTGCAGCGACTACGATCCAATAGGTCGCCAGATTTTGATGAAACACATAAACCAGTCTGACGCTCTGAGAAAATCCCAAAACGTGATGCCGCAGAAAATTGTTCGTCCACCACTCCACGAACGCAAATCCCACGCTGGCGCCAAGATGAACGACCACGCTTCGCGCCCAGTGCGATCGCTCCAGCGGAACTCTTCTCGCCAGCCACACAATCCCCAGAGCAAGGACTCCCCACAGGTACCACTCCATCAAATTCATCTGCAGGATGAGCCCGACGGGTGCCCTTCCTCCCGAACTCCTGTAATTGAGGTAAGTCTGGCTCGCGAAAAACAAAGCTACGAATGTCCAGCCCAGCAAGGCCAGCAGCCACCGAATCCAGCGTCGTTCCAGCATGTCTTTGATGCTTTACCTTCTATATGATTCCGGAGTTTCGTACCAGTGGTTGGACTGCCTTTCCCTCCGGCCGCTCGCCAGGCCGGGAGGTAGGCATGCCCCTAGCCCCTTCTTCGTCCCTCTTGGACAAGACGTTTTCACCTTAGTATCGTCTCAATCTTTAGCTAAATTGACCTGGCCGCGCTGCCGTTCGAGACTTTAATACGAAGGGAACAATTCTCTGCCGCATGCGTATTCATGTTTGCCAGCGAAACTCACCCGAAGGATAAGGTCTGCGAAATGAACACCATCGCCTCGCTCGACACCGCGTTTCGCGATTTTAAGTACGCCCTCCGCACCCTTGGCCGCACCCCCGGTTTCACGGTGATCGCCATCTTGACCCTCGCCCTCGGCATCGGCGCAAATACCGCTATTTTCACTCTTCTCGATCAAGTCCTCCTGCGCCTCCTGCCGGTCAAGAACCCGCAGGAACTCGTCCTCCTCACCATGCGCGGCCGCCATTACGGCAGCAATTGGGGCGGCAATGCCATCTCTCACCCCATGTTCCGGGATTTTCGGGCTCAAAACGAAGTGTTCTCCGACATGTTTTGCCGCTTCGCCACCTCCGCCAGTCTCTCTTTTGGCGGCCAGGCCGAACGCGTCGACTTGGAACTGGTCTCCGGTACCTATTTCTCCACTCTCGGGCTCAATCCTCATCTCGGCCGCGTTTTCACACCCGAGGATGATCGCAACCCAGACGGCCATCCCTACGTCGTTTTGAACTATGCCTTTTGGAAAACTCGTTTCTCCAGCGACCCCGCAATCGTCGGCAAGACTCTGATTCTGAACAATAACAACATGACCGTCGTCGGCGTCCTACAACCTGGCTTTGACGGCGTCGAACTTGGGCGCGCTCCGAAACTCTTCGTCCCCATCATGATGCAGAAGCAGATCCTCGTCGGCAATCTAGATGACATGTTGAAAGAGCGCCGCAACCGCTGGGTCAATGCCTTCGGCCGCCTGAAGCCCGGCATCTCGCGCGAGAAAGCCCAGGCTTCACTCCAACCACTAATGCATTCGATGCTCGAGATGGAGGTAAAGGAGAAAGCCTTCGCTCACTCGTCGCCCTACGACCGCGAGCAATTTCTAAAATGTTGGATCCAGGTTTTGCCCGGATCGCAGGGGAGATCCTATACGCGGCAGACCCTTTCCACGCCGCTCTGGGTTCTCATGGCTACCACAGGTCTGGTGCTCCTCATCGCCTGCGCCAATCTCGCAAATCTCCTCTTGGTCCGTGGAGCAGCCAGAAAGAAAGAAATGGCCATTCGCTTGGCGATGGGCGCCACTCGCGGCCGTATCGTTTCGCAGCTCTTAATCGAGAGTCTTTCTCTCGCGACCATGGGAGCGCTCGCCGGACTCGCCCTCGCCTATTGGGCGGACAAGGCTCTTATGGCCGCGTATCTGCCCTCGGATTCGGGAGGTTTGCGCATCTCCACCACTCCCGATCTGCGCATTCTCCTGTTCACACTCGCCGTCACGGTCGCAACGGGAGTCTTCTTCGGACTCGTGCCCGCTCTTCAAACCACGAAACCCAATGTCGCCGTCACTTTAAAGGATGAAGCCGCCGCCGTTGTTGGCGGCGGCCACGGTGGCCTCAGGAAAACTCTCGTCATCGCCCAGGTCACTCTTTCTCTCTTGCTCTTGATCGGCGCGGGGCTTTTCGTTCGCAGTCTCGGAAACTTGCGCGATCTCGGTCCGGGCTTTCCCGCTCAAAATCTCGTCGGTTTCGAACTCGATCCTTCGTACAGTGGTTACAGCGTCGAGCGCCTGAAAGTCTTCTATCCTCAACTTTCGGAGTCTCTAGCTTCCATCCCCGGTGTTCAATCCGTCGGCCTCGCCAGCATGCGCATTCTCGAAGACAACGAATGGGACAGCAGCATGACCGTCGAAGGCTTCAGTCCTCCCACGCCCGATGCCCACCCTGAGCCCTACATGAACCAGGTTGGACCCAATTACTTCGCCACGCTCGGCGTACCCATCGTTGCCGGACGCGATTTCCGTATTTCCGACAACCGCGAGATCAAGCACCGTCCCGAAGAGCCTCCGGATCGCGGTTGGGAACCCGCTACGATCATGATCAACGAGACTTTCGCGAAAAAATATTTCGCCGGTCGCAATCCCCTCGGTCTGCACGTGGGTTTCGGTTCCGATCCCGGAACGCCCACGGACATGGAAATCATCGGCGTCGTTAAAGACATCAAGTACACCAATCTGCGCGATGAAATTCCGCCGCAAGCTTACGTTCCTTATCTGGGCAGCCGCTACCTCGGCGGCATGGTTGTTTACGCCCGGACTGTCGCCGATCCCAATCAATTAATGACCGCCATCCGCTCCAAGGTTCGCGACATGGACTCCAACCTCCCGGTCTACGCCATGCGCACCGCCGAAGTGCAAATCAATAACTCCCTCGCCACGGAACGAATGATCGCCAGTCTTTCGGCCGTCTTCGGTTTTCTCGCCACGTTGCTCGCGGTCATCGGCCTCTATGGCGTCATGGCCTACACCGTTGCCCAGCGCACCCGCGAAGTCGGCATCCGCATGGCTCTCGGCGCTGCTCAGGGCAGTGTCATCTGGATGGTCATGCGCGAAGTACTTCTGCTCGTAGCCATCGGCGTCGCCGCTGGCGTGCCCGCTTCCATCGCCCTCACCAGGCTAGTGCAGAGCCAGCTCTTCGGCCTCTCGCCGCACGACCCTGCTACTCTCGCCCTCGCCACCGTCGCTCTAGCCTCCGTCGCCTGCGCCGCCGGCTACATTCCCGCCTGGCGCGCCAGCCGCCTCGATCCGATGAAAGCTCTCCGTTACGAGTGACCCTCGCGAAGGCGGCGCCTCATCTCCCGAACCGCCGCTTACATTTTCTTCCAATCGCCGGACTGTTCGAACGCGTGTGCAGCTTTGTAAATCGTCGTCTCCTCCCAGTGCTTGCCGAGTAGCATTAGCGCCGTCGGCGAAACGCACAATTCACATCACCGCCCCAGCCGCCTTCCTTGAAGTTCAGATTTCTAAGCTCCACGAGAAGAATGGCGTACTCGCCACTCTCGCCATAGCTTCTTCGCGTTGACTTGCTTGCGGCGCAACCTAATAATATGACCTCGCGATGGCGGTTTCCTTCCCATGATTGGCAAAATCGTTTCCCACTATCGAATTGTCGAGAAGCTTGGTGGGGGCGGTATGGGTGTGGTTTACAAGGCCGAAGACCTTAAGCTGGGCCGTTTTGTCGCCATGAAATTCCTGCCAGAACAGGTCTCCAAAGACCATCTGGCTATCGAGCGTTTCCAACGGGAAGCTCGCGCTGCTTCGTCTTTGAATCACCCCCACATCTGCACCATCTATGATGTAGACGAGTACGAGGGCCAGAACTTCATTGTCATGGAGATCCTTGAAGGACAGACCCTTAAACATCGCATTTCTGGGAAGCCCTTGGACATGGACCGCGTCCCTGATTATGGCTACCAAGTCGCCGACGCTCTCGATGCCGCCCACTCAAAAGCCATCATCCACCGCGATATCAAGCCTGCGAATATTTTCTCCACCGACCGCGGCCAGGTGAAGCTTCTCGATTTCGGCCTCGCAAAGCTCATGCCGGAGCGCAGAAGCACGACAGTGCCCGGAGAAAATTCACTAACGACCAGTCCGACGACGCAAGACGCCCATCTCACCAGCACCGGCATGGCCGTAGGTACTGTCGCCTACATGTCCCCCGAACAAGTTCGCGGTGAAGAACTCGACCCGCGTACGGATCTCTTCTCCCTCGGGTTAGTCATTTATGAAATGGCCACTGGCCAGCAAGCCTTCAGCGGAAATACCTCTGGAGTTGTTTTTGAAGCCATATTGAATCGTGCGCCGACTCCCCCGATGCGCCTGAACCCGCTGATTCCCCCGCAACTTGAGATGATTATTTCCAAAGCCCTCGAAAAGGATCGCAGACTGCGCTACCAGACCGCCTCCGACCTGCGGGCGGACTTGCAGCGCCTCAAGCGCGACACGGATTCATCCCGCATTTTGCCGATCAGCTCCAGCCAATCTTCTCGCCAAACCATCCGCCGAAATTGGATTCATTTCGTCTGGGGCGGCGTGCTTGCTCTGATTCTGCTTTTGTTCGCTTTGAATGTAGGAAATTTTCGCGATCGCTTGCTGGGTAGAACAGGCCCCTCCCGCATCGATTCGATCGCCGTGCTGCCCTTCGACAACGTAAGCAAGGATTCGAAAGCGGAATATCTGAGCGATGGGATCACCGAAAGTCTCATCAACAGCCTCTCCCAGTTGCCAAACCTCGCGGTAATGTCGCGCAATACCGTTTTCCGTTATAAGAGCCAGTCCATGGACCCGGAAAAAGTGGGCCGCGATCTCGGTGTCCGCGCCATCCTCACCGGCAGGCTCATCCAGTCCGGTGATGACCTGATGATTAGCGTCAATCTCGAGGACGTCCAGGACAAGCGGCAGATCTGGGGCGCGCAGTACAACCGCAAACTTTCCAATTTGGTGTCCGTGCAGGAAGAGATTGCAGGCGACATCTATGGCCGCTTGCGCCCCAGGCTTTCCGGCGAAGAGAATCGTTTGCTCTCCAAGCGCCCCACCGAAGACGCCGAGGCCTATCAGCTCTACCTGCAGGGCCTGTTCTATTGGAACAAGTGGACGGAAGCGGATTTCAAGAAAGCCGCGGATTATTTTACGCAAGCTGTTCAGAGAGATCCCCGCTACGCCCTCTCCTATGCAGGTCTCGCGGACACCTACAGTTTGCTGGGCGACTCCGCGTACCTTGCCCCAACGGAGGCCTGGCCTAAGGCCAAGGCCGCCGCCATGCAAGCTCTTAACATCGACGACACCCTCCCCGAAGCCCACACCTCGTTGGGTCTCGTTAAGGAACATTACGATTGGGACTGGAACGGGGCTGAAAGAGAATTCAAGCGCGCCATCGAGCTCAACCCAAACTCTGCCACCGCGCATCTTTGGTACGGCGACTTTCTCGCCAACTCCGGGCATCTCGAGGAAGGCATGCGTGAGATGAAGAGGGCTCAGGAACTCGACCCGATGTCCCTCATCATTAACACCATGCTGGGATGGCAATACTATCTCTCACGCCAGTACGATCTAGCGGTCGACCAGTTGCGCAAGGTTTTGGATCTCGATCAGAAGTTTGCCCCAGCCAGGCGAATTCTTGAGGGCGTCTACTCCCAGATGGGCAATCAAAAAGAGGCTGTTGCCGAGAGAGAAAAAATTGTTTCACTCTCGGGAAGTCCCGAGTTGGCGGCATCTATCGAAGAGGTTTATTCCAAGTCCGGGTACAACGGCGTCCTTCGAAGCTGGCTGGATGGAATGATGGTGATTTCGAAATACGGCTACGTCTCCTCCTACGACATCGCCCAAATCTATGCCCGCATGGGTGAGAAAGACAAAACGCTCACATGGTTGGAAAAAGCCTATGGAGAACACGACAGCGGCCTGGTTTCTTTAGCCGTCGATCCTCTTTTCGATAATGTCCGCTCGGACCCCCGGTTCCGCGATCTGCTCAAGCGCCTCAAGCTCTCTAGCTAATCGCCGCGCCGCCGCAAGCCAGACTCTTCCCGGCCCGCTTCGAGGATGCGGCATGTCCTTACCGCAGCGGATAGTTAGCCTCGCCGGGAAGGTGCCCGTCCACGCGTAACACTTTCAATCCGGGCCGCACGTTCCGCGCATCCACAAAGGCGATAGCGCCCGGCATGGCTGTCACCAGCTCATATTGCATATCGTTCGAGTACACAATCTTTGGCGGTGTCGCCGCTTCCGCCCGGAAGATCTTCGCCACCCAATATTGTTTGAATTGGTCTTCCGACATTTGATAAATCACTTTCAGCACTACATCCCGCTCCCGGGCCACCGGCGCGCGAATCAGCAGCACCACCGGCAGCTTCGAACTCCAATATTGACGCTCGCCGAGCAAGACCTTGCGCACATCGGCAAGGCTCAGATCGCTTATCGGAGTGTCCGGGTTCACAACCACCGCGATGTCCGTCCCTCGTGATGTCTGTCCTTCCGCGCGCCAGGAGAGCAGGGTGCACATCAAACATGCCGTCCAAAGAATTGCCGCAAGCCGTTTATAGGTCATTTTCATCGTAGGGCTCATTAAAATGTAAAGCTCGTCTGCAAGAACAATCCATTGATTGTCGGTGTCCCCGGTAGCCGGCTGGCGCGGCGGTATTCGGTTTTGAACGCCGCATAACTTGAAATGTCATAGCGCAGCCCGAAGATCGACTCCACCAAATCCAGGTTCGTAAACACCGCCTCGTTTTCCGGCGTGTGTAAATATTCAAATCGATAGTATGGCTTCAGCGTCTTTTCAAACCACGGCAGCCGGTAGCCCATCTGAACATAAAACCCCGGATTGTTCGTGCTCACGTTCGTGAAATACTGTCGATGGTTCACGTTGGAAAATTCCGCCAGAAACTCCGGGTCTCCTCTCGTCCACGCCAGATGCGCCGAAGTGATCCATTCCCGGAAGTTTCTCCCACCCGCGAATGTGATTTTGTCGCGATACACGGACGCCCCAATCTGTAGTCCGTACAGCTTCACTGGCCGCGCGAATACATTCGCCACCCACGCCCGGTTGTTGTTGTTGTCTCCCGCATCACCCGGACGGCTGATCGTGTCTCCCCTCCCATTGCCCACACCTACGCTGTACGCCAGGCCCGCCCCGCCTGATGGAATGTTTCCCTCCACCAGGAATCCCACGAAGTGGATTGGAGTATAAGTTCCTCCCACTTTCACAATCTCCGGCCGGTCAATGGATGTCTCCAACCACGCCCCGTGATGGAAAGCTGTATTCCAATATCCGATCGGCGTGTGATAACGCCCGAAGGAAATCTTGAAATAGTCGTTATAGTCGTATCGGATGATCGAGCGCTCCACCTCCACCGTGTAATTTGTCGGGTGAGCGGTAAACGTCATTTCCCCAAAGTAGCTGATTTTCGGTGAGAGTGCCGACGCCAGGTGCAAATCCAGTTGGCCAAGATTGAAGCCGCTCGTCGTTCCTTTCTGGTCCGTCGCGGAAAAATCCATGTCCGCAAACCCTCGAATCTGCAGATTGGGATAATGCGGCTCCATTTGCCGCACCGCCGCCTGGTCCATGTGCCCTTCCATTTGATGCGAGGGCTCGGGCTTCGCCGCCTCTTGCTGCACTTCCGGGTTCGGCGCCGCGGAGGGTGCGGTAACAGCCGCCGTGGTGACGGAAGCAGCCGCCGGGCGCGCCTCGAGTTCGGCAACACGCTTCTCCAGTTGCTCCACCCGCTCCAGCAGGGCTTTCACCTGCTCCGCCTGTTCGCTTGCGGGCGGGCTCTGCCCCCACGCTGCCCCCGCTGCAAGTGCCAACATCGCGGTGACCACTAGTCCTCGGTGCATGGCTACCCCCTGTCTGGACTTCGGCTTTTGCCCTGAATGAGACTGTCTACGTTGTGCCGCTAGCAAGCGGACCTATGATTTCTTTCCCGCCTGGCAAGTAATTCGCGCTCGACCCCAATGTGTGGCCACATTACCCAGCGGGAAGTTCTGCGTATTCTATGCTCAGCACATCCAATGTCAAAACATACTTTCCCCGCCGGCAAGTTCGAGATTCCAGTCCCTGAATCCCGCTAGCTGCACGAATCGAGATCTTAAGTCGCTCACCTCGAGCATGAAGTTGACTATAAACCCGCACACGCAAAATCGGCCAACACGGCACCCAGAGTTGTCCTGGAATTTAGCGACTGCGACACCAGCCTGGCCTTCCAGGAGTCGTAAGCCTGCTTTCATAGCTACCCCTGAATATCCAGAAAACGTCCCGTCCATCTCCCTTGCCCCGTCCCTCCCGGGTTTCCTCAGATGGAATTAATGGCTTGGCTCGCTCAGAAAGGGCTTCTTTCAGCGGTTTTGGACAGCATTAGACTCTTTTTAGACAGTCTCGTATTAGACAGCCTCGCGGCTGCCCAAGTGGAATACTAAGCGGGCATAAACGGAGATCATGATGACCAGAACTATAGCTTCTAAGGTTGGCGGCAATGGCTCCCCCCACGCCTCGACAGAACCAGAGTGCGTGGCCGACATTCTTGAACGGGAACTCGAGGCCACGATTCAGGACTGGATGCGGCTTGTGGAGCAAGAGCCGGACCTCCACCAAATCCAGCTGAACTTCCAGGAACGCACCGGGCACCTTCCGAGACTCCTCCATGACGTGATTGCCAGGCTGCGCCTTGACAAAGGTTCAAAAGCTCCGGTTTCAATCGCTGCGAGTCATCATGGAGAGTTGCGAAAAAAACAAGGGTATACCGCCCCCATGGTCGTGGATGAATCCCGAATCCTCCAGGTCTGCATTTTTTCGACGCTGCACAGGAATGAACATCGTGTGAAATTTAGCAAGTTGCTTCCGGACGTTGTGACCATCGCGGACGAAGTAGATGCGCAATTGAAGCAGCAGATCCTCTGCTTCATGCCCGCGGAACACGCCGGAAAGAAGGCAGTTTCAAAGTGAACTTGCTCCGCACGAGGTCAATCGCATGCCAGACCTGCCCGTGCCTGGCCTTAGCCATCTCCGGTCGGGATTCTGTGTGTGGCGGCGGCCTTCTGGATTCCCGAACAGTGCTCTGGTTTTCTGATCTTGTGTGAGGCGGAGAGGAAGTTCTCGTTGATTTGGACAAACCGCCCGGGCCATCGCGGTTTCGCAGTTGGGCCATTTTCCGTGCCGATATGAAAATCAAGGAATCCACGACCAAATCTGTCCACACCGGGAACTTTCTCGCTGCCTCGGGAATGGCAAGAAAAGCGGCTGAATTTCGAAAAGACGAGCCCATTTACTGTCAGGGTGACCCTGCCAACAGCGTCATGTACATTCAAAAGGGCAACGTAAAATTCTCCGTGGTGAATGGGTCAGGTAAGGAGGCTGTGGTCGCCATGTTTGGTCCGAGCGATTTTTTTGGTGAGGGCTGCTTGGCAGGCCAGCCGCTCCGCATGGGCACGGCCACTGCCATTACGCCGACCACCCTTCTTGCCATCGACAAAAACGAACTGTTACGTATGCTCCATACGCGCCACGAGCTATCCAACTATTTTGTCGAGTATATGCTCAGTCATAACAATCGAGTCGAGGAAGATCTGATCGATCAACTCTTCAATTCCAGTGAGAAGCGCCTGGCCCGGACGCTGCTCGTGCTCGGCCGCTATGGAAAGGTGCAGCACCAGCCAGATAGCGAACTGCCGAACGTTACCCAGGAGACTTTGTCGGAAATCATCGGCACCACGCGCTCTCGCGTCAATTTCTTCATGAACAAATTTAGAAAACTCGGCTTCATCGAATACCGCCACCGTAGGATCAAGATCAACAAGTCTCTGCTGACATTTGTTTTGGACGAGTAAGACCGCTGGGTCTTCTCCAATTGGAGGGGTCGCATTCAGCGGTTCCTTCCTGGGCGTACTCGCAGGAGAGCACACTTAGCTCCGCGGGGGTGCCCCACACGTCGGTTTTACGTGTGGGGCTTTTGACTTTGTCGTTTCACTTTCCTTCGCTTCCTTCTCTTACGGGTACTTCTGGCTTTTCAATCCATAAAATCGATCAGCACCAATCCTCCCTCTCCTTTTTCGTAAGACAAGAAACTGCTCCACACCCAGTCACCCGGATTTCTCACCAGTCCTCGCTTCACCGGATTGGCGTGCATGTATTCCAACTTCTCTCGCTTCTTCTTCTCGCTATATACGTTGAAGTCGTAGAATCGAGGCTGCCAAAATCGTGGCAAACCGGCTTCGCCTTCCTTAAAAGCCAAGCTCATCTGCCGCGTCGGCGCACGGCGTCTCTGTTTTCTCAAATCGCGCGAAACGCGCTGCTTCAACACTTTCAATACAACAGACGGCGTACACTTTGCCGACTCGCTCATGAGCAAATGAACGTGTTCGGGCATCACGATATATCCGACCAGGAGGAACTTATAGCGCTCCCTGATTATTGCAAGCGCCTCGACAAATGCATTCCTGGCCCGCGCTGTTCCCAAAAGCGGCAGCCGCCTGTAGCAGCTGAACGTCAAAAAGTGGAGATGGCCCCGTCCATGATAGCGCTTCAGTCCCTTCGGCATCGCACCACCCCAAAACCCCCACACGCAAAACCGGCGTGTGGGGCACCCCCAGCATTCTAACGCTCCCTTCATCTATGAACATGGTATATTCTCCAAGAAGATGGGACTCCACTCGAATGCCGGATTACCGAAAGACGTCCGGGCCACCCGCCGACTATATCTATGATGCCGCGGGAAACCTCATGAATCCCGGCCCGACGCAACCCTATGTCTATGACGCGGAAAACCACCTAACCTCCGCCGGCGGCCTTGTCTATCTCTATGATGGCGACGGCAAGCGCGTGGCTAAAGCACCCTCCAACACGCCTACTCAACCCAATTACATCTATTGGTACGGGGACAAAAGCAGTCCGGTCATTGACACCGATGGAGCTGGCAACTTCCAGTACCGCTACATCTCCTTCAACGGTATGCTCGTTTCCCGTGAAGAAGCTAACGACTGGGTCGACCACTATGGCCTCGACGCCCTCGGCAACGTCCGCTACGTCTATGGCTATAACGGCACATCGGACTTCTCCGACTACTACCCCTTCGGCACCGAGCGCATCGTCGTATCTGGCACCAATAACCACTTCAAATTCACCGGCAAAGAACGCGACAGTGAGAGCGGCCTCGACAACTTCGGCGCCCGCTTCAACTCCTCCAGCTTTGGCCGCTTCATGTCCCCTGATCAGTTCTGGAAGGACTCCCGCGTAGGTGACCCCCAAAGTTGGAATAAGTATGCTTACGCAAGGAACAATCCTCTCAGGTACGTTGACCCCACAGGTCAAAATGCCACAGTCACGGGGAGCTGCAGCACCGACTCACAGAACCAGACAACTTGCAATGTCAACATTTCGGCCACCATTGCAATCTATGGGAATTCCGGTAGTGAGTTAACCCAGGATCAGCTGAACGCTGCAGCTACGACGATTCAGAAGTCGATTGACAATGCCTGGACCGGCTCCTTTCAAGATCAGGGAGGCGTTACGTATAACGTAACGACGCAAGTCAGCGTCTCCGTTTATGACAACAGGGATGCAGCAATGGCAAGTGGAGCACAGAATGTTGTTGGTATGGCCAATGGTCCGGTTAAAGGTCCAAACGGAGAAGCATGGGGCGGGGACATCGACACGAAAACCCTCGGCCACTTCCTGGCGGGAGGCCCTGATGTCGGGCAAATGAGCATCAATAATCTGGCCAGTACAGCAATGCATGAATTCACGCACATGCTCGGAACCGATGATAAGCAAGAGGGCGTATCAGTCAGCGAAGCAAAAAAGCGAACTGCAACTCGCGCAACAGCTTCGGACTTCGGGTTCGGAATCC
>Ga0134121_10003383_pt1 | contig 13357 bp, 7 predicted proteins | sample KB301_FD_96463 | JGI IMG/M metagenome (GOLD analysis project Ga0134121, IMG submission 96463) | Terrestrial soil microbial communities without Nitrogen fertilizer from Kellogg Biological Station, Michigan, USA - KB3-0-1 | ecosystem: Environmental > Terrestrial > Soil > Unclassified ...
CAACATGCCGGTATAACGGGACAGGTTCGGCGCCAAGAACTAAGACATTTGTACTATTAAAAAACAGGAAACGTGATCGATTGTAGGTTCTGGTATTCGACCGCAGGCTGAACTTGACCAATCGTCTTCGAACAGCAGGGGAAGTTTTAGAAGGAATTGCCGGTACGACATGTCTCTAAAAGCGTGTTTTGGACGGGTGTAGACAAGACATGGGGATTCGGGAGGTTGCCAAGAGAGCGTCCGTTTCTACGGCGACCGTGTCGCGGGTGATCACGGGTGCCGCCAAGGTATCTCCAGCCACCGCGACCCGAGTTCTTCGTGCAATCCGAGCCCTTGACTTTCAGGCCAATGAGGCCGCTCGCGCACTCGCCGTTCAGAAAAAGCTCAAACGTAGCCTTCGGAAAAAGCCCAAGCGCGGCAGCAGCGGATTATCACCGGGGAGCAAAGTTCTCTTCTGATCTCCTGGATCTTCCCGACCAAAGAGGGATTCTGACGCTTCAGCGACTGTGAGTCGCGATCCGGGGAGCGATCCAGTAATCACATCAGCGAAATCTTATCGACAATTCGCTGAGCCCAACAATGTAAGCCTGCGAAATCAAACACCTAACTTCCGGCGGGCCACCATGCAGTCCGTCCTAAAGCCAACCTAGTACAAATGTATTACCCAAGAAGAGTCGAAACGAGGGATTGCGGGATTTGCCTAGGGGAGAATATAAGGGTCACGACGTTTGTAATCGCTTACATTACGGGCGTCGTCGGGAACATTTGGTGCCCAGAGGGAATTGTTGTGCAATGACGTTCGAGCTGGGGAGTGTGGCTCCCCCCTAAATGCTGCCACGGTGACCCCAAGACGGGAGGCCGTAAATGAAGTATCATCGCGTGTTTTTTTCCACTGTTTTGACAAGTGTTTCGGTGCTGGCTCTTGCAAGTTTGCTTTTCGGTCAAGGTCAGGACCGAGGTGTCATCACTGGGCTTGTAACCGACAAAACGGGCAGCGCTGTTACGCAGGCGATGGTCACCGTCACCAACGTAGCCACGAGCGACAAAGTCGCGGTGGAGACCTCGTCGGCGGGCAATTACACCACCCCACCTCTGATTCCTGGCAACTATAAGGTGGAGGTGGAGAAGGCAGGCTTTAAGACGTTCGTAGCCCCCGCCGTGGCGGTTGCCACCGGAACCATTCGGCTGGATGCCGCGTTGGACGTGGGGCAGGTAACGGAAACGGTGGAGGTAAAGGCAGGGAACGTTGAAATTAACGTTTCAAATCCAGAAGTCACGCAGGTTCTGAGCCAGAAGTTCTACCGCGACCTGCCAGTCGTGATGGGTGCTGATATCCGACTCGCAGAGTCCCTCCTTGCCGCGCAGCCTGGCTACGTTCCGATGCGGCCGAACGGCTGCCCCATCTTCCGTGGGAGCCAGTTCCAGTCGCGTATGAACGGCGGCCAGACCATGGCGATGGAGAATTACCTCGACGGAGCTTCCTTTGGCAGCGCTATTGACCATAACAACACGCAGGAGCGATCTGTCCCCTTTGATTCGGTTCAGGAGACGAAGATCGTTACCGATAATTTCTCCGCGCAGTACGGTCGCACCAGTGGCGGCTTCGTGGCGTACACGACCAAGTCGGGAACCTCGGCCTTTCACGGAAGCGCTTACAACTACTACAACTATCAAGGCCTGAATGCCACAGGAGAGCTGATTAAGGCAAAGACTCCCACGCGCAACGAGAACTGGGGGTTTGTTATCGGCGGACCGGTTGTAATACCCAAGGTGTACGACGGTCGGAAGCGCCAAACCTTCTTCTTCGCCAACCTAGACCAGCTTTACTTTAACCAGGGGACCTTGCCGAGTTTCGGCAATACCGCGCCTCTGACCTCTTTCCTGCAGGGGGATTTTTCAAGTCCCCTCCTCCTGAATACCACGACTCCAATCGGAGACGACGTTCTTGGACGGCCCATTTACGCGGGAGAGATTTTCAACCCCGCCACCACCAGGACCGTGGGCGGCATTCCCGTGCGGGACGGTTACGGCTTTGATCCGGTGACAGGATTGCCCATTGCTGGGCAGGCAAATATCATCCCGGCCAATGATCCTCTGCGCAGCCAGATCGCGGCCAAGCTTGTGCCCTTGATCCCTCCCCCCGACCAGGCGGGTCTTATTCATAATGCGTTTCAGCCCGCCGGGAACAAATACATTAACCCCAAGACCTTGTTTGTCAGGGTTGACCAGGCATTCGGAAACAATTTCAACATGTCGACTTCGGTCAATGCCAACACGCGGCCGTCGTTGAGGCAGTGCGCGAACTTCTCACAGGGCTGTAATTTCACAAACCCCTCGACCTATTTCGGGCAGGGGTTTTTCCAGGACATCACCACGCGGACTGTGCATCAGCAGTTCAACTGGATCATCAAGCCCAATTTGTTCAACCACACGACTGTTTCATTCGACCGCTGGGTTCTTCCCGCGAAACCGATCTCTGCGGGCCAGCACTGGGTGTCGCGCCTGGGACTTGTGGGGCCCATTGTTGACACAGGTGGTGCGCCGTATGTTTTCCTTAATAGTCCGAATATTCCCTATTCCCAGTATGGTGAGGCCGACACCGTTGCCGAGGGATGTATTGCGAACCGCTGGCAATTTCTGGACGACGTTACCTGGGTCAAAGGCAAGCACACGCTGAAAGCCGGCTTCGAATACCGGCACCATCAATTTCCGACTATCGGTAACTCGAATACCACGGGCAGCTATAACTTCAGCAATAGGGAGACGGCAGGCTGGGACTCGACTGGCAATCAGTTGACGGCTACTGGAGACCCTGTCGCTTCCTTCCTGCTGGGACAGGTAGACAACGCCAATTTCAATGTTAATTTCCGCCATTTGGAAAACGAGCAATACCTTTCTCCTTGGTTCAACGACGAGTTCAAGGCCACTAAGAACCTTACCCTGACCATCGGATTGCGCTTTGACTATCAGGGCTGTCTGTCGGAGGCACATGGTAGCCAGTCAACCTTCGATCCCCTCACTCCGAACCCAGGGGCGGGTGGTCGCCTGGGGGCGATCATCTTCGCCGGCAAGGGGACGGGTCGGACTGGGAAGACATGTTTTGAGAAGCCTCCGATCGATGCCTTTGGGCCTCGCCTTGGTTTCGCCTATCGAATCGACAATGCAACCTCCATTCGGGGTGGATACGGAATGTATTACGGAGGTATCCCGGCCAACCAGTTTTCCGGCACAGCCGAACTCGGTTTCTCCACTAACCCAACAGTTCCCAATGTCACAAATGGCTTCTCCCCCGCTTTCTATTGGGACACCGGCTTCCCGAGCTCTGCGATCAAGCTGCCCCCAAGTATTGATCCCAGCGTAGCCAATGGCGGGAATCCGACGTGGATCACCACCAATAGAAATGACCTGCCGAGATACCAGAACTACTCTCTGACGGTGGAACGTCAGGTCAGTGCCAGTATCATGGTTAGAGCTTCTTACACTGGAAATCACGGGACCCGGCTGCCTGCCAATGCCGCCTCATTGGGACTGCTGGACAACATGAACAATCCGTCCGTCCTAAAGTTGGGGGCTGCTCTTCTCGGGGCTGACATTAATTCACCGCAGGCGATCGCAGCTGGAATACCCTTGCCCTACGCTGGGTTTACAGGAGATGTGGCCCAGGCTCTGCGTCCATGGCCTCAATTCCAGAACCTCAACGTCCTGAGTGTTCCGTTCGGATACAGCACCTATAATGCTTTCACTGCTCAAGTGGACAAGAGGTTCACGGGCGGACTCTTCGGGCGCATCGCTTACACCAATTCCAAGCTAATCAATAGTGGCGCGGAAGACGTGCTCGCAGGGGATGACCCAGGCATCCAAAACCCGCTTCTAGGAGCCAGAGACAGGCGGGCATTGAGCCGAGACGACATTCCTCAGTCCTTAATCCTCGCATGGTCGTACGAGCTGCCCTTCGGTAAGGGAAAAAAATACAACTTCACCGGAGCGATGGACAAAATCGTCGGAGGCTGGAGAGTCTCGGCCACACAACGTTACGACGAGGGGCGTCCACTCAGTATTACGATGGCGTGCGACGTCTGCGGCTTCCTTTTCACCAACTTGAAGCGTCCGAACCGGGTGGCGGGGGTGTCAGGTTATGGAAAGACGTCCGGTGTCAGACCTGGCGAACAGTATCTGGTAAAGAGCGGATGGGCCGACCCCGGCCCGCTGCAATTCGGAAACGCTTCGCAAAACGACCCGATCGTTCGTAGTCCCCACTATTTCAATGAGGACTTCGCCATCGCCAAGATGACCCCAATCACTGAACGAGTTGATGTACGTTTTGAGGCCAATATCGGGAACATATTCAATCGCCATCTGTGGTGCAATCCGGATACCAACTTCAGCGATCCAACATTTGGGCAAGTTTCTGCCCAGTGCGATATCCCGCGGACAGTCCAGTTCGGGCTAAGATTGGAGTTTTAGCCGCGGTTTCACGTAGAGTTCTCGCAGGCGGCGGCAGGATCCCGAGGGGGCCTGCCGCTATTTTTCTGCCGAGGACGCAAGCTGTCGTGATGTGCCCTCGTATAGGGTTGGCACGAGAATTCCTAAGGCCGGCTGTCACCAAGGGCTGGATCTAATCCAAAATACAATAGAGGATGGTAGTGTGCTCAAAAAGTTTGCAGTTGCCGTCTTATTGGTTGGAAATCTCGTTTCCCCGCTGGTAGCACGTGCTCCTCATCCTCAATCGAATCAATCTGCTCCGATCGCTCAATCTGCCCCTTCGCCTCTGACCCTGGATGAAGTCATACGACTGATTAAAGAGAAAAAGAGCGATGCGCAGTCGGTAGCTTCCGCTATTGCGGAACGAGGTGTTGCCTTTGAGGTGGAAGAAAAGGTCGTGAAAAAACTGCGAAAAGCAGGGGCGGATGACGAGCTAATCGTTGACGTTTGGAAGGTCACACCGAGCGGCAAGGCACGCATGAGGGCGCTCTTGACCAGTCCGACCGGTATTGATGTGCAGGCCTCTGCCGGGGAGGCGATGGCCCTGGAGGAAATTCAAAACGAGGGCGCTCCTGACCGCCGCCTTCGAATGGTGGATGCATTTGAGAAAAAATTTCCCAGCAGTCCACTCCTTTCTTATGTCTATACGGAAGCAGCCAAAGCCCAACAACAGAACGACGCGCTTGACGAAGCCGTCCAATACTGCCGGAAGAGTCTAGAGCTCGATCCGGACAACACCTTTTCCTTGATCATTATGGCGTTGGTTCTGCCCCAACCCAAGTTGCTGAAGGGAAGCGCAAATGAAGTTGCGGCACGGCTCTCGGAGGCAGCGACGGACGCCAATCGAGCCCTGGCACTTCTTGAGAAGTTGCAGAAGAGGCCGGAGGAGACCGACCAACAATTCCGGGCGCGGAAAGGATCCCTTGCCGCGGATGCCCACTTCGCCCTGGGTATGGAGGAGATGCAATACGAACATTTCGAGAAGGCCGTGGCGGAATACCAAACCGCTATTTCCTCGACCAGTAAGCCGACCTTCCAATACTATTATCGCTTGGCGGAAGCCTACGCCAGCGAAGGGCATGTCTCCGAGGCCATCGCCGCACTCCAGAGCGCATCGGAACTGGCCCGTGGCACAGCGATGCAGAAATACGCCGACGACTTTATCGCGGAGCTACAGCAAAAAGCTCGTTAATCTTTGTAGCGGCCGTGGTCTATGCTGAGGACTACGCACTCGGCCCAGATTCAGCTGGTCATTTCAGATCGCGCCTGACGGTTCGCTTATGAATCGCGACCCTTACCATGGTCTGGAAATGCCAGAAGCGGGATGGACGAGTGGCGTCCAGGGAGCGATCGAAGGTTCTGCCGGCCAGGTTTATTTCGCGACTCCCAGCGGCGTTCAATTCTGTGAAGTCAATGGCCGCGTCGCCAGAATCCTGAACTCTTTCGAACAACGAGCCATCACCGATCTCGTTTTTGCCGGCAAGAATCTGGACTAGCTCTACGAAGCCGGCAACTCTTTCGCCGGTCGGTCAAACTCATGGGAACACGAGTTCGCGCCCCAGTGAAGCGCCCCAGGCGCGGTTGTAAGGAGACTGCGGTTATTTGGAATCGTTTCGGCCTGAAAACTATGAACCGGCGCAAGTTTCTGAGCCGAGCAACGAGTGTGGTCGCCGCCGCGATCGCTCAGTCGAGCTTCACTGCCGGACTCCAGGCTGCGTCGAGCGGACTAGAAGCAAGGGTCACAGTCGATCCCGCGCTGACTCTTGCAGTTGTCCCGCCGGACTTCATGGGTCTCGGCTACGAGATCTCTTCGGTAGCGCGTCGAGGTCTCCTCAGTGCTCAAAACGCGGTCTACGTCCAACTCGTCCGGACGCTGGGGGCAGAGGGTGTCATCCGCGTCGGTGGAAATACTTCGGACTATGCTTCCTACGACCAAACCGGGCAGCCCCTCTCTTCGCCTGAGGGGAAGGCGGGGTCCGTCGTCAACCAGGCGGTGCTGCGCGATCTTGGCGCCTTTCTCGATGCGACCGGATGGAAACTCATTTGGGGACTGAACCTCGGCAATGGCACGCTGGAAAACGCGATTCAAGAGGCGAACGCTGTTGCCACGGCAACGAAAAAGCATCTGCTGGGCTTTGAAATCGGCAATGAACCTGACCTCTTTCCGTTGCGCGGGGGTCATCGCCAACCCGGCTACGGTTATGATGACTACCTGCGTGAGTATCGCACTTGGCGGGACGCGCTTCGCAAGGCCATCCCGGATATTGCTTTCGCCGGGCCGGACGTGGCGGGCGCGACCGATTGGCTGGCAAAGTTTGGCAGTGACGAAGGCAAGGACATCAGGCTTCTGACCCACCACTACTACCGCGAAGGCGAGAATCCTACCAGCACAATTAAAAAGCTTCTTCACACCGATCCAAAGCTCGGTCCTATTCTCGCGGCCATGAGGGCCGCGTCGGGGTCCTGGGGCTTACCCTACCGCATCTGTGAGACAAACTCGTTTTCTGGCGGCGGCAAGCCCGGGGTGAGCGACACACTCGCCGCGGCTCTCTGGGTGCTCGACTTCATGTTTACACTGGCTTCCGCAGGCTGCGCTGGTGTGAACATGGAAACAGGGGTCAACCAACGCGGCTTCGTCAGTTCGTACTCGCCGATCGGCGACGACGAGCAGGCGCATTACTGGGCCGCGCCGGAGTATTACGGCATGCTGGCATTTGCACAGGCGGGCGCGGGACGCGTGATTGGGAGCACCATCGATGCCGGAGACAGAAACGTCAAGACCTACGCAACCCAACCGGGCAGGGATCGTGTCGTTGTCACTCTTATTAATAAGGAGCGGTCCTACGACGCGATGATGGTCATAGTGGCAGGTGCATCCGCATCTTTTCGGAGGGGGTCGCTGATGCGACTCTTGGGGCCTGCGCTGGAGAGTAAGTCCGGCGTCACTTTGGGCGGAACAGCCGTGTCTTCCGCCGGTTTATGGAAGCCTGCCCAAGTGGAAGAGGTCAGCAGAACTGGAGATAAATGGCAAGTTTGTGTGCCTGCCGCCAGTGCTGCCATTGTCACCCTATATTTCTGAGCGTCACATCCGAGGCCATTCAACTCCGATGATTGAATACGATTGCCCGCTGAATGGAGTGGAGCAAGTTAGTCCCAATTTTTAATTAAGGCGAAAAGTAAACGTTTTACGGCGGAGTTCCCATAAACCGGACAGAGCTGCCCTGCAGCTTTGTAGTTTCCAGAGGACGTGGCGCCCATGCGCTCAACAACCGACGAGGAGGACCTTTTCCCCATGTGTCGTTACTGCCTTTCAAGAAAGATTCTGGCTGCGGTCATCCTGTTCGGTACGTTCGCTCTGGCGCAAACATTTCGGCCGCCTGCGGTTCCCTTGGTTACTCATGATCCGTATTTCAGCGTCTGGTCCACAACGGATGATCTGAACGGCAGTCCCACTCGCCACTGGACGGGCAAGGCGCAACGCCTCAGCGGACTGGTTCGCATCGACGGGAATGTGTTTCGCTGGATGGGAGACTCCCCCCGCAGCGTGCCCGCACTGCCGCAGACGAGTCTGAAGCTGACCGCCACGCACTCGGTCTATCAATTTGCGGGACAGGGCGTGTCACTGGAAGTAGATTTCCTGTCTCCGGTGCTTCCGAGTGACCCTGAGGTCATGTCGCGGCCCGTCACCTACATCACTATGACCGCGCATTCTCAGGACGCCACCCCGCACAGTGTTCAATTGTTGCTCGCGGCAGATCTATCCCTGGCCGTCGACACCGGCACACAGGAAGTCATTTGGTCGCGTTCCCGGCTCAAGGCAATGACGGTTTTGCGGGCATCAGACTTCGAACAACCGGTTTTGCAAAAATCCGGCGACGATCTTCGCATTGACTGGGGATCTTTGCTGTTGGCGATGCCTGATCAGGCGGGTGCGAGCGCGTCCACCCAATTGAGCGGCGACGTCGAGTCCCAATTCGCTGAGGGTAAGGCATTGTCATTCGACGACATGGACATGCCTCGACGGGCCGATCGTGGCACCGAGCTGGCTTCGATGTTTGATCTCGGGCAGGTGGGCGCTACCAGATCATCGCGCCATTTGCTGCTCGCCTACGACGATGTCTATTCCATCGAATTCCTGAACCGGTGGATGCGTCCCTACTGGCGCCGCAATGGGATGACGATTGGGCAGTTGCTGGAGAAGGCAGAACGGGAATACAGCAGCCTCGATCAGAAAACCCGACAATTCGACGATGAAATTGGTCGAGATCTGCGCGGTGTCGGAGGAGAACCGTACGCGGTAGTCGCGGAACTCGCGTTTCGCGAGACGATTGCGGCCCATAAGCTCGTGGCAGACGTAGATGGGCGTCCGATGCTCTTTCCTAAAGAGAATTTCAGCAACGGCTGCATTGCGACCGTAGACGTCATCTATCCTTCGTCACCCTTCTTCCTGCTGTTCAATCCGACACTTTTGAAAGCGCAACTGGATCCATTGATGGAATACACCGAGACCGGCCGGTGGCGGTTTCCATTTGCGCCTCATGATCTGGGTACATATCCCAAAGCCAACGGCCAGGTCTACGGCGGAGGCGAAAGGACGATCGAAAATCAGATGCCGGTCGAAGAAAGCGGCAACATGCTGCTGATGTTCGCGGCGCTGGCAAAAATCGAAGGCAACGCTAACTATGCGAATCGCTACTGGCCGCAATTGCAGCAATGGGCGGAATTTCTTCGCAAGGAGGGAATGGACCCGGGGAATCAGCTCTCAACCGACGATTTCGCCGGTCACCTTGCGCACAACGCCAACTTGTCGATCAAGGCGATTCTTGCGTTAGGTGGCTACTCGGTACTGGCGGACATGACGGGACGAAAAGCAGAGGCGACTACGTACCGCCAATTGGCCCAGGATATGGCGAATCGGTGGGAACAAATGGCGCAGGATGGCGATCACTACCGGCTCGCGTTCGACAGACCCGGCACCTGGAGCCAAAAATACAATCTGGTGTGGGACCGCATTCTTGGTCTTAACCTGATTCCGGCAAAGGTTGTGCAAACCGAGATTCGTTTCTACGAGGCCCATTTGAACCGTTTCGGTCTTCCGCTCGACAACCGGCGCGACTACACCAAGCTCGATTGGGAGGTTTGGACGGCGACCCTTGCGGAGAATCGCGACCAATTCAACACTTTGATTGCTCCGCTCCAGCGGTTTGTCAACGAGACGCCAAGCCGCGTTCCGATGACTGACTGGTATTCAACAACCGATGCCAAACAATCCGGGTTTCAAGCGCGTTCCGTGGTGGGCGGTGTGTACATTCCGTTGATCGCCGCTCCGGATCTCTGGAAAAAATGGGCATCCCAAGCCCAAGCTTCAGCACCACACTGAGCAGCAAGGTTCGGTGCAGAATGGGGGTTTGTCAGATCGTGAGCAATCAGCAAATGGATTTTGCCGCGGTCGAGCTTTTGATCGGTGTCCGCTACTGGACAGACGCAGGCGGCAGTCAACATCACTTTCGAAGTCAACCGCAGGGTTCAGATTTCCAAGACGTTGACCGAGCGAATGTAGTAACCAGCGTCCAATCGGCGGGTGGGAACCCACGTGTCCTTGACTCGGAGCTGGATGAGATAGATTCCTGGCTTCATCGGTGTCCAACGATGTGTCCAGAAACTCCAGGGGTCGTTGGTGGTCTGCTTAAAGTCATCGATTGGGACGAAATCTTCTCCTGAACCGAACCGTATTTCCAGGCCGCTCACCGGCTGGGATCCGCCCCATGCGATGCCAACGACACGGTATTTGATTTTTCCGTCGATCAGCCATTTCTCGACCCGGATGGGCATCGCGGCTTGTTCAATGAAGGCTGAGTGGTAATCTTTCACCATTTCGGGCACGCCCTGCTGCATGGTTCGGCTGGCGAATTCCCGCATCTGCGAAGTAGTGGCGCCGCCCTCGCCCAATAGCTTGATCTCGTTGACCCATTTGATGCAGGTGCACCCGTACCAATTGGGCACAATCATGCGAACGGGAGCGCCATGGTCTTTGGGTAAAGGAGCTCCATTCATCTGCGTGGCGAAAAAAGCTTTTGATGCCTTGATCTCGTCGACGGTGAATATCCAGCTCGCACCCGGCGAGGACGACGTAGAAGCAATCGGGTAATCATCGAAACCAGAGATCAACACGTGGCTCGCGGCCTTTTCCATTTTCACGAAGTCGAGAATGTCAGACACCGGCGCGCCTGCCCAATCGGCAACGCTGAGCATTCCGAAGTGCGCATAACTCACATTGCCGGAGCACTCCATCAAATGCAAACCAGCGGGCCTCGACATCTTCTGTAAGTCTCGCATGCTGACTTGCATGGGTCGTTTAAGCAGCCCCGTCACCTTGATTGCCCAGGGCTGGCCCTCAACCAGGAGCTCGGAAGCGCGTGTGCGCAGATAAAACTTGTCGTTCGGAATAATCGGATTGTCCAGGGCGACAGCGGACAGGTCGGTATAGAGGCGTCCATCGAGACCAGTCCCCATTGGAACTTCCATGGGTACGAGCCCCTCTCCCACGAATTCGATTATTCCGAGGTTTTGGCCTCCCTGGAAAGCGTCCCTTGTTGAGGTTGAAACTCCAGCAAAGTTGGCCAACCCCACATCGCGAAAGCCGACAAGCGCAATGCCGCTCGCAGTCAGGGAGGCCTTCAGCAGCTCCCGGCGCGTCAACTTTGCTCTCCCCCGATTTGTCATGCTACCGCTGATCTTGGCTCCCATTCGTGGGCTGTCGGAATCAGAAATCACGCAGATTAAGCTGCTGCTGCTGATCACCTTTCCAGGCAGCTTCTAACTGGGCTTTCACAAATCCCGCGTCATAGGTTCTTTCGAAAGATCGTAAGACCTGGAGGAGTCCAAACAGAGAGCGCGGGTTCCGTGGATTGCGTTGCAAGTCTTCGCGAAAGACTTGCTCGGCTTCGGAGGTTTGTCCGTCCAGAAACAATGCCGCGCCCAGAGACTCGCGCACAGGATAGAACCAGCTCGGAGGCTCGGCATACTTCAGACGGTCCTGAATAGCAATCGCGTCCCGAAGTTGGGCAATCGCCTGAGTTCTTTCGTTCCTGGCCATTGCCAGTCTTGCCGCCAGCACATCCGAAGCGATGGTCAGAGTGTCGCGCGCTTTGTTGAACGACATGGCAAAGAGTTCATTCGGCGGAGTACTCTCCAAACCCTTCGTGACGGCTTGATGTTCAGCTTCCGCTTCTGTGAGCTTCCCGGTTGCTGCGAATGCCATGCCGCGGGCAAAGTGCCACATTGCGGTTGTGAGTCTGAGGCTCACATTCGGTTCGGGCAGTTTCAAGATATCGTCCCACCGATGGAAGCGCACCAGTACGGCTGGTTGCACGGTGAGGAACGCCTGCAGCGGCGGCATTTCCTCCACATGTGGAGCTACCTGGTTCGCCAGCTTGTTCGCGGCCTCTCTGGCGATTGCGAAGTGGCCGTCCATGCTGGCTGCGGCGGCCAGGAAATACAGGTCATGGATATAAGACAAAATTGTGAACATGCCCGGCCTGGAAGTGTCCCGAATATGGGTGGCGTCCACTTGAGCGGCTCTTACGCAGGCATCTTCCGCGGCTAAGTAGTCCCCCGTCCGGATGTAGATGTGCGCGGGCATGTGCACCACATGACCGATGGATGGAGCCAGCGAGGGCAACACACTCGCGTATGCCAAGGCTCGCTCCGGCCTGGGCGATGCTTCGACAGCATGAAAATAATAGTGGATCGCTCCAAGGTGACGCGGGTCACGTTTCAGTACCGATTCCAGCACAGAAAGGATCTCCGGTGTGTTTTCTCCGGGCGTACCATCGTCGTTCCACAATCCCGCCGGGCTGAGGTTCATCATGGCTTGGGCGTAAAGAGTGGCCGCATCGAGGTCATCCGGATAGCTTTTCACCAGATCGCGCATGGCATTCTTGAATTCGATTGCCAGTTGCGGGCGCTGTGGATTTGGGCAGTTACAGTACCTCTTGCTCAATGCGTTGATGTAGGCGCGCTCGACCGCGGGCGCGTGTGCCAACAAAGTGAGGGCGCTCCGGAAGGCTTTCGAGGCTTCCAGTTCACGCGCCGGGTCCCCCGCCGTAGAATAGTAATAATCTGAGCCCGTGGCGTAGGCTATGCCCCAATAAGCCATCGCCATTTTAGGATCAACGGCTGCGGCGCGCCGGAAAGTGTTGGCCCCTCCGCTGTAGTCGAGGGCGTAAATTAACTCCAGTCCCTGATCAAACAGCCGCTGCGCCTCAACGCTCTGCGTGTTGACCGGGTGGTGGGTCGAGAAATCATTCTGAAAAGCATCTGACGCTGTGGTATTTCGGGCTGGTTTCGGTTGCTGCGTTAAGCCAACCGCGACGAAGATGAACGTAAGAAGGGAAGTCAGGAACGTGTGTTTTGCCGTCTTCACAGACTCGAGCCTTGTTCCCCTTAGTTCTGATCCGGGTTCTAGCTGAATAGCAATACAGCGATGAGCGAGTCTTGGCCTCCCCAAGTTCGCGGGAAATCGATGCCATTCTACACCTCTAATTAGAGTCCTTTTGCGGACGAAACACCTGAAGAAAGCATCGCGCCGCGCTGGCAGAAAATCGTACGACCGGTGGATTCCACAAATCTGGTCGATGTGTTATTGTACTGGGCGTTTGATTACTGCAGCCGTTTACATTGTTGATTCTAAATGCTTTATATCGCTATTAATAGGGTAAAAGATCAGGTCTGAAGTCTCCTGCCCCATGGATTTTGAAGTCTCTGTTCGAATCCGCCACGTTTGGCCTCAGGCTGTCGCATGCCTGCTTCTGTCGCTGCTGGTTTGCTGGCAAGCGAGGGCAGCAACCGGTTCAGGAAACCCTGCCGACCGGTA
>Ga0134121_10003384_pt1 | contig 13357 bp, 5 predicted proteins | sample KB301_FD_96463 | JGI IMG/M metagenome (GOLD analysis project Ga0134121, IMG submission 96463) | Terrestrial soil microbial communities without Nitrogen fertilizer from Kellogg Biological Station, Michigan, USA - KB3-0-1 | ecosystem: Environmental > Terrestrial > Soil > Unclassified ...
GGCCTCACCTGGGAGGATCTGGGCAGCGGCTACCTGCAGGTGCACGACGGCCTGTTCACGCTGTACGTCGTCGAGCTCGACGTCGCCGGTCCCGCGGAGGGCGACGATCTGCTACACTCGTTCGGTCATGGGACGCTCCGCTCGCCCGAAGCTCGCTGGTTCTGGATGGAGCTGGTAGGCTCAAAGGAGGCCGCGATGAACATGCAGGACATGGAAGGCTACAAGGAGCTGATGGACCAGATGCTCGACACGCTGCCCGCCGAGCAGGTGCTCTCGCACTATGCTCCCGAGCAGCGCCTCGCCGGCCTGGACCGGGATCATCAGGCACTGGCCTTGCCCGTTGAGGTCCTGCAGCTGCTCCCGGAGGCGTATCTTCGCTCCCTCTCGCCCCAGGTCGAAGCGGAGGTCCGCCGACGGCTCCGCCAGAACGGTCGCTGACAGCTCCGCGCCCGTCTCCCGCTGCGCTGTTGGAGCTGCGAATTGGGTGAGCTCCGCCCACGTTGGTTGCACAAGGTGAACGGCTGATCGCCCCCCCCCTCCCTACGACGACGGCGGTGGTCACCGCGTTGCCTATAGAGCAAGCGGCGATGGAGGCGATGTTGGATGAACCGTTGCCCCTGTCAACCACGGGAAACGCGCCAGGCGAGTTTCTGGTCGGGAAGATCCCATCGAAGGACGGCGCCTACCACGTCGTCATCCTTGCGCGGTGCGACGTAGCCGAGAACCTTGCGGCGACGAACGCGACGATCCTCTTCGAGCGGTTCCCTCAACTCGATCGAGTGCTGGTCGTCGGCATCGCAGGAGCTGCGCCTGACCCGACCAAGCCGGAAAACGACGTCCACCTCGGCGACATCGTGGTCAGCAATGAAGTTGGTGTCATCCAATACGACTACGAGAAAGAGATCCTTCGGGGGGAAGCGGAAGTCATCCACGAATCACGGCATCCACCGCGTCCTCCTTCGGCGAGACTATTGTCGGCAGCGAAGGATCTCGAGGTCCAAGATTTAAAAGGTGAGTCCCGGTGGGAAGCAAACACTGCGCGTGCTCGCCTGCCCTGGACCGATCGCCCGGCGTTCCCCGATGAACTCCATGCGTTAGACGACCCAACGGAGATCCTTTCCCGGAGTGCTGATCCACGCCGTCGTCCGTCGTCGCCAAGAGTGATCTTCGGCCCCATCGCGTCCGCGAACAAGTTACTGAAGAACGCCCGCGTGCGAGAGCGTCTCCGGAAGTCGTTCGGGGTCAAGGCTGTTGAGATGGAAGCCGCTGGCGTGGCGGATGCCGCGTGGGCACAAGGCGCCGGGTTCTTCATAATCCGCGGCATCTGTGATTACTGCGACGAATTCAAAGCTGACCACTGGCAAGGCTACGCCGCTCTGATCGCGGCCGCATACGCGCGCGCGTTGCTCGAGGCCACCCGCGCAGCAGCGGATGCTGCCCATCGGTCTCGAAAATCAGCAGACTACCCCATTCTGGGATCGCTCCCGGAGAAGGCACGGCAGTCGCTCAACGCTCTCGCTGAGCAGGTCGAACGGGGTGAAGACCTCGTCGCCGGCCTCGCCGAGTTGGTCGAGATCGAGCAGACACTGCCCACGCACGTAAACATGGCGTGGCCGCGCAAGGTGCCCTGGGCACTATCTGTAGTCGCAACAGTCTCCGACTTGCTCGGCATTGCAAAGCTCTCACACGGCGAAACACTTGCCTGTCTGGCTCTACCCTTCGTATCATCTGCGATACAGCAGCTTTGGTCCACCGATCGACTACTCTCAGATTTTGGGCATTTTGATCCACGTGTCTGTCACTCAGTTAACATGGCGATCTCGTCGGGCGATCGCAAAGTGGATCTCGTGGTTCTCGAGCCAGACAGATTCCGCCTGAAAGAATATGAGTTGCAGCATGCTCGCAGAGCCTTTTTTCCAGCAGAGTCCCGTGGGGGAACTCCCGAGAAGGCGACCAAGCTCCAACAGTTATGGGAAATTGCCCGCAAGATGCCTGACGCCAGGCAACTTGCTGCCTTCGTGCTTGAGGACCGGCGTGTCGCTTATGAGTTTCGGCGGCATCTTCGAAACATTCCCGACGTACTCTGGGAGGCCTGGCAGCAGATCGAACTCGGGGTACCGGAGAGCGCTGCATTGGAGTACGGCGGGCTGCGTGCCACATCGGAGGCGCTGCCCTTGTACATGAGCTGGCTCTCTGGTCTCAGCCCTAAAGAATGCCAAGGGCTGCTCATCCGCCTCGCGGAACTATTCGATCTGCGCTGGGATCTGCCCTCCAGGAACGCGGTCGATTGTAGCGCCGTGACTGACTACGAAAGCTGGCTCCTTAGCCATGGGCGACGAACCAGACGATGGCTTGGCCCAGACATCGAGGCGCTCGATGTGATCCTGTTCAGTGAACACAGTGGACGGTCACTTTCTGACTCAGTACGTGAGTACCAAAGCATGGCCGCGCGCCTTGGCTTCCCGTCTCACTGGGACGAAGAACTCGCGTCAAAGTTGGGCCAGCTGAGCGATGACGAGCGGTCTTTTGCTGTTGATGTTCGCGAGGGCTGGCACGACTGGCTTCCTGATTCCATGACTCACGAGCGCGGTTCGCTTATCGCAGCGGCTGCCCGTCTACCGCCACCCGCCAAGAAAGGAAACCCTATCGGTAAACTCTTTGGTCCTGAGAGCAAACTTGGCAGCACTGAGGCGGAAAACTTAGTTATACGTCAAATTCGCTCCGCTATTCATGCGCCCAATTATCGCGTTGACCTTGCTGTGCTATGCCAGGTAGCAACTGCGCTCGGCAAAGAGAAACAGATCACTGAGATGGCTGAGCGCGTCAGAAGCGCCGCCAAGATCCTTGGGCATGATGTCTCCTATGGCGAGGATGGTATCTCTGCGGCGCGCGAGTTCGATGACACGGACTGGATTCTAATACGGGACCGCCCACCCCATGCTCTGGCAATACACGGTCAAGTAGGTGCCATGACGAGGCAGCGTTTGATTACACGGATCAGCTCAAATCCCTATTACTTCTACAAGCACGATGGCCGCGACTGGCACCGGAGGCTGTCCGAACTCTATGCCCTGTTCGGGTGGGGCGAGCCTCCCCTTACCCTCCAGGACATTAAAAAAGCTTTGGAGTTACCGCGCGAAGCAGCGGCCCTGGTAGGGCAGGCGCCAAGCGACGGCGTACTCTCCATTGGAGCATTGATCATTGTGACGGCGACAGATGACGTCCCCTTTCATGCAATGAACGCGGCATTCGAGCCCCTTGCCCCGCTTGGGTTCAGAGGTCCCACGGAAGACGACACTTATATCGGCATTTCGTGGGCAGAGATGTCGCGTCACACTTGAAGGAGCGCGGTCTATGAAATACTCCATCGCCATGACATCGGAGGAGCTACACCTGAGCCCGCGACATCTCCTGGCCCTGGTGGCCGATCGGCATCAGTTGACTAGTTACTCTTGGTTACGTGGCACGAGCCGGACGCGCGCGAACGAGTTGGCCTGGCCGCTCAGTCCCATTCCGACAAGGTGGCGCGGACGCCCGCCACGAAGCCTCGAACTTGCCCGCGGCGCAGCTGGAAGACGACCCCGCTCACGGTCAGGCATAGTCCGGCCACGGTGAGGAGCGTCCAGCCGAGCACCGGGCGATGCGCACCGTAGTATGCGAGATTGCTGATCACGTCGAGCACCAGGAATCCGATGCTCAAGACAAACAGCTCGCGTAGCTGGAGAAAGAATCCCAGGGCGATTCCCACGAGCGTGAAGCCACCGAGCAGGATCGGGTATAGCCCCTGGTCGAACTGAACGACCTGATAGTACGTCGCGAAGTAGATCAGCAAGGCGCCGGCGGCCCGGAGCCCGCGCCGCGCAGAGCGGCTCATGTTGGTCCGGTAGATCCGGGCGAGCAGTGTGATCGATACCCCGACAGGAATGACGTAATAGAGGGGGTTCTGCCGGTCTGTGCAGATCCAGAGCAGCACGAGCCCGAGGTTGTAGAAGCCGATGGCGACGAGCCCGAGCGCCCGATGTCCATCGCGCCGCGCCACCAGCGTGTAGAGCACGCCAAGCGTCTCCGCAAGGAACGCATGCTGCAGGGTGGGAAGCTCGCCCTGATCCGCGCTCGCGATCCAGACGATCATGCAGGCAGCGAGCGGAACGACCCGTGCGCCGAACACCGCTGGCCGTTCGAGCGCCGTGAGCTGTGCCCGCTGCAGCAACTCCGACAGGAAGTGCAGGGCAAACGCCGCGCCGATCGCAACGATGGCGTCGGTCTCGGAGCTCAGGCCCGAGCCGAGTGGACTGATCCGTACGCACACATAGAGCAGGAGCAGCGTGACCTGAGCGGCATACCCGTACCGGTCCTTGGCCGTGCGGACCGCGGCAAATGCAAACCACGCTGTCGCCGACAGCAGCGTTGCGAGCGCCAGCCATGCAGGCAAGAGCGCGGGAGCCAACGGAGGGGCCTCGAAGGCGGCCGACGCCAGGGCGAGCAGGCATCCGACGGATGCCCAGGCCGAGACCAGGCGGAACGGCTCGCCGAGGTGCAAGCGATCGCGCGCCCACCAGTGCACCCAGGCGGCGAGCGCCGCCGTGATCGCCAGCGCGGAGGTCGCCACGCCCTCCGGTACCAGCCATTCGACCTGGCCGAGGAGCCACAGCACAAGAAACCCGCTCGCCGCGGTGGTCACGATCGACGCCGCGGTCCGCGCACCCGCGACGCGGTAGTGCTGGCCATATCGAATGACCGCAACCGCGAAGATCACCGCCGCGCACAGCGTGGTCAGGTGCGTGGGGCGAACCAGCACCGTGATCGGTACGAGCAAGAACACGATCGCCCATTCCAGGGCAGCGCGTGCACCTGGCCGCGCGGCAGGATGCCGGATGCGCGCAAGGGCTTCGCCGAGCAGCAGGAAGCCCGAGCCCAGCAGCACCAGGCCGTCGCCCTGGCCGTCCGGCCGGAGGCCGAGCCGCTGCGCGACCTCGGTGCACAAGAGGGCCACGATGGCGCACGCCGCATGAGCTGCCAGCACCGGTACATGGCGCTGGTCGCTGATGACCGGCTTGATGCAGCGGGTGATGGCATAGGCTGCCAGCAGCACGTACGTCCATACCGCGGTGTTCGAGCCCACCGGCCAGGAGGTGATCGACTGCTGACATGCCATTGCCCAGGCCGCCAGTGCCGCGAGCTGGGCGAGCTCGCCGATCGGCCGGATCCATAGATCGCGGTGCGTCGCGGCGGATGGCAATAACCATCCTTCGAACAGGCGAAGTGGCAGATCACCCCGTGTCACCGGTGCGGCGAATGCCGGACGGCGAGCGATGACATGAACGCCGATCAAGGCCATGAGCGCCGCCCCCGCCAGCGCCGGGGCGATGGCGCCGCCAGCGAGCCCCAGGGACGCAACGACCACCGGCAAGACAAACATGCTCGCAGCGGCAGCGAGATAGGCGTGCGCACGAGAGCCGTGCATGATCGCCGCCAGCACCGCGAGCGCGAGCGGTGACGCCAGCCGCCGGAGCAGCACGTACGTCTGCGGCCCCTCGTTTAGGTCCCAGGCAGCAAACGACCCCAGAAAGCGGAGAAAGCCCAGCGGAGCCGCGACCGCGGCCAGGTGGAGCGGAATGTCCAGGAAGGTCGTGCGCCAGCCCCGCAGGCGTGGCCAGGCTCGCAGGCCAAGGGCGATGGCAATGACGACCAGCCCCGCGCCTTCCACGACGATCCGAGGACGCACGGCAAGCTCGAGCGCGGCCGGGGCGCCATACGCGGCGGCCAGGAGGAAGCCAACCGCGCCATACGTTGGCCACGGGCTCCAGTGCCGGGCGGCGATCGCGAGCAGCGCCAGCGCAACCAGCCCCGATCCCAGCGGGGAAACGGTCTCGAGCGCCGTGGTAGTCGCGACGATCTGGATCACCTGGAGCGCGACCGCCACGAGCGCGACCGCGTAGGCGTCTCGGAACGGCTGCGCCTTCCCGATCGCGACGTCGGCCTTCGTCAGATCCAGCGCGAGGAGCCCGACCGCGACGATTCCCGGGATGAGCTCGTGAGGAACGACCGTCCAGAGTCCGGCTGCCGCGGCCACCGTCATGGCGAGCACGGCGACAACGCCAACCTCGCGGCGCGGCCGTTGTGACGCCACGGCGACCGCCGCGCACGTCAAGAGCACGAAGCTCAACGCGCTGGCCGCGGCGCCAGCGCCATGCCAGGGGCCGATCCAGTCCACGCCCAGAAAGCCGGCGGTGGTCGCCAAGAGGACGAGCGCAGCGTCGAGCAGCGCCTGGCTCGCGCCGACGGCATCGCGGCGCCGGCACAGGATGGCTGCGCCGACGAGCACGAGCGTCAGGCACGCAGAGATCAGCGCAAGGCCTAGCGTGCCAGCTCCCACCATGACGGCCACGACCAGCACGGTCGACGCGGCGGCGATCGCCGAGACCGCCAGGTAGTGCCGCCTGTGCCCCCAGGACCACGCCAGCGCCAGCACTGCGGCCGACGACGGCAGCACGATCAGCAGAGGACCGTACGCGCCAAAGCGACCGAGCTGCGCGAGCTGCCAGGTTGGGCCGAGCAGCGACAGCCCCGCGGACAGTGCCGCGAGGATCGGGCACAGCGTCGCCCATAGCTCGCAGGGGGCCGCGAAGTCGAGCGCCGCATGCCGGCGCCACCGGGCGCCGAGCTTGGCAAGACCGGCGGACAGCGGAAGCAGGAGCAGCCCGCCCAGCGCGACGCCATGAGGCGGATCCAGGACCGGCATCCACGCGATCATCAAGCCGCCCGCCGCCACGGTCGCGATGGCGAAATGCACGGCCGAGGGCCGCCGGTGCCGGAGGGCGGTCACCGCAAAGACCAGGCCAGCGGACAACGTGGTCAGCACGCGCCAGACTGGATCGGCGAGCGCGATCACGATGGCGAGGACCGCAGCGCCATGGGCGAGCACGCCAACCACCCCGAGCGCCGAACGAGCCGCATGAGATTGCTGGCGCCACGCGACATCCAGATCGATCGCCGCGGTGGCGACCAAGACGAGCAGCGGAGCCAGCTCCTCGGGCGCGAGACCGGGCGACATGGCGAGCGACATCCGCACCGCCAGCACCACGACCATGTAGGCCGATCCTCCGACGACATAGATCACGGTGGCGTGCTCGAACACGCGGCCGATCTCGCGAACTCGACGGTACATCGCGAGGACCGGCAGCGTCGCCAGATAGACATATACAATCCCGAGCACGCGAAACCCGCTCGCCGCGACCACGGGAGCCAGCCCGATGGCCCATAACAGGGCGACGAAGGACCGAGCAAATGGTTTGCCGATCTCGCGTTGGAACAGGGACGCCGCCGTGAAGATCGCCGGATAGGCGATGACGCCGAATACACCCACGACGCAGATCGCCAGGCCACCGACGCCTATACTTCCGGTGCGGATCGGCTCGCCCAGCAACGTGGATGCAACCGGAAGAATCGCGGTTCCGACGCCGTAGAGCACGCGCGCGCTCAGCTCGACGTGATACCGGCGCTGCAACAAGTACCCTACCCCCGCAAAGCCCAGGCCGTAGACCGCCAGGAGGCCACCCGCGACGAGGGGCCCGAACTGTCCGAAGCGATCCCAGAAGTAGACGGCAAAGTAGATCGATCCCGCGAACATGAGAAACGCACCCAGGAACAGGATGAGGTTCTCGTAGAACACCGGGCGAAGCTCCCGCAGGAGACGACTGGCGCGCCCTGGCGCGGGGACGGGAACCGGAGCGGCTTGCCCCGTGGTGCCGGTGCCGATCACTGCGGCCACTGGGGCCGCCGCGATCACCGCCGGCGCAGGAACGAACGTCGAAGCGACCACCGGTGCCGCCGTGATCACAGCTGGCGCCGCAACGAACATCGAAGCGACCACCGGTGTCGCCGTGATCACAGCTGGCGCCGGAACGAACGTCGGACCGGGCACGGGTGCCGCCGCAATCACAACCGGCGCGGGATGGTTCGCCTCGCGACCTGGCGGTTGCGCCGTCGATGCCGGCGGGTACGCGGCTTGCCGGGCTTGCCAGGATCTCCAGGACGCCAGGTCCAGGCCGCAGTCCGGGCAGAACCGACACGAAGCCTCCAATGCTTCGTGGCATCGCGGCGGAGCAGCACGGTCGATGGTTGGATGCAATCCTTCGAGGTATCGGCCGGCGGCTGCGAACTCCGCTTCATAGGGCTGGGCCAGTCGATCTCCGAGCACCCGATGGATCAGCCCCGATTCCGACCAGGAACGAACCTCGTCGAGCAAGTAGCGAAGCCGGACGCGATCCGCTTCGATCCGCACGCGATCCGGCGAGGTTGTAGGGTGCCCGCACGCCTCACAGAATGCTGGGACCCGATCTTCCCGGGGAGCTCTGAATCTTCGACAGGTCTCACAGAACATGCCGAACCTCGCGATTCATGTGATCCCAACGCAATATTGATACGAGCTAAGCCCAAGCAAGTGCACCGTGCAAGGAAGCACCGACAATTGCCGGGTATTACTGCTGGCCAGATGAACGCCCGATAGCGAGGTTGGCGTCATCGAGGTACGGGTGATCGATGGTGACGCGTCTTATACCGGATGGCATTATGCTGAACTGCATAATGAACTCGGCTACGCCAGCGCGCGCGTCACAAGAGCCCGGCGATGCGCTCGAAGAACCAGTAGGCCGCCAGGATGCCGATGCCATACGCCGGAACGGCCGTGGCGGCCCGCGGCCAGGCGATCGGTAGCCGCCGGAGCGCCGCGATGACAAGCAGGACGGCGGCGATGAAGGCGAGCTGCCCGAACTCGATGCCGACGTTGAAGGAGAACAGGGCAAGCGGGATCTCGGCCGACGGCAGGCCGACCTCGCTGAGCGCCCCGGCGAAGCCCAGGCCGTGGAGCAAGCCAAAGCTGCCCGCGACCAGCCAGGGCGCGCGCTGCATGACGGTGCGCCGGCCGTCGCGGCGCCGGGTGAGCTCGACGGCGAGGACATAGATGCTGAGCGCGATCGCGGCCTCGATCGGCCCCTGCGGCACCTTGACCAGGCCGAGCGAGGCGAGCGCGAGGGTGACGCTGTGGCCGAGGGTGAACGCGGTGACGGTCCACAAGAGCGAGGAGCCCCAGCCGACGAGCAGCACCAGGCCGAGCACGAACAGCAGGTGGTCCCAGCCGGTCAGGATGTGCTGGACGCCCAGCCGGGCGTAGTCGCGGAACACGCCCGAGCGGCCGCCGGTCGCGCGGATCTCGAAGCCAGGCGCTCCGGCCGTGAGCACATGGTGCAGCTTGCGGCCGTCGCGCAGCGTGACGCGGAGGAGCACGTCCGCCTGGCTCGTGGCGATGCCCTCGACGCCCACGGTCTTGCCGGCGAGCCCATCTGGACAGCGGATCCGCCAGGTCGCCCGCATGCCGGTGCCTTCCTGCCGCACCACCGGATCGCCGACACCCGCGCACTCGATGGGCAGCACCGGCCGGAGCTGGCTGCCCTGCACGCGCAGGATCGGCTGCTTCCAGCTCACCTCGATCTGATCGGCGGAGACCTCTTCCAGCTGGAGGAGCGCCGGCGCGAACTGGTGGGCGCGCGCGAACCGCGGCCCCCCCAGGAGGACGGCGAGACCGGCGAGCACCACGAGCCGTACGCCGCGCATCACGCCCCACGCCCCGGCAGGATGATCTCGTACTCCGCTCGCAGCTCTTTCAGCCGCAGCTTCAGCCAGTCGTCCGCCAGCTTCTCGAGCAGCTGCTGCTCGACCCGGTCGCGCACCTCGGCGAGCGGCGGCAAGGCGGCGTCCCGGCGCTCGTGCACGTAGACCAGGTGGTGGCCGTGGCGCGAGGCGATCGGCTCGGACCACCGGCCGACCGGCAGCGTCATCACCGCGGCAGCGAAGTCCCGGCCGAAGTCGCCCTCCAGGCCTTGCTCGGTGGTGAGCGGCAGGTTCGCCGGTACGACGACCTCGTCGGCCAGGGCGAGCGCGGCCGGAAGCTCCAGGTTGTCCCGGCGAATGCGCTCGAGCACCGCGCGCGCCCGCGCCTCGGTATCGGGCCACTTGAAGCCGTTGATCGCGACCTGCGAGATCCGGACCTCGGCCGGGCGCATGTACTCCGCGGCGTTGGCCGCGAAGAATTGCTCGACGAGCTCGGGCCTCGGCTTCTGCAGGAGCACGACGGCGCGGATCAGCCGGCGCGCGCTGTCGGTGAGGATGCGCCGCACGATCAGATCGCCCTCGTGCAGCCCGAGCTCCATGGCGACCTTCGCGCGCTGATCGGGTGACGTCGACTCGTCCGGGTTCGCCTCGACGAACTCGGCGATCTGGGCCAGCCGCTGCTTCGCGGCCGAGTTGTCTTGCATGCCGAGCGCCAGCGCGTAGTGGAGCAGCACCTCGTCGTCGATCTGCGCGTCGAGGATCTGCTGCCACTCTTCCTCGGTGGGGTTGCGGCCGTTCTGATCCACGAAGTCGCGGGTCATCTGCGCGACCCGGTGCGCGGCGATCTCGATGCGCGGCTTCTTGTGGGACAGCACCCCGCCCGGCAGCTTCATGACGCCGAACAAGAAGCCCCCGAGCACCAGCATGTGCAGCGCGGGAGAGCGCAACCACCCCATCGTTACTTTTTCGGCTCGTACCAGATGGGCGAAGTCCAGGCGCGCTCCTGGATCACCGGCTGCACGAACGGCGTGGTGGTCTGGTCCGAGCAGCACATGGCGCCCTGCGCCGCCTTGATCTTCTGCACGTCCGTGCCGCTCTGCAGCTTCGCGAGATCCTGCTTGCACTGCGTGTTGTTCAGCGGATCGACGCCGATCCACTTGCGGCACCACAGGGTGCTGTAGCGGCAGACCGGCTCCTCGAGGACGCGGACATAGTAGAAGGCGTGCTCGTTCGGGTTGAACAACGGGTCCTTCCACGTGCTGCACAGGCGGGGGAAGCCGAGCTCCGGCTTCGCCTTGCAGGAAGCGGCGTCGATCGAGGCCTCCGGGTTGAGCGCGCTCCCCTGGAAGCCTCCCACCGTGAACACGCGCTCGTGCGTCTTGCCGTCCTTGCTCACCCAGCCCTTGATGACCTGGATCTGCTGCAGGTTGGTCTTCAGGAAGTCGTCGCGCCAGGCGGCGACGATGAACGTGGGAGCGCCGTTGCCCGTACGCGCCGGCAGGTCGCCGCCCATGGGGACACCATCGCGGTAGCCGAGCTCCACGAAGTCCTTCTCGCAGGCGTCGGCGGGGAAGTTCCAGCCGCCGAAGAACCGCGCGATCATGCGGGGTCCGCTGGTGCCGTAGGTCTCCTTGCGCTTCAGCGCCGCGAAGATCGAGTCGCGGCTGTTCTCCTCCGCCCACACCACCGAGTGGCCGCCGGTGCTGTTCTGGATGTTCGACGCGCTCGCCATCGGGTAGGCGTCGTCGATCCCGAGGTGGCCCGGCCACTCCTCGTTCTCCGGGGTCCAGCCCATCACGCCGGTGTGTGAGTCGGAGGCGGCAACAACGCCCATCTTGAACGGGTTGATGCCGCTCTTGTCCGTGGCGGCGTACTGGATGCCGTCCTTCCAGACGTTGCGTACGTAGGCGCGCTCGCCCCAGGTGCTGGGCGGAGAGGCGCCGCCGCCGCTGCTCGAGCCGACGCCCGACGCCGATCCGAGGGTCTTGCCGTCGAGGATCTCGAACGCACACTGCTCGTCGACGGTGTCGGTGCCCGCGAGGAAGCGCGGGTCGTAGCGGCATTCGCTCGAGCCCTTGTCCTGGTAGATCTCGACCAGCGGCTCCATCTCCTGGTGGCGCTTGGCGTCCTCGGCGTTGAACGGATCGAGGAACAGCGGCGGGAACTCGGCGCTGCCGCCGCCGAGGTTGGAGTTATGCGGGATGGTGAGAAAGTCGCAGCGCTTGGCCTTGCCGTCGGTGATGTTCTTGCCCTGGGTGCAGTCCTCGTCGAGCTTGTTCCAGAACGGCTGCGGCAGCGGGGACTTGAGCCGGGTGCCCACGCGCACCGGCCAGACGCGCTTCTTGTCCGCCTCGGTCACGACGACACCGGCGGGGATGGTGTAGATCGGCGCCTTCCTGCCATCCGGGTTGGCATTCACGGCCATGTCGATGGCGGTGACCGGGCGTTTGACCACCCGGTCGTTGCGGAAGATGACGTTGCGGTGCCAGTTATTGAGCAGCGGCGTGGAGGTATTCTCGTAGGCGACGAAGCTCGTGAACTTGCAGGCGCTGGTGCGATCGTAAGCCTCCTCGGCGGCGCGCTGCATCTCGGTCCACACCTCCATCTCGGCCTTGGCGCACAGCGCGGGGTTGTTGTCACACACCGGCAGGTTGGTGTTGTAGTTGATCGGCCCGTCGTTCATGACAGTGAGCTGAGTGAACGCGTTGGCGGCGATGGTGCTGCCGAACACCGGGTTGACCGCGTGTCCCGGCTCATAGAAGAAGCCATTGATCATCCTGCACTCCATGGAGAACCGCTCAGGGACATCCTTGCCGGCGAAGTCCTTGCAGAACCCCATGACGCCGAAGTGCTCCGAGTGGTCGGTCACGGCGCCCCAGTCGAGGGGCCGATCGATCTTCGGCGTGCGACTCGGGCCGCCGCCGACCGGGGTACCGGGCTTCTGGAAGCCGGAGGGATCGGGCAGCTGGATGGTGCCCTTGCCCTGGGCAAAACGATAGGCGCCGCGCGGGCTGTTGCCGGCCTGGTAATCGACGAAGCGAATGCTGGCGTCGAACGAAAGGCCGGTGTGCAGGTGAGTGGCGCCGAACAGCGGCTGGCGCCGTGGCTCGTAGTTGCTGCAACGCGGGCGATCCTCGGTGATCTCGAAGGGCGGGTTGGCGGGGGGAGCAGCCTTGCCGGCTGGTGCCGGCGCTGGCACCGCTGCCGCAGGTCGAGCCGGAGTCGGGGCCGGCGCCGGAGCCCCGCGCTCCTGGGCCAGAACCGGTACGACGAGAAAAAGCACGCTCGCCATGAACAAGCAGACAGCCACTGCTAGATACCGGAAGCGCAGCCGCATGGGTCCTTATCACCCAACACCACGAATGTGAGCAATCCCCTTCAGTAACCTCCTTCACTCCCGGAGAATGGGCCTATGTACTCTTCCAGCGTCATCAAAAACGCCGGCGCCTGAGGCCGGGCGGAGTCCACGACAGTTTGATCGAGCACATGGCTATCTCAACCAAAGTACGAATGTCGCCGGAGGTGCCCTGATTCAGGTCTCATGCTTCAATAGGCCGCCCGATGGAGGCCAGCCACGTCGACTGGGTGCCTCCCGACAGCTTCGACGAGTACCGGCTCGTCCAGCCGCTCGGCCGAGGCAGCATGGGCCAGGTCTGGCTCGCCCACGACACCGTGCTCGACCGCCTGGTCGCCGTGAAGTTCATCGCCACGCTCCCGGGGCACCGCGCCGCCCGCCACCGGTTCCTCA
>Ga0134121_10003387_pt1 | contig 13346 bp, 15 predicted proteins | sample KB301_FD_96463 | JGI IMG/M metagenome (GOLD analysis project Ga0134121, IMG submission 96463) | Terrestrial soil microbial communities without Nitrogen fertilizer from Kellogg Biological Station, Michigan, USA - KB3-0-1 | ecosystem: Environmental > Terrestrial > Soil > Unclassified ...
CCAGGTCCTTCACCTGTTTGCCGGTGTCGATGAAGTAAAACATTGTCATGTTCTGCGCTAGTGTAACCAGGAACGTGGCGAATGAACCAAACAGAACGTGCTGCCGGACGTGAGCCCCATCCATGGTAAATCCAAGATAAACCGAGATGACAAAACTTATGATGGACAGCAGAGAAGTTGTTAATAACCCCAGTACCATGGCAGCAACAATTCTAACAGACACCGTGCATTAGCGGACGTTAGACCTGCCCCTCATTGACCAGAGGGGGAGTTTCATTTGACATCGCCGCGCCCGACCAGCGACCCTATCTCTATGTCCACACTCGCCGATTTCACGCGGGAGGTATTCACCCGCTACGTCGCGAACGCCGAGTTCAGTGAAGCGGCGGTGTTTTTTACCGACGGCAGTTTCCTCCAGTTTGAGCATAAAGGACGAGACAAACGCTGGGCTCGGCCATCCGCCGATGACACAACCGCAGGAAAGGTTTGCCGCGGGCTTCAGCAGTTTCGTCTCAACGCCAAGCACCTCCAGCTGTTCTTCGAGGATGAAAGCGACATCGAGTTTTTTGTCCCCAACCTTGGTTGATTCGGCTCCGTGTATGGAAATCTTCCACGCTTGTCCTCTTTGCAGACATCTGACTTCGAGTCCTTGCTCTCGTAAGTTGTTATAGCGATTGGTCATCGCGCCTTCCGTCGTTTGGTATCCGCATTGCCAAAGACAAACCCGAGGAGGGACACATCGTGAAGAAACTACAGATCGTTATGTTGATCGCGGCTCTAGGGAGCCTTTCGAGCGGCTGTATTGCGTCGAGGAAATTCGTACGCGGTGAGGTGAAAACGTCGTCGGACCAGCTCAATGGGCAGATCGACAAGACGAATGGTGAAGTCAAAGAGACGCGCGACAGCGTGGACCAGGTGAACACCAAGGTTGCTGGCGTCGATCAGCGGGTCTCGGGTGTGGATCAACGAGTCTCGGGCGTAGACCAGAAGGTCAACGGCGTGGACTCCAAGGTTTCAGACCTCGATTCGCGGTCAACCCAGGGTATCAATGGGCTGAAAAGTGACGTGAACAGCGTCAGCAGCAAGGCCGATACCGCCGCCAATAATGTTGCTTCGCTGGACAAGAAATTCCAGAATCGAAACAACCTTCAGGTTTCGGTTCAGAAGTCCGTCATGTTCAAGTTCGACAGCGCCGATCTCAAGTCTGCGGATAAATCTCCGCTCGACGAGATCGCGTCGGCTGTGTCGCAAAATCCGGATGCCATCATTGTTCTTGAAGGACACACGGACAACGTTGGAAACGCCGAATACAACATGAAGCTGGGTGAGCGACGTGTCGATGCGGTACGACGCTATCTGGCGATCGACAAGAGCGTGCCCGTTTACAAGATCGAAGACATCAGCTTCGGTGCGGAGCGCCCCCTGGCTCCGAACAATTCCAAAGATGGGCGTGAACAGAACCGGTCGGTGAGCATCATGCTGCTCGTGCCGTCAGTCCCGGAAGCGCTCGCTTCCAAAGATCAGTAGCCTAGAGATACCAGGGAAAGCGGCTTCTTGTCCGCGTGGAGTGAGCGTCACCTCGATGAGCGACTGCCAATGCAAGCCCGACAGGGTACAGCAGTCTAGTAAGGTTGGCGACGCGGGCACCTTCCTCGATGAACAATAGCCGCTTCCCTGGCCCCCACACCCACCTTCCCCCAATTCTGACAAAAACTTCAGAATTTCTCGTCTCCCCGACGGCCACGCATGGATGTAGGATGCGGGGGCAACAGAAAGGATTCCACTATGCGAAAACATTTCTTACTTTGTTTGGTAGTACTTATGGTTTGTCTCACCGTGTCCTGCTCCGCTCCAAAGGCGGACACCAACACGGCCGCACCCGCGGCAGACGCCCCACCCGCTTACAATCTCGTGGGGACGATCAAGGACATCATGGATTCCATGGTCGATCCCAGCGCGGATTTCATCTGGAATTCCGTTGGCACGGAGGTGAGCGCAAAGGGCATCGTGGAGCACGCTCCCAAGAACAACGATGAATGGAAGGAGGAGCGCCGGAAAGCAATTCTGCTTGCCGAAGCCTCCAACCTCCTCATAATGCCGGGCCGGCATGTCGCAAAGCCTGGCGAAAAATCCGACAATCCGGGAATCGAACTCGGTCCCGAGGAGATCGAAGCTCTCATCAATAAAGACCGCCCAACGTTCCTCAGGCTTGCCAGGGAGTTCCAGGAGACCGCCATTGAGCAACTCAAAGCCGTAGAAAACAAGGATCGAGATGCGGTCTTAAAGGTCGGCGGCGATATCGATACGCGATGCGAAAACTGCCATAAGACCTACTGGTATCCGAACGACCCGGCCTTCAAGAACGAACCGAAGGAAACCGACAAAGAACACGCGCTCCAGAAGAAATAGCCGTCTAACACCCAGGATGAGCGGCTGCGCATGAGCGGAGCGAATGTGAGCCCGATAGGGCGAAACAGTCAAGTAATGCAAGCCCGCGCGAAGCGTGAGCGCGATAGCGCGAAACCGTAAGCAATAGGGCGCAGCCATAAAGTGGAGGTTCTTATGAAAGGCTATCTTCTTGGCTTGTTTGTCGTCGTGTTTGCCGCGGCAACCTTGGTGGCGGGGGGCCCCATCTCTGCGCCGGTTGCTCAAGCGGCGACGGGCACGATCAAAGGACACGTCCGTCTCACCGGAAAACTCCCCGGAAACTCCGTTATTCGCATGGGAAAGGATCCCAAATGCGCGGAGATGAATAAAGGCAAGCAGGTCGTCAATGAGGTCGTGAAGGCCACGGCCGATGGCAGTCTTGGTAACGTTTTTGTAAGGCTGGAGGGGAAGTTTCCGAAGACTCCCGTTCCGGCGACTCCCGTTACGATTAATCAGAGCACTTGTCTGTATTCCCCGCGAGTGATCGGAATGCAACTGGGCCAAACCCTTCAGATCAAGAACAGCGACAATCTGCTCCACAACGTTCACAGCGTTTCGGACCATGACAACCAGTTCAACCTGGCACAGCCCAAAGCCGGCGTGGTGGATAGCTACAAGCCCAAGAACGAAGAAGTCATGATGCGCTTGGGATGCGAGGTGCATAGCTGGATGATGGCGTATGTCGGCGCCGTCACGAATCCCTACTTCGCGACAAGTGACGCGTCGGGCAATTTCACCATCGATAAGGTACCTCCCGGAACCTACACAATCGATGCCTGGCAGGAACGATACGGCCCCGTCAAGAAAACTGTGACGGTCACCGCCGGTGGCACCGCAACCGTGGAATTTACTTACACGGGGAATGAGAAACCCGCGGCGTAATTCGGGGATTTAGCCAATCACAAATAACAATTCACCGTTCATCAATCACAAAGCCCCGTTTCCATGGATTAAGCACAGAGGGATGCTTTGTGATTGACGAGCGGTGAATTGTTATTTGTGATTGGCTGAAATCTCCAAATTACGCGGACCGCGCCCAGCGGATCAGCGTGGCAAAGTTTGGCGGCTTTCCATACATCAATAACCCGATCCGGAAAACCTTCGCGGCGAACCAGATGGCGCCGAATACCGAAGCCACGCCCACGCCGATCGACAACCAAACCTGCCACCATGGTGGAGGGGCGCTTGAGGCCATGCGAAGTAGCATGGCGAACGTATTCATCGGTGGGATAAAGCTGAGCACCGTGCTGAATGTAGAATTGGGATCTCGCGAGATCGGCACCCAAAGGAACCACGGAATCATCAGCATCATCATGAGAGGCATCATGAGTCCTTGTGCTTCGCGCATCTCGTTGACCGCCGCGCCAATGGCCATCATCAGTGAGCCGAAGATCAGATACATGATGACGGAAAAAATCAGGATATAGACGATCAACCAGGGGTTGAAGAGGCCGAACAGCGAAAGTGACGTGAGCGTGGCGAGCCCCAACGCCATGTAAATCCCCATTACCAGCAGACTGATGAACATCTGGCCCAGGAGTTTGCCGGCCATAAGTTCCATGGGCGAAACGGCCGACAACAACACTTCGATAACCCGGCTCGATTTTTCTTCGACCGTCGAAGTGAGCAGTGATTGCCCTCCGGTCATGACGCCGATGAACAACAGCATGCCCACTGCGGCGGGGAGAACGAAATTGAAAGCGCCGACTGTCTTGCGCTCGTTATCTTTTGTGACTGTCACCGACTGCACTCGCGGGACTTGAATAATCGTGTCGATGGTTTTTCGATCGAGGGACCTCGCTCGAATCCTCGCGTTGATCAGTGCGTCGCGCAGGCTTTGCTGAATTTCAGTATCCGCGCGATCGTCGAGTCCCTTCGGCACATACAGATCGTAGCTGCCGTATTCGGTTTTCCCTTCAGCGAGTGCAACGGAATCTGTCCGAATCACGACGAGGGCGAGATGTTTCTGCTCCTGCTTGTCTTCGAGCAGCCATGCTTTCTCCTGCTGGATGTCGGCGGCTGCTGGGCGTTCGACGAGCGCGATATTCGGAACCGGTCCCAGCGCCGTTTGCAGCGCCTGGTCTGGAACGCTGCCCGCGATATTGCGAACCGCCGCCGGGGCCTTCTCCATAGCGCGACGCGCTTCGTCGGCACGGCGCGCGGAATCCTTGCGTTTTTCCAGAGTGGATTTCAGTTCCGGACTGACTATACCCGTCGGATCCACAATGCGGATTTCGCCTTCCACCTTGAAGTTTTGCATATTGAAAACGCGGGGCCCGATCAGAGCGAACAACGCGATCATGCCCGGCAAGATGAGCAGGCCGATAAGGAAAGCCTTGTTGGAGACGGTAACGATGAATTCACGCTGGGCTATCTGGAGAACCTTCTTCATAGCTTGGCCGCCTCTGCCGTGACGTCCGTCAGGCCCGCCTTCAGCTGTTGCTTTTGTTCTTCGGACTCGATCCCGCCCGATACGAGGTTGATGAACACTTCTTCCAGCCGCGGTCGCGACAGTTCGATGCGCGCAGGTGCGACGCTCTGGACGATGTGCCGCATTGCTTCGGCCGGGTTGGTACCTTCCAACAGCCGTATTTCATAGTGCCCTTCGGCGCGATCCACTCGCTCGACTCCGGGCAGAGATCTGAGGGGTGAGCAATCCGCATCGTGATCGAGCGGTTCGAACTGGATGTTGCGCGGATCGTAGCGGCGCCGGATGACGGAGACCTGCTCATCAAGCACTTTTCTTCCACGGTGCATCATGATCACGCTGTCGCAAAGCTCCTCCGCGTGGGCCATGACATGTGTGGAAAACAGAATGGTCGCTCCGCGTCGATGTTCCGCGATCACCAGTTCGCGCAACAGCCGCGAGCTTACGGGGTCGAGGCCGCTGAATGGTTCGTCCAGGATCAGGAGGTCTGGCTTGTGAATCGTGGCTGCGATGAACTGCACTTTCTGGCTCATGCCTTTCGAGAGTTCTTCGCAACGCTTGCGCTGAGTGTCGCCCAGTCCGACGGATTCGAGCGACTCTTTGACCCGCTTCTGCAGCCCGGCTTCCTTCACTCCTTTGAGTCGCGCCATATACGTCAGAAAGGCCCCGACGCCCATTTTTCGATAAACGCCGCGCTCTTCCGGCAGGTACCCGATCCTGTCCTTGGCCTCCAGCGCCGATCGGTGGCCGAGAATCGAAAGCTCCCCGGAGTCGGGAAAGAGAATCGACATGATCATCCGGATCGAAGTCGTCTTGCCGGCCCCGTTTGGCCCGATGAAGCCATAAAGCCCACCGCGCGGAATGGCAAGATCGAGGCTTTCCACGGCTTTTGCCGCCCCGAACGACTTCGTTACACCTTTGAGAAGAATAGCAATGTCCATGTGTGCGAATTATACGAACGGCGGATGTCTGTTATTGCAACAGGAAAAACTTCCCCAGTTCGGTGGCTGAAATTCCCTCGTTCATCGTCTTCTTCCAAGAAGACTCCTGTGTTTCAAGCACTTGATCCTGAGCGTGGGATGGCATCTCCCGTGCGACGCGATTCATTTGTCTCAAACGAACGAAATGAGGTGAGGAAGCTATGGTGTCTGAAGCAAGATTCGTAGGATTGGATGCCGGGAGAGAAGTCATCGAGGCCTCGGTTCGGCCGAGTGGGGAGATGTGGAAGGCGGATGCTGGTGAGGAAGGTATGACCGAAATAGCCGCAACCGTGTCGGACATCCATCCCCGCCTGGTAGTGATGCAGGCGAACGGCAACCTTGAGTTGCCCATGGCTGGAATTCTATTAACTCTTGGAACGCCTGTGGCCATGGTTCAGCCTCGCAACGTTCGCGATTTTGCCCGGGCGATAGGCCGTATCAGCCGCACGGAACAGAATCAGGCCGTACTTCTGGCTCGATTCGGAGAATTGGTACAGCCGGAAACCAGCCCGCCTCCTGGGGAGCTCGTGGATGACCTGAAGCAGTTGATGGCGCGCCGGCAGGAAATTCTGCAAATGATCGCCCTGGAGCGGAGGCGTGCAGGTTCCATTGTGCCCGTTCTTGAGAAAGATCTTCAGGCGCACATCCAGTTCCTCGAAAGAAGTCTCGGCGTTGTGGACGCGCAGTTCAGCCGCAAGGTTCGTGAAAGCCGCGTCTGGCACTGACCGGTACTCCGAAATTCTCAGGATTTCGGTGGGACTTTCACGATCGTAATGACGAAGTGTTTGTCCTTCTCGACAAAGAACTGGTGCGGCATGTTGGCAGGGATATAGATCGAATCGCCTGCGGCGATGGTGTAGCGCGTGCCTCCTTCAAGAGAAGTGCCTCGAATCTCGTCGGGTGCGCTGGTCTGCCCTCCAATCATCTTGCCGCCGATCACAATCGCGCCTTCTCCTTCGTGGACAAAGATGAAGTCCGCGACCTTTTCATGGACCTCAGAGCCCGAGTCTCCCTCGCGATAAATCAAGTTGGCCGACGGGATCAGGGACATCCCGGTGTTGTGCGTGTCCGGGTTGACGCGCGGCTTCATTGTTGCGGCGAGTTCCTTGATCCGCTGGGCGCTCCAGAACACCGGAGTCTTCGGATCCGACTGCAGCGCGCCTCCTCGAGGCGCTTGCGCCACGAGGAGTAGGGAGCCTGAAATAAGTAATGCGGCGACCGCGATTAGTGAGGGTTTCATCGGCAACCTCCGTAAGGTGCCGACATTGTAGAGCGCACAATGAGGCATAGGGAGCAATTTCAGCGCGTTCCCGCACTTCCAAAGTGGCCCCAACATATGGGCCCTCAATTGTGGTGGAGCGTCGACTTATGGTATTAACTTTGCCGTGCGGCGACTGGCGCTAGTGATTGGAATGATGTTGGTTCTTTCCGCTTGCGGGAAGCGCGTTCGCGTTGCAGCATCGCCGGGCCCGCAGTCCTCAGCGTCCCGCGCCATTAGCTCGGAGCTCGTCGGCCTCGCTTCCTACTATGCCGAGCCGTACAACGGGCGCAAGACCGCCAGTGGCGAAACCTTCGATACCTATCAGGAATTGACGGCTGCTCATCGCACGCTGCCTTTCAACACCCTGGTGAAAGTGACGAACGAGAGCAACGGTCGCGACGTCGAAGTGCGTATCAATGATCGCGGGCCTTTTGTCGATGGCCGCATCATCGATCTCTCTCTCAAGGCGGCACGCGAGATCGACATGGTCCGTGCCGGGGTTGTACCGGTAAGGCTGGCCATCGTGAAGGATGGGTCACCCACGCTGCCCGGCACCTCGCGAGCCAACGGATCGCCCGCCCCTCCGCCCCCTGCCGTCTATACGATTCAGGTCGGCGCCTTCGAAATGGAGGATGCCGCAGAAGCTTTGCAACGCGATCTGGAGAAGCGTTATCGCGATGTCACGGTGCAAACGGTTTCGACGCCTCGGACGTTCTATCGCGTTCGCGTGGGTCGGGCTTCCGATCTAGCTTCTGCAGAGAAGCTCTCCAAACAGCTTCGTGACGAGTCTCTCGACCCGTTTGTCGTCCGTCTGAACTAGCGGTAAGATAGGGATCACGGAAAGGACCCGCCATCATGTCGATACTCTCCATTCGCCTTCGGAGTGTTGTCTTTGCTCTGACGCTTGCATTGATTACCACGGCTTCTGCTCAAACCCAGGCGCCGCAGCCGGCCAAGGACGTTTTAGACGCAGCCCTCAAGACCGCAAAGGCGGAGCAGAAGAATGTCCTGATTCATTTCGGGGCATCGTGGTGCACCTATTGCAAACAACTCGACGCGATGCTGGAAAGCGCGCAGTTGTCGAAGCTGTTCCATGACAACTACGTGATCATGCATCTGACGATTCAGGAGCGCCCCGACAAGGTTGCGATGGAAAATCCGGGGGCTCAGGAATTGGCGAATGCCGCGGGCGCCAAAGGACAGGGTATCCCGATCTACATCTTCTTCGATGGCGCAGGAAACCGTCTTGCAACGTCGATGGCCATGCCCGATGGCGGCAATATCGGTCATCCCGTCACTCCCCAGGAGATCATCGCCTTCGATGGATTGTTGAAGAAAACGGCCCCACGGATGACGGCAGCTCAGCGGAAGCAGGTGTCGGACTACCTGGCGAATCAGAAGAAGTAGAACTTCGCCGCCTGCTCCCCAATGACAAATGGGTAATACGGGGCCAAATGGGTAATTCGGGGCCGTGCTACTCGAACCCCGAATTCTGCACTACGAATTCGGGGTTCGAGTAGCACGGCCCCGAATTACCCATTTGGCCCCGAATTACCCATTTGTCATTGGGGCGTGCCTTCCCTGCATTACGTCTCGTTCTTCGAACTTCCCCTGAATATCTCGCATGAGATCGTTCTTGTCTCGGTTCCAGTTCGGCGCAACCAGGAGTCCGAACGGCGCTTCGCCGAACATTCTTTCGATAACAATTTTCGGATCCAGGCGTTCGACGAAGTCGCACAGCAGGTCGAGGTACTCTTCGTATTCCAGCACCCGAAAGGGTTGCCGGGAATATTCGGCTGCCAGCCCGGTTCCGCGGACGACGTGCAGATGATGAATCTTCACCATGTCGACGCCAAGACGCGACATTTCGCCTGCCATCGAAAGCCATTGTTCGCGTGTTTCCCAGGGAAATCCCAGAATCAGGTGTGCCCCGATGTGCAGTGAGGTCCCTTTGACCAGTTCCATCGCCCGCACTACAGCCGCGTAGTCATGCCCCCGGTTGACGCGCCGGAGGGTGTCGTCATAGATCGACTCGACGCCAAACTCAAGTGAGACGAACGTCTTCCGGCCGATATCGTCAATCATGCGGATCTTCTCGGCGTCGACGCAGTCGGCGCGCGTTCCAATCGCCAGCCCGACGACTTCGGGATGATCGATAGCGTCGGTATAGAGTTGCCGCAGGTACTCGGTTTCCGCGTAGGTATTCGAATAGGGCTGGAAATAGACGATGAACTTTTTGGCGTGAAAACGCTTTCGGACGTAAGCGATGCCTTCGCGCACCTGGTCGCGGATGGGATCGGTTTTGATTGCGGAAGGGGGCCGGAACGAGCTGTTGTTGCAGTAAGTGCATCCGCCGGTAGCGACAGTTCCGTCTCGGTTCGGGCACGTAAAGCCGGCGTCGACGATAACTTTGTAGACGCGTTCGCCGAAGCGGTCCTGCAGCCACCGGTTGTAGCTGCGGAACCGCTCTAGTTTTTCCAGCGCCGCCATTTTTCGTCGTCGTGTTTTTCGTTGTAGTAGACGTCGAATTTCTTCCGAAGCCGGTTGCGCTGCCATTGCGCATACCGAGCGCGGAGGCCGCCAATGCTGAACGTGCCTCCGCCTCCAACTCTTCTTCGAGTCAATCCTCGGCTCTTCAGGTATACGAAACCGCAGAGCATGCCGCCAAGGTGCGCCAAATGGGCGATACCTCCTCCCGAAGCGGAAATCGAGGAGTAAAACGCAATGCCACCCATGATCATCACGAAGTATTTGGCGGGGATGGGAAAGATCAGCCAATAAATGATGCGATCGGGAAACAGCATCCCGAACGCCAGCAGAATGCCGTAGATGGATCCCGATGCTCCGATCGTGATGCGGGGATCGCTCGGGGATAGCAGGACCATTAGAATCCCCGCGCCAATGCCGCAGATGAAAAAGAATTTCGTGAATTCACGCGACCCCCACACGTCCTCCAGAGCCGAACCGAACATCCATAGGCCCAGCATGTTGAAGAGGATGTGCATGATGTCGCCGTGGAGAAAGATGTAGCTGCCGAGCTGCCAGACATGCCAGTGCTGCGTCACGTCTCGTGGAATCAGGCCAAAACGCAGAGTGAAAGAATCTCCGGCGATCAACTGGACGAACCAGGTGATCACGCACGCGATCACCAGCGTCTTCACCGCGGGGGTCCACGGCGGGTAGCCGATGCCTGAAGATGTTGAACGGTTGTAACGCGACATGGATGCGACCTCTACTGCCCTTTCGGGGGACGGATAAAATGGCCCGCGTAGAACAATCCGGCTCCGAGGGTGGCGGTCATCATCATCGGGCCCATGTCGCCGAAATACATCACCAGAGATTCTGCGGTTACAATGAGTCCGAGTAACTGCAGGACCGTTGCGATATTGCGCCGCATGTTGTCATTGATTTTAGTATGGAACTCGACCCGACGCACCTCATAAGGATTCTGGCCTGTTTCGCAATTGGCGCCATTCCCTTCGCCAGGGTGGCCATGTGGGGCACCGGCATCGACATTACAAAGGTCGGATCGAAGAATCCCGGCTTCAATAACGTCCTCCGGGTTTCGACCAAACCTCGTGCGGCGGTCGCACTCCTTGGGGACATCGGCAAGGGCTTTGCCGCGCTTCTGCTGCTGTCTCGCGCAATCCCCACCCCGATTGCCTGGGCAATGGGCATCGCGGCAGTGGTGGGGCACTGCTGGAGTCCGTTTTGCCGCTGGAACGGTGGCAAAGGCGTTGCAACTACAGTCGGCGTGCTGCTGGTCCTCGCAACAAAGATCACTCTGATCTGCCTGCCGATCTACGTCATCGGCCGCTGGTTTGGCCGCCGCATGGGCTGGAAGCAGGAAGGTGCTATTTCATCGCTGACGACGATGTTTGTTATCGCGACGATGGTGTTCTTTGTGGAGGGAACGCTTTTGGCCTACATCATGTTTGCGATCGTATTCATCCGGCACATCCCCAACCTTCGGGAAATCTTCGGGCAACGTGTCCCCCCCGCTTGAGGAGAAGTGGCCAACGAACGGATAGCGGTCGTGAACATGCGGACTTGGGCGTTCGCCGCTTTGGCGCTTGCGGCATTTGCTTCCAATTCGATTTTGACCAGGCTTGCCCTGGGGGCGCATCAGATCGACGCGGCCACGTTCAGTTCGATCCGGCTTTGCGCAGGCGCACTCGCGCTGACGGCTGTGGCGCGCGCAAGAACCGGAACCTGGAAGTCACTGCGAGCGCCCGGAATGAGCGGCGCGCTGGTGCTTCTCATCTATGCGTTGCCGTTTGCGTTCGCGTATCTGCGGATCGGCGCGGCCGTCGGGGCGCTCGTCCTTTTCGGCGTCGTTCAGTTGACGATGATTGGCTATGGCGTCGCGCGCGGAGAACGCCCCACGTCAGTGGCGTGGTGCGGCATTCTTCTCGCGACCGCAGGTCTGGCTGCGCTGACCATTCCGTCCGCCGCGCGTCCAGACTCGCGTGGCCTGATGCTGATGGCCATTGCCGGAATTGCGTGGGCCGTGTACTCGCTCCTCGGGAAGGGGGCGTCCGACCCGGTTGCCGCCAATGCGCGCAGTTTCCTCTGGAGTTGTCCTCTCGCTCTGCTCGCCAACCTTTGGTGGCGTGGTTCCTTCACCGCCACCCCCAGGGGAGTGGCGCTGGCTGTTGTGTGCGGCGCCGTGACGTCCGGTTTGGGTTATGCGGTCTGGTATCGGGCGCTGGCAGGGCTGAAGATCACCCAGGCGGCTGTAGCCCAGCTCAGTGTGCCGGTCATCGCGGCGTTTGGCGCCGTGTTGTTTCTGAACGAAAGACTCAGCGTTCGGCTCGCGTTGTGCAGCGTCGCCATTCTGGGCGGCGTTGGATGCGCGCTTGCGGGCCGAGTCGGTCGCGTTTGAGGCGCGCAGGGGCGGTCTTTCAGACCAGCCCTCACGATGCCTGACGTTTATCGCGTTGCCTCCGAGGTCAGGGAGTAGAATCATCTTCGCAGCAGCGACATTTGCAGATATCCTTTGCGCCTCGTGGCGGCATCGTACTGAAACAATCAAATACCGAGGAGGTATTCAATGGCTGAAACTCGAGTGAACAACGGCGTCAATGTGGAGGCGTTGCTGGAGGCGCGAAAAGCGCTGGCCAATGCGCCGGAAGCCGCCAAGTTCAAGTGGCGCGCATCATGCAAGTGGAAGAATGGAACGCACAGTCAGACCAGCATTCGCGGGTTTCACGGTCTCGGGCAGGAGCAACAGCACAAGACCGAATTCGCTTTCGACGCCGATCATCCGGAGATTTTCGCGTCTGCGGACCTGGGGGTAACGCCAATCGAGTTTGTTCTCGTGGGGCTCGCAAGTTGCCTGACGGCCGGGGTCGCAGCGGTTGCGCAGAATCGGGGAATCCAGTTGCGGTCGGTCGAAGCCAATCTCGAAGGGACGATGGACATTCAGGGCATCCTCGGCATGGACAGCGACGTTCGGAACGGCTACGACGGCATCAAAGTAACGTTCAAAATCGACGCGGACGCGTCCCAGCAGGAAATCGAGGCACTGGTGGCGCAGTCGCAGAAACGATCGGCCGTGTACGACGTCCTGACCAATCCGACGAACGTAACCGTCGAGGTCAACCCCTCGAGCTGATCGGCGGAATCGGAGGCGGTCATCGAACGGATAACCACGGTTGTCATCGGCGCGGGCCATGCCGGACTGGCGGCAAGCCGGATACTGAGTGAGCAGTCGATCGATCACGTCGTCCTGGAGCGCGGTGAGCCGGCGAATTCCTGGCGACGCGAGCGCTGGGACTCGCTGCGCCTGCTCACGCCCAACTGGTTGACGCGGCTTCCCGGTCAACGTTACGAAGGAAACGATCCCGACGGCTTCATGACCATGAGTGAGGTCGCCGGATTCATCTCGGACTTCGCCAGAAGGGCCGCGGCTCCCGTGCGCGCGCAGACGGCCGTGACGTCCCTTCAGCCCGCCGAGGGTGGCTACCGGCTCTCGACGACGTCCGGGGAGATCCACTGTCGAACGGTGATCCTGGCGACCGGCGCTTGCAACCTGCCCAATGTGCCCGCCATCCGTGAAGGTGTCCCCTCTACTGTTGCGAGTTTCACGCCAATGGACTACCGCCGGCCGGGTTGTTTGCCGGATGGTGGTGTACTGGTGGTCGGCGCGTCCGCCACGGGCGCGCAACTGGCAGAAGAGATCCATCGGTCCGGGCGGCCGGTGACGCTTTCGGTCGGAGAGCACGTTCGGCTTCCGCGAACCTATCGG
>Ga0134121_10003388_pt1 | contig 13346 bp, 10 predicted proteins | sample KB301_FD_96463 | JGI IMG/M metagenome (GOLD analysis project Ga0134121, IMG submission 96463) | Terrestrial soil microbial communities without Nitrogen fertilizer from Kellogg Biological Station, Michigan, USA - KB3-0-1 | ecosystem: Environmental > Terrestrial > Soil > Unclassified ...
GAGGCCGAACGCCACAAGGCAAGCGATTAACTCCACGCCGACGTCGAATCCAACCGACTCTTTGATTGGCGCCACGATATGGATGCAACTGTTGGGCGCAAACGTGAGCACACGAGTGGAAGGCGCTGGAGAGCTGTCCGGCAAAGCGAATTATTTCATCGGGAATGATCCGTTGAAGTGGCGCACCAATGTGCCGACATTCGCGCAAGTGAAGTACGAGAATGTTTATCCGGGTGTGGACCTGATCTACTACGGCAATCAAAGCAGCCTCGAATATGACTTCGTGGTGGCTCCCGGCGCCGATCCTGGCTTGATTGCCTTGCGATTTCGGGGCGGCAGCGACGTGGTAGTCGATCAGAACGGTGACTTGTTATTGAACTCTGAAGATGTTCGCTTCCAGAAGCCCGCAGTCTATCAGAATAGCGACGGCACCCGAAGGCCTGTCGAAAGCCAATACGTGATGAGTGCAAATAACACCATCCGCTTCACGGTTGGCGATTACGACAGCAGCAAGCCGCTGGTCATCGATCCAGTTCTGGTGTACTCGACTTACCTTGGTGGAAGTGTGCAAGACTCCGGAACCGGCATTGCCGCCGATGCATCCGCGAATGCCTACGTAGTGGGCCAAGCTTTTTCGTTTGATTTTCCAACGGTGAATGCGCTCCAGCCAAGCAACGCCGGCGCCGGCTTTGATCCCGCCAACGTCTTCATCACCAAAATCAACGCGAGTGGCTCAGCGCTGGTGTACTCCACGTACCTTGGTGGAAGCGGTAGAGACTCTGGCTCAGGTATTGCCGTCGATCCTTCAGGCAATGTCTACGTAACCGGTCGTGCAAACTCTTTTGATTTTCCTACCGTCAATGCGCTACAAGCAGTCAGTACTGCGTGTTGCGGGGTTAACGGCACCACAGGTTTCGTCTCCAAACTCAATCCCGCCGGTGCGGCCTTAATTTACTCTACCTACTTGGGAGGGTTCGGCGAGGACTCGGGTAATGCCATTGCCGCAGATGCTACTGGCAACGCCTACGTCACCGGCATGACGAGTTCCCCCATCTTCCCTCAACCTTGCAGTTCGTGCAATTTTCCGACGACCCCTAACGCGCTGCAACCAAATCTTGGTGGCACACCCGGGAGCGCGCGCAATGCATTTGTTACCAAAATAAACCCCGATGGCTCCGCGTTTGTTTTCTCCACTTATTTGGGAGGAAGCTCTGATGATGAAGGCAACGGCATCGCTGTGGATACGGCGGGGAGTGTTTATGTAACTGGCTCCGCCTCATCGAGCAATTTTCCGACTGCGAATGCGTTTCAGCCGGCCCTAAAAGGGACCCGGAATGCTTTTGTTACGAAGATCAATGCCAGTGGTTCCAGCTTCATTTATTCCACGTATCTCGGTGGTACGGGAGACGACCGTGGTAGCGGGATCACTGCAGATTCGTCTAGCAATGCCTACGTGACAGGTGGGACATCTTCAGCCGATTTTCCGACGATCAATCCCTTGCAATCGACTCTGTTGGGTGACGCGAATGCCTTCCTGACCAAAATTAATCCCAGTGGGTCGGCCCTCGTCTATTCCACCTTTCTTGGCGGGGGTGGGCTCGATGGCGCCAGTGGCATCGCTGTGGATCATCTGGGCAACGCCTATATATCGGGCTTCACAGAATCGACCAATTTCCCCATCCTCAACGCCCTGCAACCGACTTTCGGCGGGGGCTTCGCCGACGGATTTGTCGCCGAAATCAACGCAAGCGGTAATGCGCTGGTCTACTCCACTTTTCTTGGCGGAAGTGGGGGTGATCTCGCTTTCGACATTGCGCTAGATCCCTTAGGAAATGTCTACATTACAGGTAGCACCGATTCCACGAACTTTCCGACATCCAACCCACTGCAACATACGTTGGGGAGTGCGGGAGCCACAAATGCGTTTGTCGCGAAGATCGCTTCGACGATTGCGGCTCGCTTGAACCTCTCAGGGATAGAGTTTTTTCCGGGACTCCCATGCGGGACTGGTAACGAGCATCTCAAGTGCGGTGCTCACTTTGTAGGCTGGAGCGGAGGCTCCGGGCATGTGCCGAACGGCTGGGTACCGTTCCCTGGCGACGAAAAGGCCCTTTGGCAAGCGAACGTCAACTTCCAAGGCGAGGTGGCGTTCGGAAGCACAGTCAACCTGTTGAAGGGCAGGCTTGAGCTACTGCTCAGGAGGGAAAAGCTTCTTTCTGAGACGGTGACCAACGGAACGGTTGTGTGGCCACCTTTTGTTACGAGCGACCTAGGTTGCGGGGAAGGAGTAGCCAAGGTAACCGCGTTCTTCACCGCCAAGCATGATGCGCCGGCTTCCTTCGTCGGATGTTTGCACGATCTGCCGGCGGGCAGCGTAATACCACCCAAAATCTGGGGCACCTTCTTCACCTTGAAAAGTGAAATTGATGCGGACAAGCAATCTCCTGAACCAAGCGATGATTAACCAGGTGTTAGCTCAACATAGTGAGCTGGTTCCCCCGTAAGAAGCTGAACCGTATCTGAGCAGTCGGTCAAGCTGGTGTGGAAAAACATTTCATCAGGCAATCCGCCGCGTTCTCACCATCAAAAATCGCCGATTTACCGTTTTCCTGAGCTGAGGGCTTGTCTCACATGTAGAGCCCCTCTTTCAGCTCGCTACGCCCGAGAATCGGTGGTCTACGAGGTGCTACGAGCGCTTCGAGCAAAGCTGGCCATTCAATCTTAGCCGCCTTGGTATTCTTTTCTTAAGCGCCAATGCATTCTCCTCTTGTCCGAGATAGATCTAGGCCTGCAAAGCGAACGATCGTCGTCTTGCGCCTGCCAGGTCTTGGATTTACTCGCGAACGATTAGGAGAGCACATGAACAAAGCTCAGATGCTACGGCTGTTACAGGAATATCCGCTTGACAATGATGAGTTCGAGTGGAAATGGTTCGGGACGCTCAAGTTTCCGAACTCACCCACACTGCGAAATGCCGGGAAGATTCTTCTGCAATGGCGAAATGAGCTCGAACAATATGAAGGCACGGATTCGCTGAACCTCATTTGGATAATGGAATGTAGTCGGATCGGGATTTGTTTTCACGTTGTCGCTGGCGGTCATAGGATCAAGGACAAGAAACGGTGGATGAGCCGTTGGCAGGAACTAGGTGGTGTGGGCGCTTTGCACCGTTACTGCGGCGATGAATGTATATTTAAATATTTCGCAACACACTTCATCCACTTTGGCGCCAGCGAGCAGGATGCCAACCGCTACATCCTCGTGCAGCACAATTATGTGTACCGTCAGTTCACCACACCAAAAAGCAATAAGCCGCGCCGGGTTGACATGTCGCGGCAGCTAGGTGCTACCCTTTTGGCGCTTCGCAATGAGCGGCTGATCAAGGCGTTTCTGGCCGGCAAGAACAGCGTTAGCGACGAGCTCGTTTTCCCTGCACCGAATGGCGGCGTGCTTGATCCAGACCATCTATACGACCGCTACTTCCTGCCCGTTGTGGAGAAGGCTGGACTCCGGCGCATTCGGTTCCATGATCTTCGTCACACCTTCGGGCATTTGCTGATTCAGGCTGGTGCGCCACTGCCTTACGTCAGGGACCAAATGGGTCATAGCAGCATTCAGGTGACCGCAGATATTTACGGGCACCTACTTCCAGGTGCGAACGTGGCATGTATCGATAAGCTGGACGCTCCGATAACTCCGCAACTTTCTGCAACCCAGACGCAACCTGCAGAGGGCGACACTCCTGTAGAAGAACAGCAACTCTTTGAAAATGCTGGTGCCGGCGGGGGGATCGAACCCACGGCTCATGTTGATTCTGCGTAAGTTATTCATTCTATGTAACGCCAGAAACGCTAAAAAACGCGAAAAGACCCCATTCCGGTTACGCGGCGGCTACGCGTAGCGCTCATAAGGACGAATCGCAATGTATAGACTCACACATGGAAAGTTCGCGGGTATGACCCTGGAGCATACGATCCTCAAATCGCCTTCCGAAGTGTATGCCCGAGGGGGGTGGGCGATCCGTGAGCTGGAGCGTAAGCCCCATCTCTATGAGCTCGTCCGCGAATTCAGGCGATTGCGAAAGCTGCTTCGGCGTGTGAAGTCTACGGCCCGCTGTAGCGAGCATGGCTGTAAACGTAGGGCTCGCTCTATGACGTTTGAGGCGGTGGAGGTGGGCCGTCGCCTTTCCTCTATTCTGGTGCCGTCGACACGGACCGATTGATCCTGACTTCGAGACCGAAAAACTCGCTATCAGTCTCGATGAAATGTGCAGGTTCAACACCAAGAGGGACCGGCGGCGCTTTGCGAAGGCAATACGAGAAGCATTCGGCATTCACAAAGGCACACGAATCACTGAGGAATTCGCGCGGCGATTCTTCAAAAACGTTACTCAAGAAGCGGATATCTGACGCGCCTTCTGATCTTTCCAACATGGCGGAAAACCTGGGTTGTCCCACAGCTTTGTCCGCGAGGATAGCCACTAATTTCTGAAGATCAGCGCGGGAAAAACCCTCATGCTGATGACAATCGGTTGGGCGCCTCGTTTACTCTGATGATCAGTGAATAAAATGGGCCAAACAGGTTGCCAGTACCTACGATTCGTCTCGACAGACTCAACCTCTGAAAGTGGAATTGTACAGGTGCCTCTAAGCAGAGTGCGATACGAAAGTTCACCGTCGGGAACAACTATTTGAAATCTTCCAATCCAGATGAATACAAATAATGTCTCCTCTTTGTTTCATCGATACTGACGGACTTCAGACTCAGTACATTAAATTGTCACTGCGTATCGCCGTTGAAGTTCTGCGGCAGGTGCTATAAGTTTCTCATGGTCAAAATCATCGAGCGGTAACTGCTCTTCAAGTACATCGAAGGCGAACTTACGCCCCTGTCGAAGCCCCTCAAGAAGAAGGAACACGCGGAGAAGGTGCGGCTGAAGTATCCGGAAAGCGAGCGCAAGACGATTGGAATTGGCGTGATCCGAAAGAAGTCCTAGATGCCAAAACCCCACTACTGGATGTCCGGCCGCGCGCTTTTCACTGCGCCGAATTGGCATTCTGCTTCGACAACACGGAACGTTGCGAGAACATGACCGGAGACGGTCCCGAGGCACGAGCGCTTGCCGCGCAGGTGAGCAAGGCGTGGATTCACTTTGCCCGAACCGGCAATCCCAACCACAGTGGACTACCGGCATGGCCCGCATTCACCTTCGAGAAATGCCCGACCATGATTTTCGACTCGCCTTGTGAGATGAAGATCAATCCAGACACTGCGGAACGAAGAGCGATAGAAACGTAGGTTCCAGGTTGGACTGATGATCTGCAACTGACGATGCTTGGGCACTCAGCCCCTGCGAATACCGCGCGAACCCTTCTGCCGCGGTTGGTGGCGATCGCGCTAGAACTTATACTTCAAACCGAACTGCAGAATGCGATTAGGCAATGCCGTGCTTTGAATCTGGCCGAACGCCCCATCGCCTAGATATTGGTCTGGGTTGGCAAATTGCGGCGTGTTGAATGCGTTGAAGAACTCCGCCCGGAACTGCAGAGCGTGGTTTTCACTGTAAGGCATATGAAAAACCTTGCCGAGTGACAGGTCAAACGTGTGCTTCCCAGGCCCGATGATCGGGTTGCGGGGTGAGTTCCCGTATACCAATATGCTCGGAGCGAAGGCGTTGACGTTAAACCAATTGTCAGGACCCTGATCGGGGACGCTGAACTTCTGTCCCGGCACGAGCAGAGGCCGTTCATAGATTCCGTCATTATTTTGAGTATCGGAGCTTTGCAGGATGTCGAACGGACTGCCGCTGGCCAGCGTAACTAAACCTTGAAACGACCATCCGGACGCCAATGCTCCCGCAGCTCCTTTCCAACCCTGGCCGACCGGAATATTCCAGACGTAGCCGGCCACGAAAAGGTGCCGTTGATCGAACAAACTGCTGGCGCGCTCGGCCTTGATGTTTCTCGGGTTTTGGCACTGGCAACCACCGTCGTTCGTGGTGTTGGCAGAATCATCGATCAAATGCGAATAGGTGTATGCGGCTGTCAGGCTGAGCTGCTTCGACAGTCGATGTTCGTAGCGCATTTGCAACGAGTGGTAGTTCGTGTTCTGTCCATAGCTCTGCATGCGGATGCGCGACAGATTCGGATACGGCCGCCGCGACTGAATATCGCCCGGCCCAGGATCGGGCTGGTTCCAGTTGTAACGGAAGCTGGTGTCCACGTGAGTTCCCTTGCTGCCCACATAGCCTACTTCCAGCACATCGTTCTTCCCAAATTGCCGCGACGCTTGCAGATTCCAGGTCTGCACATATGTGTCGGGATGTTTGCCGTCCGCCGGCAGCGTCACTGCGTTAATCGGCGCTGCCGGATTCGCGGTCGGTGGCATCGGATTCTCGATCGTGACCAGACTTCCTACTCCCAGCTGATTGGTGATCGTCACGCTTCCCGCAGTTGGAGGGTTCAGCTGCAAAATGTTGATGTGATCGAATTGCCCGCCAAAGTAGAAGATGCCGTACCCGCCACGCACGACCGTACTCGGCGTTAGCGAATACGCGAAACCCAGACGCGGACTGAAATCCCGGTGGCTGATGCTCCAAATCGGATCGGTGATCGGAATAAATGAAGGCACCGCCGGGTTGGTGTTGAAGTCCAGAGTGTAGGACGCATGGTTAACGTCCTGCGGCGGGTTGAACAGGTCATAGCGAAGCCCGAGGTTCACCGTCAGTTTCGGACTCACCTTCCAATCGTCTTGTCCGTAGAATGCAAACCGCCACTGCCGTGCCTTGGTGATTGGCACTCCTTCCGGCGTTAACACTGTCCTCGGATATCCGAGGATGTAATCGGCAGCCGCATCGCCGCTCAACGAGCCATCAAAACTGAGGTCCCCGAATGGCGTGTTATTCGTTGTTGCGTCATCCAGCAGCTTGCGAATGTCGGCGCCGAACTTGAACGCATGCTTTCCCCGGATGAGCGTCACGTTGTCCACCCATTGATACGTGCGGCTGTTGTCCAGGTTCGATGCCGCAAGGTCGTCGCCCATTCCGATGTAACCTGAAATCCCGAGTAGCGGGAAGCCTTCTTCATCGTTCCGCAGCGGCCGGCTGTTCGGCCCATTCCCGTTCACTCTCATCCCATTGATCCCCAGCGATTCGATCGTGAAATCCGTGTTCGTGTGCGTTCCAAGCTGCGAGACGTTCTCGAGGTCGAACCCGAAGCGGAATTCGTTGATCAGCGAGGGGTTGAAGGTGTGCACATACTGGGCTCCGAAATTGTGTGCGGGATAATCGCCGATAAACTTGAAGTTCGGATTGATTTCTCCCACCGGAAAGTCTCGGTGCGCGTAAATGTAATGAACGAAAAGCTGATCCTTTCCGCTGAAATAGTGATCCGCTCGAACAATTCCCTGATGTACGGTCAAGTTGCCACGCCCTGACCCGGCATAATTCGTCGTGTTCGGAGTCGTAGCTCCCAGAATGTTTGGCAGTGGCATATACGTGTTGACGATGTTCTGCGCCACCGTATTGATCTTGCTCTGAGGAATGATGTTTCCCGGAATCGGAATTCCCGTCGCTGGATCGATCAGCTGAACGTCGGGCAGCAGGTACGAAAAATCACCATCCCTCTGCCCTTGCGTCAGCACGATTCCCTGGCTGGGCGCATCCGCAATCGATCGAATGCCCTCATAGCTGACGAAAAAGAACGTCTTATCCTTCCAGATCGGCCCGCCCAGCGTCCCGCCAAATTGATTCTGTCTTAGTTCGTTTTTGGGGTTCGGTTCTGGCGCGAAGTAATTCCGCGCATCGAGCGCCTCGTTGCGGAAGAACTCGAAAAGAGCCCCATGAAACTGTTTTGTCCCCGACTTGATCTGAATGTTCACGTTCGTCCCGGCATTTCCCCCATATTCTGCAGAGTAGTTGCCTGTCTGAACCTTGAATTCCTCGATCGCATCGATCGACGGATAAATGTTCACGTAGTTGTGCCGGTTGTTCACCATCGTGATGCCGTCCACGTTCACCTGGCCCCAGATCAACCGCCCTCCGTTCCCGCCAATCTCCGATCCGTCCGTGCTGGACGAATGAATGTCCGGGTTGTACACGGACACGCCAGGCGTCAGCACCGCCAGATCATCGAACCGCCGCCCATTCAGCGGCAAAGCCTCGACGCGCTCCTGATCCACGACTCCAGCGAGAGTCGCATTCTCCGTCTGTAACAGCGGAACTCCGGCGTTTACCTCAACGGTCTCCTGAACAGCCCCAACTTGCAGAGTGAAATCCAGGCGCGCCTGTTGGCCCAGTTGGATTACCACTCCAGTGCGCCGTTCTCCGCGGAATCCTGCGGCATGGATCTCCACAACGTACTCACCGGGTACAAGGTAGCGGATCTCGTAGGCACCTTCCGGCGAAGTTGTCGCCGTGTGCGACAGCCCCGTAGACGGCTGCGTGACCGTCACCGTCACTCCCGCAACGGGAGCGCTTCCCGGGTCCACAACCGTCCCCAGCATCACTGTGTCCACCGTCTGGGCACCCACTGGCGCGACGCAAGTAACGGCCAAAAGCACCAAGCAAAGTAAGTAACGCATAGGATCTCCTTTTTGAGCATTTGACGAATCCCCAGGTTATTGTTCCCGTGCCTGACCTGGGAATTCGGATGCGCTATCCTAATTTTCATCAGACGAAAACTATCTATTGCGTAGTGAAAGTAAATGTTTCGCGCCTTATACAACAGGAATTTAAGCCGTGTCAATCGGCTTTTTTTGATTTTCATGCGCTGAAAGCTCTTTGCGTCTCGCTCTAAAATGCTCGGCGCGATCTACTGGGCCCTTTAAACGCCTACTGTCGCTCTGAAACGATGGGGAAAGGCGGTTCGTCACCAGCAGGTGGTATCGAGTTTTTATAAGATTGGTACTGGATTTCAGAGATGTTCTTGTAGTATAGAAACTTTCGCTCCATGATATCCGCTTTCATTCGCGCCTCCGCGACGCCACGAAGCATCGGAAAGCCACATGCCGGCTACAAGTAAGCGCACCTATACCATTACGTCGTTGCAACGTGGACTTCGCTTGTTGAGTCTTTTTGCATTGGAGGAAAGAGGTTTATCGGCCACGGACGTAGCGCGACTTTCCAGCTTGCCTGTCAGCACCGTGCACCGGTTTCTGGTCAACCTGGAATCGGCCGGCTTTCTCAACTGTGACAGCGCCGGCATCTACCACATGGGAATCGCATGCGTCTCTTTGGGCCAAGCGGCGCGAGGGCAACTGGACATTCGAAGGGCGAGCCTGCCTTATCTGCAGGAACTGAATCATCGCACGCGAGAGACCGTGCATCTCACCGTGCGTCACGGACTGGCTGCTGTTTACGTCGAAAAGCTTGATTCTCCGGAACCCCTGCGCATCCACTCGCGTATTGGAGCGACCATTCCCTTGTACTGTACCGCTGTTGGCAAAGTCCTCCTCGCTTACCTGCCGGAGATCGAACGCGAAAAGGTTCTGGAACAGTTGGAGCTGAAACGCTTCACGGCGAACACAGCGAGCAATCTGCAGGAATTGCAAACGGCGCTGCAACGAACGCGGAAAAATGGCTGCGCGTGCGACCTCGAGGAGCATGAACTGCACATTCGCTGCATCGCGGCACCCATTTGGGATCATTCTGGTGTCGTTAACGCGAGCCTCAGTGTGACCGGTCCGGCGGTCCGCATGTCGAACGCGCGGTTGCGACAGATTGCACCGGTGATCCGAGAGGCAGGCCTGAAGATTTCCGCACAATTAGGTTTTCAGCCTGCAAAGAAGGTTCGTCCTCCGCACGCTCCGGCGCCTTCGGCGGCAAAGACCGCTGACTTCGGCAAGCGTGCCTTGAAGCAGACGTGACTCCACGCCGATAAAGCGGGGACGCGAAGGCGGCCTAGTTTCCGGCGGCGACACATGCTGCCGGTTTCATTCGACGAAACGGCTGCACCTGTCTCCTTGAGACGTTCGGCACGGCAGAAAAGTTTGAATCGGTACAATGGCTACAACTTTTGGGGGGACTTATGGCTTCTCAATTTCTGGCAGACCTGATCAGCAGGCGAAATCTTCTGAAATCCAGCGGGATGCTTGCTCTTGGCGGCGCGATTCCGATCAAGGATGCGGCGGCGTTGACCGTGGCTTCCCTGCCGGACACGCATCCGCTGCAGACCGGTTCTACGCTATATGAGTCGATCGGCGTTCGCCCCATTATCAACTGCCGGGGAACGTTCACGATTATTTCGGGGTCGCAGACTCTGCCCGAGGTCAAGAAGGCGATGGACGAAGCGTCGCGCCACTACGTGCAGATGGACGAGCTGATGGAAGCCGTCAGCAAGCGGCTGGCGGAGATCACGCACGCGGAATGGGGTATCGTCACGGCCGGCTGCGCCGCTGCCATCACCCATGCAACCGCCGCATGCATCGCCGGGTCCGATCCGGAGAAGATGCAGCGACTTCCCAATCTCACGGGCCTGAAGAATGAAGTGATCATGCCACGAGCTTCCCGCAATGTGTACGATCATGCGACACGGATGCTGGGTGTTACGGTTGTGGAGGTGAATTCGACCGAGGAACTGGAAGCGGCGTTTAATCCGCGCACGGCCATGGTGCTGATCTACTCCTCGCCGGCAGCGGAGAAAGCACCGCTGAACATTGAGAATGTCTGCCGGGTCGCGAAAAGCCACGGCGTGCCTGTGTTCGTCGATGCGGCGGCGGAGACGCCGACATTTCCTAACCATCACCTGGCACGCGGAGCGACGATGGTGGGGTATAGCGGCGGGAAATGCATGCGTGGTCCGCAAAGCGCGGGGGTGCTGCTGGGGCAAAAGGACCTGCTGCAGGCCGCATGGCTCAACAGCGCACCGCACCATGCGTTCGGCAGGTCGCTCAAAGTCGGCAAGGAAGAAATAATGGGGATGCTTGCCGCGGTGGAAATGTGGGCCAAACGCGATCACGATGCGGAGTGGAAGGTCTGGGAATCGTGGCTGAGCTACATCAGCGATCGGGTGAAGAAAATTCCTGGTGTGACGACTGAGGTCCTTCAACCCGAAGATCTTTCGAATCACGCGCCGCGGCTTCGAATCAATTGGGATGGCACGGCCCTGAATATCACTGGGACCGAGGTCGTCAGTGCACTGATGGACGGCAGCCCGCGGATCACGGTCGCCGGCGGCCGGGGCACGCGTCCGGACCAAATGGCCAGCTCGGTGACGATCATGCCGTACATGATGATGCCCGAAGATTACAAAATGGCGGCGGACGCTTTGCATCGTGCGCTTTCGAATCCACCGAAGTTCTCGAACCCTGTCGTGCCAGCCGGCGATCCGCAGAGCGTGGGCGGCGTCTGGCAGGTTGAAATCGACTATGTGCGGGGATCGGCTCAGCACCGATTCTTTGTGGAGCAAACTGCGGGAACGTTGCACGGCGTTCACGAAGGGGAGACCCTGCGCGGAGATTTACAGGGGAAGATTCAGGCGAATCAGATCAAGCTATCCAGCCGGCATCCGATCCAGGGCACGGTGCTGGAATATACGTTCACCGGTCAAGTCGATGGCGACGTAATGCACGGCACGGTTTCGCTGGGTGAGTATGGGCCTGCCGAATGGAGCGCCAAGCGGCACTCCTATAGCGCCTGAGGCCATGGGATGAAACGTCGAGAGTTCGTCGGTGATTTTCTAGTTGGTGGCGCGATGCTCGGCGCGCGCGGCTCGGGCATCCCGAAACAGGCTGGGCCTCCGCCACAAGCCGCGGGGCCGGCCACTGGCGAAGGCGTTTTGGTCGAACGGGCCGCTTCCGGCAAACCTCATGCCGGTAAAGTCCTTGCCGCGATCCAGCCTCATACCGACGATATCCCGATCTTTGCGGGTGGCACGGTCGCCAAACTCGTCGGTGAGGGATACACTGGCTATTTGATCCGCACGACGAATGATGAAATGGCCGGGTCCGGCACGACTGGCCAACGCGTTTTGGACAATGAGCGGGACACCGAAGCGGTCGCAAAGGCGCTAAGCCTGCAAAAAGTTTTCAACCTGGAATATCGCAATCATCTGATGGACGACATTTCGCGCGTTGAAATGCGTGCGCGCATGGTTCATCTCATTCGGCTTCTCAAAATTGACACCATCGTTTGCTACGATCCGTGGGGAATTTATGAGGAAAATCCTGACCATTACGTGACCGCTCAAGTTGTGGAAGCGTCTTGCTGGATGGCCGGAATGGATCTGGACTATCCCGAGCAACTTGCTGCCGGCCTGCAGCCGCACGCGGTGCAGGAAAAATACTATTTCGCGCGCGGACCGCAAATCGTCAATCGCGTTGTGGACATTTCCGCCTGGATCGATCGCAAAGTCGAAGCCAATTTAGCCAACAAGACGCAAGGACCTAGCGGGGAAAACGGTGCTCGGCTCCGCGCCAAACTTGCCAGCCAGAAATTGCGCCTTCCGATTCTCGGCGGAGATGACGACAGCGCCAACCGCGGGTACATTAAGAATATCGTTCTGGATAACGACTCACTCAGCCAGCGTGGCGTCTTGTCAGACCGGGAGCTAGGGCGTCGCTATGGCCTCGAATGGGCCGAGGCCTTCCATTATATCGGCCCTCGCGAGTCCCAACTCGAGCGCTACATCGCCGACTACGGCGTCCCGCTTTAATCGTGCGCCAAAAGCCTGGGCGCTCGCAGACGCGTTCATTGGCTGGCTTCCGGTGGCACAAGGGCTAGGGTAAAGCTTGAGGCTTTGTGATGACCCAGGTGGTCATGCAACGCTGGTTTTGGACGATTGTGGTTTTCAGGGGATCGACCAGGACGCCCCTCATCGTTGCCGTGAGGGTGATGAGTTTCTGCTCATCGACCAGGAACCAACTCGAGCCGTCGGGCATGGCGAACAGATCGTTACCCAAGCGCACAAAGTCCATACCGATTAATCCAAAGGCCAAGTTCCGGCGATTTCCCGGACCACTACGCTCCGTGGGTCCGCGATCGCCAGATGCGGCTCGAAGCGCACCTCCAGCGAGCGTGGAGTACCGATCCGCTGCTTCGCCAGGAAGTACTTAGAGAAAAAAACCGAAATCTCTCGCGCAGTCTGCCAAATTAGAAGCGGTCATCCGACCGTTTTCCACATCAAAAATTGTTGGCTCTGGTTGAGGATCGCAGAAACGCTAAAAGCGCTAAAATCGGCAGAAAAGGAAGATTTCGACTACGTAGCAGTTACGCGCAGCAAAAAAAGTTCAGCTAAGTACTTTTAGAATCATGGTGCCGGCGGGGGGGAATCGGGCTATGAAGTCCCATTGAAAACACGGAACTTATTGATTTTCCGAGACGCACAAAACGCTCTTACATCAGAAATTGC
>Ga0134121_10003389_pt1 | contig 13346 bp, 13 predicted proteins | sample KB301_FD_96463 | JGI IMG/M metagenome (GOLD analysis project Ga0134121, IMG submission 96463) | Terrestrial soil microbial communities without Nitrogen fertilizer from Kellogg Biological Station, Michigan, USA - KB3-0-1 | ecosystem: Environmental > Terrestrial > Soil > Unclassified ...
AAGGCTTCGCTATCCGGGATCTGGTAAGCGTCGTCGACCGGCGCGCCTTCGATGTTCTTGGTGACGCGGCCCTGGCCGATGCCCTCGGTGATCGAGCCGCCTTCGGACTTGAGCTCGCCGTTCTTGAACCAGTGGTACATCGCCGCGCCCATCGGGTCGGCCACGGCAATACGGATCTTGCTGTTCTGCTTTTTCAAAAACATTCCAACCCCGGAGAGCGTGCCTCCGGTGCCGATCGAGCAGGTGAAGCCGTCGACCTTGCCCTGGGTCTGCTCCCAGATTTCCGGCCCGGTGCTGCGAAAGTGGCCGTCGCGGTTGGCGGTGTTGTCCCATTGATTCGCCCAGAAGGCGTTCAGCTCCTGCGCCAGCCGCTCGGAGACGTGCACGTAATTGTTCTTGTCCCTGTACGGCACGGCCGGCACCTCGCGCAACTCGGCGCCGCACAACCGCAGCATGTCTTTCTTTTCCTTGCTCTGCGTTTCAGGAATGACGATCAAGGTGCGGTAGCCGCGCGCGTTGCCGACCAGCGCGAGGCCGATGCCGGTGTTGCCGGCGGTGCCCTCGACGATCAGCCCGCCGGGCTTGAGCAGGCCGCGCTTCTCGGCGTCGAGGATGATGTACAGGCCGGCGCGGTCCTTCACCGATCCGCCGGGATTGAGGAACTCGGCCTTGCCGAGGATGTTGCAGCCGGTGAGCTCCGAGGGCCCGCGCAGGCGGATGAGCGGCGTGTTGCCGATGCTGCCGACGAAGCCGTCGCGGACGCTCATCGGCGCATATTCTAGGTGCGCCAGAAGTCGAGCAGGAGGCGGCTGACCGCCTCGGGCTGCTCCTGCTGGACCCAGTGTCCCGCGCCCGGGACGAGGTGGCAGCCGCGCATCTGCCTGCAGGCCTGGCGCTGCATGCGCTCGAATTCGCCGGGTCTCTGGTAGATGCCCCAATCGGCGGCGCCGGCGATGAACATCGACGGCACGTCGATGGTGCGCCCCGAAAGCGCGATCAGCTCGGCGATGAACTCGGGCCCGGTGCCGCACCGATACCACTGCAGCCCGCCCTGGAACCCGGTGTTGCGGAACGCCTCCGCATATACGGCCAGCTCCTCGTCGGTCAGCCACGCCGCCGCGCGTCCCGGCATCTCCGGCGCTACGGTCTCGGCCATGTTTCTGTCGAGCGCCATGACGTAGTAGGTCGGCAGCTTCGCCAGCTCGGCCGCGCTCCACGATTCAAGCGGGTAGGGCCGGTTGCCTTTCCAGTCCGCGCTCTTGAAGTGATAGTAGGCGCGCAGGAAGGCGGCGATGCCTTGCGGGCAGTCGCGCATGTCCGCGTCCGCCTCGCGCGCCGAGTAATACCACTGGTAATGCTTTCTGCCGAGGGCGGCCAGCTCCCGGTGGATCTCGGTGGATGGCAGCGAGGAAGGCGGCCCGCCGAACGTAGCTCTCATCAGCACCACCGAGCGGAAAACGTCGGGCCGGATCAGCGCGGCATAGGCGGCGACGGGCGAGCCGAAATCGTGACCGACGACATGCGCTTGCCGGATCTCGAGGCGCGAAAGGAGCGCCACGGCGTCTTCGACGATGTTGAGGATGCGGAACGAGCGGAGATCGCCGTCGTAGCGGCCGTCCCATCCGGTCGTGCGGCCATAGCCGCGCTGGTCGGGCGCGAGTACATGGAAGCCCGCTGCCGCGAGCGCCGGCATCAATTTGCGCCAGCTGTAGGAGAGCTCCGGAAAGCCATGCAGCAGCAGGACGCAGGGCTGTCCAGGCGTCCCGGCCTCGAGCACGTGCATGCGCAGGCCGTTGACGGAGTCGACGAACAGGGATTTCAATAGACGTCAGAGAGCGAAGGAGAGCGCATGCCCGCTTATATCATCGCCCAGGTCGACGTTACCGATCCAGGCAAGTACCAGGAGTACGCGAAGCTCGCCGGTCCGGCCACCCTCAAGTACGGCGGCAGGTTCCTCGTGCGCGGCGGCGCGAAGACGGTGCTCGAGGGCAATATCCCCGGGGCGCGCGTCGTCGTCACCGAGTTTCCGGACGTCGAGGCGGCCAAGCGCTTCTACAACTCCGTGGAATACCAGGTGGCACGCGAGAAGCGGCTCGGGGCCGCGGATTTCAACATGATGGTGGTGGAGGGGGCCGCGCCGTAGTATGTTTGTCCGGACAAAGAGGAGGGAGAAATGAAAGCGATCCGCAATCTGCTGCTCATCTTCGCCGTGGCGCTCGCCACGCCGGCGCTCGCCCAGTCCGTGAAGGTCAAGCAGGGCATGCTCAACGTACCGGCGCTCTCGCCGCTCTGGCTCCTGCCGGACGAGGCGAAGAAGCACGGCATCGACATCGAGATGGTGATGTTCCAGCGTTTCGCCGACGCGCGCACCGCGCTTGCCTCCGGCGACATCCAGATCACGGCCTTCGGTCCGCAGGACATCTCGCTCGCGCTCGGCGCCGGCGCGAAAAGCCTGGTCGGCGTGGCCGGCGTGGGCTCGGGCAACGACTGCCTGATCGTGCGCAAGGGCGAGGACATCAAGACCTGGCAGGAGGTGTCCGACAAGCGCATCGGCATCGGCGCCGGCTCGATCTCCTGGCTCAAGTTCGCCGCCTCGGTGCAGGAGAACGGCCTGCAGTACAACAAACTCAAGATCGTCAACATCGTCGGCGGCGGCTCGAACTACCTGAAGGCGCTGCAGGGCAAGGAGATCGACATGGCGGTGGTCTGGCACCCGTTCTGCGCCCAGGCCATCGTCGACGGCTTCGGCGCCTATCCGACGCTGGACCACAACCGGTCGAAGACGGTTGGCGGCCTGATTTCCGTGCTGGCAGTGAACCGGCCGTTCATGGAAAAGAACCGGGACGCGGTGCAGAAGCTCGTCACCGCCTACATCGGCGTGCTCGAGATCGCGCGCAAGGACACCGGGCGCTGGGCGAAGATCTACGCCGAGAAGGCGGGCCTGCCGGAGAACGTGGCCGCCGAGTCGATCCGCACCACGCGCCTCGACCCGCTCATGCCGCTCGAGTCGATCAAGCGCATCTCGCGGTTCCTCTCCGACAACGGCGTGATCACGCGCGACGTGTCGGGCGAGATCGCGCAGTACTACACGTACGATTTCCTCGCCAAGGCGACCGGAAAGTCGCCGGAGCAGCTCGGCATCAAGCAATAACTTGCTGAAGCGGCTGCCGGCGCCCTGGCTGCTGGTGCTGCCGGCACTGCTGGTGGCGCTGTGGCATTTCGCGGTCGACCTGCGCTGGGTGACCGAGGGACTGATCCCGTCGCCGGCGCAGGTGATGCGCTCCTGGTACACCTGGATCTTCGGCTCGGGCGCGGCGATGCTCTCGCCGTACTCGGGCACCTGGCTCGACAACGTCGCCTACTCGTCGCGCCGCGTGCTGCAGGGCTTTGGCCTGGCGGCGCTCGCCGCCATCCCGCTCGGCCTTCTGATCGGCTGGAGCCGCCTCGCCAGCCGCGTCGTCGATCCGACCATTCAGATGCTGCGGCCGGTGCCGATCACCGCCTGGCTGCCGTTCGCCATCGCGGTGTTCGGCATCTATGACGCGAGCGCGCTGTTCCTGATCGGCCTGGGAGCCTTCTATCCGATCGTGGTCAACACCACGCACGGCGTGCGCGATACCAACCTGCTTCTGCTTCGCGCGGCGCGCATGCTCGGCGCCGGCAGCGGCACGGTGCTCGCGAAGGTGGTCTTCCCTTCGGCGCTGCCGTCGATCTTCACCGGCCTGCGCCTGGGCATCGGCATCGCCTGGACGGCGGTGATCGTCGCCGAGATGATCGCGGTGAAGTCCGGGTTGGGCTACGTCCTGTGGGACGCGTATTACGTCGGGCGGATGGACATCTGCGTGGCGACGATGTTCTCGGTCGGCCTGCTCGGCTTCATCTCGGACCGGATCATCGTCTGGGCCGCGCGCTTTCTGCTGCGCTGGCGCACCCTCGAGGCGCACGGGTGATCGAAATCCGCGGCGTGCACAAGGAGTTCGCGAAGGGCGGGCGGCGCGTCGTCGCCCTGCAGGACATTGACCTCACGGTGGCGGAGCGCGAGTTCGTGGCGATCCTCGGACCCTCCGGTTGCGGCAAGTCGACGCTGCTCAACATGGTCGCGGGCTTCGACCAGCCGACGCGCGGATCGGTGAGGGTGGCGGGCGGGGAGATCGCCGCTCCTGCGCCGAGCCGGGGCGTCGTCTTCCAGGAGCCGGCGCTCTTTCCCTGGCTCACCGTGATGGACAACGTCGTCTTCGGCCCGAAGACGCGCGGCCAGCCCGCCGCCGGCTACCGTGCGCGCGCCGCGCAGATCATCGAGCAGATCGGCCTGTCCGGCTTCGAGGCGAGCTACCCGGCGGAGCTGTCCGGGGGCATGCGCCAGCGCGTCGGCATCGCGCGCGTGCTGATCATGGAGCCGAAGGTCCTGCTGATGGACGAGCCCTTCGGCAGCCTCGACGCGCAGACGCGCACACTGATGCAGGAGTTGCTGCTCGCGCTCTGGGAGAGGCACCACCAGACGGTGCTTTTCGTCACGCACGACATCGAGGAGGCGGTGCTCCTCGCCGACCGCGTCTGCGTGATGACCGCGCGGCCGGGGCGGATCAAGAAGAGTATCGAAGTGCGCATGCCGCGCCCGCGCAGCATCGAATCGACTACTTCGCCCGAGTTCAATGCGCTGCGGCGCGAGGTGCTCGACCTCATCCGCGAGGAGAGCCTGCGCGCGGCGATGGAGACCGAGCGCGCCTAGGCGAGCCCGGCGGCGACGCCGAGGACCAGCCCGTCGTCAGGCCCCATCGCCTGCATGCCCACGGGGAGCCCATCCATCATTCTTGCCGGGACGCTGACCGCTGCCAGGCCCGCCACGCTCGCCAGCACCGTAAAGTCCGCCTGCGATTCGGGCGGGCGCTGATCGAAGGGGAACGCTGGTCCGGGCGTCGTGGGCAGCACCAGCACGTCGCATTCGCGGAGCGCCTGGTCCAGCCAGCGCCTCGCCTCGGCGATCCGCGCCTTGGCTTTCTCGATGCGGTCCGGGGCGGCGTCGCGTCCGAACTCGAGCGCCGCGCGAAGGCCGGCCGAGATCTTCGACCCCGGATCGGCGAGGAGGGCGGCATGGATCCGCGCTGCCTCGATCTCCACCATGAGCAGCGCCGCGCGGCGAAGCGTCGCCAGGTCGATCGCCGCCGGGACCTCGCTCACTCTCGCGCCGGAACGAGGGGTGACGCAGGCAACCCGCGCTGCGTCAGAGACCGTGGGTGCGAGGATGCCGACGCGGTCGTATTCGGGCATGAGCGGCATCACCCCCGCGCCGTCGATCACTCCGCGCCCGGGCAGGTAGCCGACCACGCCGCAATAGGACGCGGGGATTCGCACCGAGCCGAGCGTGTCGGTGCCGAGCGCGATGTCCGCCAGGCCGGCTGCCACGGCCGCGGCCGAGCCGGCGCTGGAGCCGCCGCAGGTGTAGCCGTGGCGGTGCGGGTTGTGGCAGCGGCCGAACCAGGGGTTGTCGCCGAGCGCGCCGAACGCCGCTTCGTCCATCAGGGTCTTGCCGACGACCGTGTAGCCGGCCGCCCTGAGCCGCGCCACGCAGGGTGCGTCGCGCTGCGCGATGCGACCGCGGTAAGGCGCCATTCCGCCGGCGACGGGCATGCCGGCCACGTCGATGTTGTCCTTCACCGCCAGGCGCAGGCCCGGCTCGCCGCCTCCGACGTAGTGGACGAAGCCGTTCGGCGTCACTTCCTCGCCATGCCGAGGATGCCGCCGGCCGTGGAGCGCGGGTCGCGCTTGCGCCATGTCCCCATGTCGACCGCGGCGAGGAAATTGAACAGTACGCGGTTGAACTCCTCCGGGTCCTCGAGGTTGATGGTGTGGCCGGCGCTCGGCAGCACCGCGAGCGCCGCAGTCGGGATAGCGCGCTTCATGAGCAGCGCCGGCTCGAGGCAGGGATCGTCCTCGTCGCCGGTGACGACGAGCGTGGGCACCTCGATGCGCTTCATGTCGTCGACGAGCTCCCACAGCGACGGCCGCCGGCCCTGCACGCCGCGCATGGTGAGCGCGGCGCCAGGCGTCGAATGCTCGGCGAGCTGGTCGGCGAACTCGCGCCAGCCGCGCGGGTTCTTGTTCTGGAACTGCACCCGCGTCGGGCCGAGCGCGTAGCGTTTGGCGACTTCAGGCATGCCCTGCTTCTCGATCTGGTCGGCTGCCGCATTGGTCTCGGCGCGGAACTGCTCGCGCTTCGCCGGCTCGGCGCCGTAGCCGCAGCCACCGACGACGAGCGACAGGGCGCGCGCGCCGTAGGCCATGCCGAAGTGCAGCGCCGCGAAGCCGCCCATCGACAGGCCGCAGACATGCGCCTTGTCGATTTTCAGATGGTCGAGCACGGACCGGATGTCGTCCCGGGCGCGCGCCTGGGAGTACTTCTCCGGATCCTCCGGCACGTCCGAAGGCGGATAGCCGCGCGCGTTGAAGGCGATGCAGCGATACCAGCGCGAGAAGAGCCGCATCTGCGGCTCCCAGCTGCGGTAGTCGCCGGCGTACTCGTGGATGAAGATCAGCGGTTTCCCGGCGCCGGCCTCCTCGTAGTGGAGCTTTACTCCGTCGTCGGTAGTGGCGTGGGGCATGGGTCAGACTCCGAGGTTGAGGACTCGAGATTCATGCTTTCCCTGTTCTGGCCGCGCTTTCGCCGGCGATTCGCCCAAGCCCGACCGCGCTCAGCAGGCCGTTTCCCGAAAGGTAACCCCAGACATGCGCGCCCGAGACGCCGCGCGCCGCGCCGCCGCCGGCGAACACGTTTCGCAGCGGCAGGACGCGCGCGTTCTCGTCGACGGCCAGGCCGCCCTGGGTATGGAACAGGGCGCCGCCGACCCTGACCCCGTAGTAGGGCGGCACGAGCTTCGGCTTGCTCGTGAAGTCGCGGCCGAAAGGGTCCTTCGTTTCTCCCGCCGCGTACTTTTCCACTTCGCGCAAAGTGCGGCCGAGATGCGGAAGCTCCGGAGCGGGACGAACCGCGCCGGCCGCGTGGGCATCGCGATAGTCGGGGAAGGTCATGCCGAGCTGATGCAGGCGCTCGTCGTAGATGCACCAGGCGACGCCGCCGGGTTGCCGCAGGACCGGCAGGCACTGCTCCGAATAACCAAGGTGCTCGTTGGAGAATCGCTCACCGCCTTCGTTGACCTGAATTCCACCTTCGGTCATCAGCGCCCAGGTGACCAGGATGCCGTGCGGCGTGGCGACCGACCCGTGCCCCTGGTACGCGGTCATGTCCTTCGCCTCCGCGCCGAGCGCGATTCCCCAGCGCACCGCGTCGCCCTGGTTGCCTCCGTGCCCGAAGTAGAGCGCATCGGCGATCTCGGGCAGGAATCGACGCACCATCTCCCTGTTGCCGCCGAATCCCGAGCAGGCGAGCACCAGCGCGCCGTATTCGACCTGCTCGCTCTTGCCGTCGGGCCTTTGGAAGACGATTTCTGCGTTCGATACCTCGGTAACGCGAGCCGAGGTGAGGATGTCGACGTTGGCGCAGGCGCGCAGGAGCGCCGCCATCAGCGCTTCGCCTGTCCTCTCGGCCACGGCGTGCATCCGCAGCCGGCTGTGCCCGGGATATGTGAAGCCCTGCAGGACGTCGAAGCGCACGCCGTGCCGGTCGTCGAGCCACTCCAGCGTCGGGCCGACGTCGCGGCACACTGCGTCGACGATGCGTGGATCGGCCTCGTTGTGGTTCTTGCGCATCACGTCGGCGGCGAAGAGCCTGGGCGAGTCGTCGATGCCGGCGGCGCGCTGGTAGCGGGTTCCCGCCGCGGGGATGAACCCCGAGGAGAGCGAGGTGGATCCCGAGGGGCTGGCGTCGCGCTCAAGCACCAGCACTTCCGCGCCGGCATCCTTCGCCGCCAGCGCCGCGGTCAGGCCGCAAGCGCCGGCTCCGATGACGACGACCGGGACTTTCAAGCGACGACGCGAACGTTCTTGAGGATGAGGTCCAAGGTCCGCAGCAATATAACATTCGCGCATGAGCGACCTGCTGTTCTCGAGTCGAAACGAGATCGCGGCCGCGCAGGCGGCGAGCCTCGCCGAATCGCTGCCGCGCATCGCTGCCGCGCATCCGTTCTATCGGCGCCTGCTCGCTTCGCTCAAGCTCGCGTCGGGAGACTTCCGCTCCCCGGAGGACCTGGCCAAGCTGCCGCTGACGCGCAAGGAGGATTACGTGCGCGAGCCGGAAGCGTTTCGCCTTTCGGGCGAGGGATTGCCGGAAGAGATGCGGGCGGTCTGGGATGTGATGTACACGACCGGCTCCACCGCCGGGCAGCCGACGCCGTTCGTCTCCACCAGCTTCGATTTCTTTCGCATCCTCGAGCTGAACCGCAACATGCTGCGCCTGCGCGGCGCGCGCCCCGACGACATCATCGCCAACCTGTTCCCCCTTACGCCGCGGCCGCACGGCGCCTTCATTCGCGTCCTGCACGCGGCGGCGAGCCTGAACCTGCGGGTGGTTTCGGCTTTGCCGGGGAACCCTTCGCCGTACTTCACGCTCGGGCATCGCCTCGACGAGGTGGTGGAGATCGTGGCGCGAAGCCGGGCGACCATCCTGTGGGGCGTGCCGAGCTATCTGCGCCGCGTGGTCGCGCGCGCGGAGGAGATGCGCGCCGACCTGCGCGCGGTGCGCCTCGCCTTCGTCACGGGCGAAGGATTGCCGGAGCCGGCGCGCGACGAACTTACCGCGGTGTTGCGCCGCATCGGAACCGCCGATGCCTGGGTCAGCGTGTCCTATGGCGCCACCGAGATGCAGGGTGGAATGGTCGAATGCGCGCCGGGCTCCGGCTATCACAACCCGGCGCCGGAGCAGATCCACGTCGGCGTCGCCGATCCCGCGACCGGCGCGCCGCTCCCGGACGGGCAAGAAGGTCTGGTGACGCTGTCGCATCTGCGGCGCACCGGCACGGTGTTGCTGCGCTACGCGCTCGGCGACGTATCGGTCCTGAGCCGCGATCGCTGCCCGCACTGCGGAAGCTGGACCGACCGGTTGGTTGCCGTGCCGCGCCGCGTCGACCGGCTGGTGAAGATCAAGGGCACCCTGGTCAATCCGGACCTGCTCGTGCAGGCCGCGGAAGAGGCCCTCGGTGCACGCGAGTTCCAGTTCTCGATCCGCCGCGGCGCGGATGGCATGGACGTCCTCGTGCTCACGGTCGGCGGAAAGGTGCAGCCGGGGCTGGCCGAGCGCATCAAGGCGGCATGCGGCGTCACGCCGGCGGTCGAGTTTGCTTCCGCCGAATCGCTCGCCGAGCTGGCGCAGGGCTGGAAGGCGAAGCGCGTCGTGGACCAGCGCGCCTAGGCGGCGCTGCGTCCCATGTAGAGCCGCGTCACGCGCTCGTCGCCGATGAGCCGGGAAGCCGCGTCCTCGAGCCGGATCCGGCCGAGCTCCATGACATAGCCGCGGTCGGAGATCGCGAGCGCTTTCTTCACGTTCTGCTCGACCATCAGCACCGCCTTGCCCTGGTCACGCAGCACGCGCACCGCCTGGAAGACCGCGTCCACCATGCGCGGCGCGAGCCCGATCGAGGGCTCGTCGAGCATCACCACCTTCGGCTCGACCAGCAGCGCGCGGGCGAACTCGAGGGTGCGCTGCTCGCCGCCGCTCATGCTGCCGGCGATCTGCTCGCGCCGCTCGACCAGGATCGGGAAGAGCGCTTCGACCGCCGCGATCCGCCGGCGGAGCAGCGCCGCATCGCGCAGGACGTAGCCGCCCATGCGCAGGTTTTCGGCGACCGTGAGGCGCTGGAAGGCGCTGCGCTCCTGCGGGATGTAGGCGACGCCGGCAGCGAGCAGTCGGTCCGGCGCGAGGCCGAGCAGGCTCCGCCCGGCGAGGCGGATCTCGCCCTGCCGCCACGGCACGAGGTTGAAGATCGCCTTCAGCAGCGTCGATTTTCCCGAGCCGTTGTGGCCGATGATGGTGGCGATCTCGCCCGGTGCCACGCGCAGCGCCGCGCCCTCGACGATGCGCCGGCCGCCGTAGCTCGCGCTCAAGCCCGCGATCTCGAGCAGCGGCGTCATCCGAGGTACGCCTCGATCACGCGCTCGCTCGCCTGGATCGCCTGCGGCGTGCCGCGCTCGAGCACCGCGCCCTGGTGCATCACCACGATCTCGCCCGCGAGCGCCATGACGAACTCCATGTTGTGCTCGATGACGAGCAGCACGCTCGGCCGCTCGCGGAACATGGCGAGGAGGAATTGCGACAGCGTCTCGAGAAGGGCGGGATTGACCCCCGCCGCCGGCTCGTCGAGAAGCAGCAGCCGCGGCTGCTGCATGAATGTGCCGACGATCTCGAGCAGCCGCCGCTGCCCGAACGAGAGCGCCGCCGCCGGCTGCTCGGCGTAGCTCTCCAGGCGCACGAGCTCGAGCAGGCGCCGCGCCTCGGCCTGCCCGGCGCCCTGCCTTCTCCCGGAGAAGAGCAGGTTCTCGAGGCAGCTGAACTCGGGGAAGACGCGGCATTCCTGGAAGCTGCGCGCAACGCCGAGCGAAGCCAGCCGGTGCGGTGCGAGCCCGGTGACATCGGCGCCATCGATCGCGACGCGGCCGCGGTCCGGCGGAGTATTGCCGGCGATGACGTCGAACAGCGTGGTCTTCCCTGCGCCGTTCGGCCCGATCAGGCCGTAGATCCCCGGGCCCGGGATCTCGAACGAGCAACCGGCGAGCGCGCTCACGCCGCCGTAGCGCTTCTCGATCCCTTGTACCGCGAGCACGCTCATTGACTCCGCCTTGCGACGCGCCGCCAGCCCTCGGCGATCAGGCCGGCCAGGCCGCGCGGTGCGAACAGCGTGATGAGCACGAGCAGCACGCCGAACGCGACCAGCCGCCATTCCGCGGCAACGCGCAGATACTCCGGCAGCGCGACGAAGAGCAGCGCGCCGAGCGCCGGTCCCGCGAGCGAGCCCGCGCCGCCGACGATCACCACCAGCACGGCGTTGATGCTTTCCGCAAGCGTGAAGCTCGCGGGCGCCGCCACGCGCAGGAAAGAAACGAGCAGCACGCCGCCGAGCCCGGCGAGCGCCGAGCCGAGGGCGAACACCGCCGTCTTGCAGAGCGCCGCGTTCACGCCCTTCGCGAGCGCGAGGCGCTCGTCCTGGCGCAAGGCGAGGAGGATGCGGCCGAAATCCGATCGCACCACGCGCCACTGGATGGCGAAGGCGAGCAGCGCGCCGCTCAGGGCGAGGCGGTAGAAGCTCTCCAGCGTGGTGAAGCCGGGCGCGCGGGGAATGCCGGGAAAGCCGGCCGCGCCGCGCGTGACGTCGTCCCAGTTGTTCATCACCGAGTACAGCATCAGCCCGAAGGCGAGCGTGACGATCATGAAGAAATGCGAGCGGAAGCGAAGGCAGATCGCGCCGATGAGCGCGCCGGCGAGCCCCGACGCGGCCACCGCGATCGCGAGCGCGCTCCAGAAGCCGAGCCTCGCGTCGACCATCAGCCACGCCGCGACGTAGGCGCCGATGCCGGCGAAGGCGATGTGCCCGAGCGAGACGAGGCCGGTATAGCCGAGCATGAGATTCAGCCCGACCGCGGGAATCGCGTACAGGCACGACAGGACCATGACGTGCAGGAGATACGGCGTCGCGAGCGCGGGGACGGCGTAGAGGGCCGCGACGAGCGCTGCGAGCGCGACGAGGCGCTTCATGGCTCGCCGCGCGCGCGTACGCCGAACAGGCCGCGCGGTCTCGCAAGCAGGATCAGCACCATGATCGCGAACGCAACCGAATCGCGGTAGTCGGTCGGCAGAAAGAGCGTCGACACGGATTCGGCGATGCCGATGATCAGCCCTCCGACCACCGCGCCCGGCACGCTGCCCATCCCGCCGAGCAGGATGCCGGCGAGCCCCTTCACCATCGGCGCGTCGCCCATCTGCGGAAAGACGAGGAAGAGCGGGCCGACCAGCGCGCCGCCGAGCGCGGCGAGCGCGGTGCCGAGGGCGAAGCTCGCCACGTCCATCCGCTCCACCGGGATGCCGACCACGCGCGCGGCGTTGCGGTCCTGGCTGGTGGCGCGCAGCGCGGTGCCGACCTTGCTCCACTTCAGGAAGACGAACATCGCCGCGACCACCGCCGCCGTGACGCCGATGATCAGGAGGTGCTGCAGCGGGAAGCGCAGCTCGCCGAGGGCGACCAGGCGCTCGGTCGCGGGCACCTTGATCTGCAGCGCGTTTGGCCCCCAGAGCGCGACCGCCAGGTTCTCGAGCGCGAGGATCAGGCCGAGCGAGGCGATGACCTGGTTGCGCAGGTTGCCCTGCAGCGGGCGGAAGACGCCGCGCTCGAGCATCGCGCCGACCACGGCCAGCGCCGCCATCGTCAGCAGCACCGCGAGGGCATAGTTGCCGGTCAGGCGCGTGAGGAAGAAGTGGCACAGGTAGCCGCCCAGCATGAACAGCACGCCGTGCGCGAAGTTGAGCACGTGCATCACGCCGTAGATCAGCACCATGCCGAGGGCGACCAGGACATAGACCGACCCGGTCATCGCCCCGTTGATGACCTGCTCGAGCAGCGCAGCCGCCATGCCGGGCTCTAGCCGGCGCCGCAGTCGGCCTTGAGGGACTCCGGATAGAGGATGCGGCGCATGCCGTTGGCGCACCACTGCGTCACGTAGACCGGCGGGTTGGCCTGGCCTTTGGCGTCGAAGCGGATACGGCCGATCACGCCGTCGTGCTCCAGGCCGGCGAGGGCATCGCGCAGCTTCTTGCCGTCGGACACCGTGCCCGCCTTCTGCATCGCCGCCGCCGCCATCATCAGGCCGTCGTAGGACTGCGCGGCGAAGCCGTGCGCTTCCTCGCCGAATTTCTTCTTGTAGCGCTCGCTGAAGGAGCGGATGCGCGGCGTGTCGGCGTTGGGCGGAAACGCGTTGTACTGCACCATGCCGGCCAGCCGATCGGCGTCGAGGCGCTTCAGGAAGCGATCGGAACCCATGGCGAGCGTGCCGATCAGCTGCGTCTTCAGGCCGGCGTCGCGGAGCTGCTTGATCGCGAGGCTGCCGGGCTCCTCGTCCATGAACAGCATCACGGCGCGCGCGTTGGACGCGCGGATGTTGGAGACGTGGCTGGAGAAGTCCACTTCGCCGACGTTGAAGTAGCCGACGTACCCGGTCTTCGCGTCGCCGAGCAGCTTCTTCATGCCGTTCACGCCGCCGCGGCCGGCGTCGTTGTTCCAGGCGATGAAAGCGAGAGGCGACCATCCCTGCTTGCCGACGAAGTCGGCGAGCGCCACATTGAGCTGCTCGTTATGCGCATTGACGCGAAACAGGTATTTGTTTCCCTGTTCCGTCAGGTCGGGGGCGGAAGCGACGGTGATGATGAGCGGAACCGAATAGTCCTGCGCGATCGGATTGACGACGCGCAC
>Ga0134121_10003390_pt1 | contig 13345 bp, 12 predicted proteins | sample KB301_FD_96463 | JGI IMG/M metagenome (GOLD analysis project Ga0134121, IMG submission 96463) | Terrestrial soil microbial communities without Nitrogen fertilizer from Kellogg Biological Station, Michigan, USA - KB3-0-1 | ecosystem: Environmental > Terrestrial > Soil > Unclassified ...
CGAGCGGCTCGACGATGATGTGATCGTAATCCGCGAGCTTGAAGGAGGCGACGATCTCCAACTCGTCGACCTCGCCGTTCCAATCCTTGTACTTACCTGGAGCCGTAGGGGCGGCTTTTCCCCTCCCGAATGAGGCTCCGGGGACCAGGAGGAGAGCAAGCGCAACAACGATGTATATCCGGATTTTCATAACGACCTCCAGAAAGGTTTTGCCAATCACGCGCCACGATTGAACTTCCGCATCAAGTCCTCCACCGAAGCAGCCGGTTTCGGCACCGGCGCTGGCTTTGCTGGAGGTCGATTCCCCTGGCCTCCGGCGCCGGGCGCGGAGCGATCCGGACGGCCGCCTCGGCCGGCGCTGCCCGTAGCCTGGCGGCCCTCGACCGGAGGCTGCTGGAGAGCCTTGATGGAAAGGCTGATGCGCTCTCGCTGATGATCCACTTCGAGCACCTTTACTTTCACGATCTCCCCTACCTTCACGGCCTCGCGAGGGTCCGCCACCCACCGGTGGGTCAGCTCGGAGACGTGCACCAAGCCGTCGCGGTGGACGCCGATGTCCACGAAGGCGCCGAAGTTGGCGACGTTCGAAACGCGGCCTTCGAGCACCATGCCAGGCTGAAGATCCTTGACCGAGGTCACATCCGACCGCCACTCGGGGGTCTTGAACTCGGGCCGCGGATCGCGACCCGGACGGAGAAGCTCGTTGCGGATATCTTCCAAGGTGAACTTTCCCACTTGGTGCGCCTCGTCCGCAAAGCGGCTGAAGTCGAGCTTGCCGACCAGATCCGGATTGCCCACCAGGCTCCCCACAGGCACCGCCAATGCCTTGGCCATTTTCTGCACGACGTCGTAACGCTCAGGATGGACGGCCGTGCGATCGAGCGGATTCTCGCCGTCGCGAACCCGTAGAAATCCGGCGGCCAGCTCGAAAGTCTTGGGGCCGAAGCCGGTGACCTTGAGGAGGGACTTGCGGGAAGCAAAAGGACCGTTGCTGTCGCGATGATGCACGACGTTGGTGGCCAGGCGCTCCGAAAGGCCAGAGACCCGCCGCAGCAGCGAGGCTGAAGCTGTGTTGAGCTCGACGCCGACGCGGTTGACGGCGCCTTCGACGGCAGTGTCCAGCTCGCGATCCAGAGCCTTCTGGTCCACGTCATGCTGGTACTGGCCCACGCCCAGCGACCGAGGCTCGATCTTCACCAACTCGGCGAGCGGGTCCTGCAAACGGCGAGCGATCGAAACCGCGCCGCGCAGCGAGACGTCGAGCGTCGGCAGCTCCTCGCGGGCCACAGCCGAAGCCGAGTAGACCGACGCCCCTGTCTCCGGAACGATGGCCACCACCACCTTGTCGAGCCCGGCCTCCAGCACCGCCTTGCGGGCGAAGGCCTCCGTCTCGCGGCTCGCCGTGCCATTGCCCACCGCCACGGCGTGAACGCCGTGTTTCTTGATCAACGAGACGACCGTCCTCGCCGAGCCGACCTCGTCGAGCTGAGGCTGAGTGGGATGAATGATGTCGGTCGCTACGACGCGTCCGGTGCCGTCCACCACCGCCAACTTGCAGCCGGTGCGGAAGCCTGGATCGAGCCCCATGACGGCGATCTGGCCCAGCGGCGCCTGAAGCAGCAACGCCTCCAGATTGGCGCGGAAGACGGCGATGGCCTGCGCCTCCGCCCGCTCGCGCATCTCGGAGCGGACCTCGTTGGTGATCGAGGGGCGTAGCAGGCGTTTGTAGCCGTCCGCCGAGGCCTCGGCGATCTGGCGACCGCAAGGAGTTTCGAGCGGCAGGCGCCAGGAGCGCCCGAGGCGCTCCGCCTCGCGTTCGTCGTCGACTCGCAGATCGGAAATCAGGAAGCCCTCGCGCTCGCCGCGCAGGATGGCCAGCAGGCGATGGGAAGGAATGTCCCGGCCCGGCTCGTCGTGCTCGAAATAGTCGCGGTAGGTGGCGGCCTCGGGATCCTTCTCCTTCTCGGGAAGAACGCGCACACGCAACGTCCCCTCCGCGGCGAGCACCCGGCGCAGCTCGGCGCGCTCGCCGGCGTTTTCGCTCAGCCGCTCGGCCAGGATGTCCCGCGCTCCGGCCAGGGCAGCGTCCGTATCCTCGACGCCCTTCTCAGCGCTGACGAACTCGCGGCTCAGCTCCTCTGGCAGAGTGCGCGAGGCGGCGTTCGCCAGCAGCGCATCCGCCAGCGGCTCCAGCCCCTTTTCGCGGGCGATCTGGGCGCGGGTGCGGCGCTTGGGCTTGTAAGGAAGATAGAGATCCTCGAGCTCCTGCTTGGTGACGGCGGCACGGAGGGTCGCTTCCAACTCGTCGGTGAGCTTGCCCTGCTCACGGATACTTTCCAGGATCGCGTCCCGGCGCTCGGCAAGCTCCAGAAAATACTCTCGGCGCTTGAACAGGGTCTCCAGTTGCAGATCCTCGAGGCCGCCCGTGGCCTCCTTGCGATAGCGGGCCACGAAGGGAACGGTCGCCCCCTCAGCAAAGAGCTCGGAGGCGGCCTGCACCTGCTGCGGCCGGCAACTCACCTCCGAGGCGATCATCGCGACGAAGCGCGGTTCGAGTACAGCGGTCTGGCTCATGGAGTCTCCTTGGAGTGGAGGGGTAGTTTCTCATACCACCACCTCCCCGACCCCGCCCTCCCCGAGGCTTGTCGGGCTATACTGAACGGCTGTATCATTATGTCGATACGGAGGAGCTCATGAAAGCAAGGGTGCAGAAGTGGGGAAACAGCTTGGCAGTAAGAATCCCAAAGCCGGTGGCTCTGGAGGTCGGGCTTCGTGCCGAGACTGACGTCGAGATGACGGTTCAGCAGGGCAGTCTCGTGTTGGCACCGACCCGTCGCGAGTACACCTTGAAGGAGCTGGTCAGAGACATCACTCCAGAGAACCGTCACGAAGAGACCGACTTCGGGCCACCTATTGGTCGCGAGGTTCTCTAGTGGCCTATCTGCCCGACCGAGGGCATGTTCTTTGGATCTCTCTCAGCCCGACTGTCGGCCACGAACAGAGTGGCCGCCGACCGGTTCTCGTCCTTTCCTCTGCCCTCTATAACAGCCGAGCAGGCCTCTTGATCGCCTGCCCTATCACTTCCCGAGCTAAGGGCTACCCTTTTGAAATTCAAATCCCCGATGGACTGCCAGTAAGTGGCGTCATTCTCGCCGACCATCTCCGCAGCCTCGATTGGAATGTTCGCACCGTCGACCTGATAGGTACTCTGCCTGATGATCTTGTCGACGAGGCGTTGGCTCGGGCGCGCGCCCTTCTGTCATAGTGACAAACTAACCCCTGAGCAGTGGACCCATTTCTCTCGCGCTGAGGATCTGTTCGGTGGGCGAAGAGGGACGCAGAGAGTGCAGCATGTCCTCTACTACGAGCCTTAGCTTTCTCCCTCTACCGGCGGAAACGTTCCTGAAGAATCCGCTCTTCCTCAATCGTTTCTGGCATCGTCGCCTCATACCACAAGGCGAATTCGATTTCGTTCATCTGCTCAACCCAGAGAAGTTCAGACCAGCCTATCACTCGCGACCAGTCATGGTTAATAAGTTGAGGAATGCCACCCATTGCGTTCGCAGCTTCCGCTGCACCTTCAAGAGATTCGCGAGTAAACTTCTCGGACCGCCGGTTGACCTGGGTTGTGGCCATTATGCCTGTGACGTTGTTCATGTCCTCTCCTTCGAGCTCATGCTTGCGCACGCTGGGCAACATCCGCCTCTCCAGCCCGGAAAACCGGGCAAGCGACGCGGTAGGGTGCCCCACCTGAGAATCATGCGCTCTGCGGACGTACCTTCTTCACGGCCACCACGCCAAAGCCTGGTCTAGGGTCAACTCCCCGAACATGACTTCCTTAAAACGGCACGAGGCGAGCGGCTCGGCCGGTCAGTAGGCTTGATCGCGGGGAAGCACGCGGAGTATGTCGAGGATCTGTTCCGCGGTGTTCCGCCGGTCATGGCCAACCGTTGGACCGCCACGATCACGCGCTCCTGAATCGGACAAGAAGCCGGTTGGTGCTTCGACCTAGAAAGCTACCGCTTCTCTCACTCTACAAGCAAGACCAAGCCGCCGGCGCCTGGAAGTGTTTTAGGCTTCGCGGGCCGCGAGGCGGCGACGGGGGCTCGCCGCCAAGCCGACGAGAAGCCCCAAACCCGCAGCGGTCAGCAGCACCTTCCCCGGGTTGTCTCTGACGTATTTCCCAGTATCGCGCTGCAGGCGCGAAACCTTCTTGCTTGCCCGCAGATAGCGCCCCAAAAGGGATTTCTTGGCGTCTGCCACCTGCGCCTGGACGTTTTTCGAGACCCGCGCGGCACGTCCGCGCAGTTGAGCCACGGTCTCACGGCAGCTGCGGTCGAGCCGGTCCACCCGATTGTCGATCGTCTTCTCGGCGGAATCGAGGCTGTGATTGACGACTCCACGAGTTTTCTTTACCAGCTCGCCCACTCCATCCTTCACGCGCTCGGCGGTTTTGCTGTTTCTGGCCATATTGTCCTCCTAGATTTCACCACGAGATTTCACGGGTGAATGGCTGCGCCGCCCTTCGGCTGCGTGGCACACCTCTTCTCCTGTTCAAGAAACGGGCCAACTCGTCCCGGGAACCATTCCCCTCCTTCCGCGTTATGTTGAGCTGGAGATGCGAGTCAGCTCATGAGCATGCCGATGATTCTGGAACCACCGAGCGACGGGGAGCTGATGGCTCGGGTGCGGGAGGGAGACCGGGATGCTTTCTCGGACCTGGTCGACCGTCACAAGGACGCCGTGGTGACCTACCTCACCCGTCTGAGCGGCGACCGCGACCGCGCCGAGGACCTGGCCCAGGACACGTTCCTGCGCCTGTTCCGGGCCGCTCACGACTACACGGAGCAGGGCTACCTCAGGGCGTACCTCTTCCGCATCGCCACCAACCTGGTGCGGTCGGTGGAGCGGCGGGAACGGCGGCTGCGCTTGCTGATGCCGTTTTTCCCACGCGAAGAGCACGCGGAACCGGCAGGCGCCAGCGCCATGCTCCGCCGGGAGTTGCACCGGGAGGTCGCCGAAGCCCTGGCGAAGCTGCCACTGCGCTACCGGGTGCCCCTCGTCCTCCACGAGATCGAGGGCTGGTCGTACGTTGACATCGCCCAGGAGATCGGGTGCCGGGAAGGCACCGTGAAGTCACGCGTCCACCGTGGACGCAAACAACTGAAGCAAAGGCTCGAGCCTTATTGGACTGGAGGTGCGGCATGGAAGACCACCGGACCCGCCGGATAGCGGAGCTGTTGCGCGAGCTACCCAGCGAGCATGCCCGTCCGGGCTTCACTGCCCGCGTAATGGAGCAACTCGACGAAAAACCACAACGCGACTCGCGCTGGAGCTTTCGCCTCGCGCCGGCCATGGCGGTCGCCGCCCTCGTGGCGGTCGCGCTCTCGGCCGGGGCGCTGATCGAGCGGCAGGGAAAAACCCGGAAGCATCAAGAGGCCGTCCAGGCCTTGCAGGAGCTGCGAGCCGAGCACGGACGCCTGGAGGCTGAGCTGCACGCGATATCGGATCCGCCCGTGGTCTACCTCGGCAGCGACGAGCAAGTCGACTATGTCCTCGATCTGGGAAAGGTGCGCAATGCCAAGGTCGTCACCTCAGCGACGCCCGCGGTCTATCAGATTTCTACGTACTGAAGAAACCGAACCGCGACGATTGATTTGCAGCGGAACAGAACGAAAAGGAGATTCACAATGCGCAATGGAAAGGGTTTGAATGCCCTGGCCTGTGGCCTCGCTCTCGGCCTCGTGGCCTGGATTGGAACGGCGAGCGCCATCCGTGCCGACGAAGGGGAAGGCGAAGGGAAGAAAGTTGAGATGAAGCGGGTCGTCGTCGTCAAGGACGGCAAGCCGCAGGTCTTTGAAAGTGGCGGACCGCTCGTCAATCGCGGTTATCTGGGCGTGGCCCTGCTGGATCTCACCCCGGAGCTGCGCACTCACTTCGGTGTGCCTGAGGAATCGGGCGTCATGGTTTCGAAGGTGGAGCCGGGAAGCCCTGCGGAGAAAGCGGGAATCAAGGTCGGCGACATCCTCACCCTGATCGACGGCAAGGCCATGAAGTCGACCTGGGACGTGATGGGCAAGGTTCGCACCTACGACAACAGCCAGCAGGTGCCGGTCGAGATCTGGCGCAATGGCAAGGCGCAGACGGTTTCCGCGCCGATCGTCACCCGCGAGCGACCGGAGCTCGACATGGCGCCCTTTTTCAGCAAGGGCGGACTTGGCGGCGACCGCCTGTGGCTCAACCTCGACGGCGAAAAATTGCTCAACCTCAAGGACCTCCCTGACGCCAAATGGCTCGAGGAAGGCGGGCACAAGATGCAGATCAAGCGCCTCGGCTCGGCCCGCGAAGAGGGCCTGGAGAAGAAGCTGAAGGAGCTCGAGAAGCGGATCGACGAGTTGCAGAAGCAATTGGAGAAAAAGAAGTAGGCGGTCGAACCGTCCAGGCCTGTTGGCTGCCAATGTAGAGACGCCCTACGGGGAACCCCGTGGGGCGTCTCATTCGAAGGGTCGCCCTCGCCGTTTCCGGAACGGTCTGGGGTGCGCTTTTGACGGTGTTCAGATCTTCCAGGAGCAGCAAGATCATGCCTCCGAGGAGACGCCCCGCGGGGTTCCCCGCAGGCGTCTCTACATTGGCTGGCGCCGGTATTGATAATGGGGAGGCTGGGAGAAGAGGGCCGGGGTTATGAGGGTCTTGGGGTCGGCGCCCCCTCAATACGCCAACAACTCCCGCGCCGCCGCCAACACCTTCTCCTTGTCCGGCAGCAGCACCTTCTCCAGATTCTTGGCATAAGGCACGGGAAGATCCGGGTAGGCAACGCGGCGGATCGGAGCGTCGAGCCAGGGGAAGGCGGCGTCGGCCAGACGGGCGGCCACTTCAGCTCCGAAACCTAGCGTAATGGGCGCTTCGTGGACGATCAGGACCCGGCCCGTCCTTTTCACCGAGGCCAGCACGGTCTCTTCGTCGAAGGGCACCAGGGTCCGCAGGTCGATTACTTCGGCCTCGACGCCGGACTTCGAAAGCTCCTCGGCGGCTTCCATGGACGTCCAGGTGGAGGCGCCGTAGGCGATCAGCGTCAGGTGCTTGCCCGGCCGCATCACTCGGGCCTCGCCGATCCGCGCCACGGCCTCGCCCTCGGGCAGCACGGCCTTGATCCGGCGATAGAGAAACTTGTGCTCGAAGAGCATCACCGGGTTGGGATCACGGATGGCCGCCTTGAGCAGGCCCATGGCGTCCTCCGCCGTGGCCGGGCAGACGACCTTGATGCCCGGCGTCTGGGCGAACCAACCTTCGGGATTCTGGGAGTGGAAGGGGCCTGCGCCCACGCCGCCGCCGGTGGGCAGGCGGATGACGATCGGGCAGGGCACCTGCCAGCGATAGAAGAGCTTGGCCGCCACGTTCACCAGCTGGTTGAAACCGCAGGAAATGAAGTCGCCGAACTGCATCTCAACGACCGGCCGGTAGCCCAGGAGGGAGGCGCCGATGGCGATGCCGATCGTGCCGCTCTCCGCGATGGGCGTGTCCAGCACGCGGTGGGGCCAGCGGGAATGCAGGCCCCGGGTGGTACGGAAGGCGCCTTCGAAAACGCCGATATCCTGTCCCATCACCACCACCGACGGATCGCGCTCCATCTCCTCCAACATCGCCTGGTTGATGGCGTCCACGTAGGTCATCTCGCGCGGGTTCCGGCGCCGGTGGCTGAGGGCCGCGGTTTCCGGCCCCTTCGGCTGCGACGACGTCGCCGGGGCGGGAGCGAACACCGGCCGCAAGGCCACCTCGGCCGGAGGAGGGGACGCATCGACGGCGCGGGAAATGGCGGTTTCCACCAGCTCCGCGATCCGCTTTTCCAGGCGTTCGCGGGTGGCGGCGTCGAGAACTCCGTCCTCTTCCAGGCGATGGGCATAGGCGGGCACGGGATCGGCGGCCCGGTAGACCTCGAGCTCGTCCTTGGGCACGACCTTCAGCGAGTCGTCCCCTTCGCTGTGACCGCGCATGCGGCCCAACATGGCCTCGATGAGCGTCGGACCCTTGCCGGCGCGGGCATGGTCCACGGCTCGGCGGAAGGCCTCGGCCATCACGTCCGGATCGTTGCCGTCCACCGTCTCGGCGGCGATGCCGTAGCCGAGGCCGCGGTCGGAGAGGCGCTCGGCGGCGTACTGAAGATGGGCCGGGGTCGAAAAGGCGTAGTGGTTGTTCTCGATCACCAGGATCAGCGGCAGCTTCCAGACGGCGGCCATGTTGAGCCCTTCGTGGAAGTCGCCCGTCGAGGTGCCGCCCTCGCCGATGAAGTTGATGGCCACCCGGTCGCTGCCCGAGTGCCGGAAGGCAAAAGCGCAGCCGGCGGCCACCGGGATCATGGCGCCGAGATGGCTGATCATGCCGACGTGGAGAATGCCCTGCTCCGGCGCCAGGTAGCCGTAGTGGAACGAGCGCTCGACGCCCTGGGAGAAGCCCTCTCCTTTGCCCAGGAGCTGCAGCGCCAGCCGGTTCAGCAGAAGATCGGGCTCCGGCCGCCGGCCATCCGGCTCGCCGAAACCGAAGCCGGGAAAGGCGCGGGCTGGATCGAGGTAGACGGCAAGAATGGCGCCGAGGTCCCGGTGCAGCGTGCACAGCGCATCGCCCGGCCCCAGCGCCAGACCGGCCGGTACGGTGGTGGCCTCGTTGCCAACCTCGCTGTACCACTTGGAGACCCGGCCGGTGAGCAGCAGAGCCTCGAACCGGGCGTCGAAGTCCCGGGTCAGCTTCATGTAGGCGTACCGCAGCAGCCGCTCCCGGCTGGCCGGCGCGGCGACCACGGCGGTCTCAGAGGATAGGTCGGTCATAAGCGGGGGAGTGTATCAAGGGAGCGCGAAGGCCGGATGTTCTCCGGACCGGCCCCTCATCACCCCGGCCCTCTTCTCCCATCGCCCTCCCCCCGACCGGGAGAAGAGGGAGCAAGGCAGGAACGCCCAGGGGTACCCCTCTCCCGGTGAGGGGGGTTGGGCGGGGGCGGGAGAGGGGCAGGGGTGAGGGTCTTGGGTGCGGGGGCCTCTGCCGTTCTTCGGCTGCTACTTTTTCAACCCGGCCACCTGCTTCTCCAACCGCTTGCGATGCCGGTTCTCAGGGTCCATCTGGAGAAGGATCTTGAGCGCCAACTCGGCCTTGGGCGCATCGCCCTTGCCGACGAACGTCTCCACTTGCTGGACACCCTGTTCCAAGGCCTGTTGCCGGCGGTGGACCGTCTCCAGGCGCTCGACCTCGGAGTACATGGCAGCCGCGCGCGGGCTCGCGGGCTGGGATTTCTTCAGCTCCTCGGCCACCTCACGGGCGGCGAACCAGTCGTGGTCGCCCAGCGCCTGGCGGTAGCGACGCTCGAAGACGGCGGCCTGCTCCTCCGACTGGACGCCGGCCCGGGCCTCCTCCAACTGCTCGCGGTAGAAGTCGAGAGTCACCTTGGAGACATCGAGCTTCGCCAGGGCATCCAGCTCCTGCTTGGCTTCCACCAGCCGATCCGCCGCGAGCAGCTCCTCGAAGCTGCGGCGCCGGCGCTCGATCTCCGCCGCCTGCTGCGCCTGGCGCTCGACCTCCTCGAGCTCATGGCTGAAGGCCTCGGCCCGCTGCCCGGTGGGATCGTTGCGCGCCACGGTCTCGAGCTCGCGCCGCGCGGCCTTGAGATTGCCGTTGGCCAACGCGTCCCGGCCCGCGACGAGAGCCGCCTCGGCCCGCTTGCCGCGCTCCGTCTCGTCAGCCAGCACCTGAAGCCGGCTTTCGAATTCCGCGCGCCGCGGATGATCGGGCAGGATCTCCAGCAGCGTTTCCAGAGCCAGCCGCGCCAGCGAGAGCTGTTTGCGCTGGAGATAGTTGGCAAGCACCTTCTCGGTCTCGGCGGCGCGGCGCACCTGCTCCTCGCGCTGCCGCAGCTGATCCTCCCGCTGACGGCGCTCCTGGGCAAGCCTTTCCTTGAGCCGATCGAGGCCCAGAGCCCGGGGATTGGCGGCAGCGATCTCCGTGATCAGCCGTTGCGCCTCGTCGAGCTTTCCCGCGGTCATGGCGGCTTCCGCTCGCGAAAGATCGACCGTGTTCTCCTGGACGCGTTTGGACGCCCGGTCGATCTGCGCCAGGAGGTCGAGCCTGTCGGCCCGCGACAGCTCGCTCGAGCTGCGCTGGCGTGGCTGCGCTGGCGGAAGGGGCGCCCTGGCATCCTCGACGAGCGAGATGGGGATCTCCCGCGTCTCTGCTCCCTGCAGTCCCTTCTCCACCTTCTCGAGCGCGGTGATGAAAGCGCGAGCGTCGGGGATTCGCTGCTCGCGGTCGCGTTCCAGGGCCCGCCGCACCACCCGGTCGAGCTCCTGCGGCACGTCGACGTGAGGATTGCGGCCCCGCAGCGGCAGGGGATCTTCCGATAGCCGCTTGAAAATGAAGCCGTGTTGGTTTTCCGACTCGAAAGGCGGCAGTCCGACGATCATCTCGTAAAGGACGAGGCCGAAGGAGTAGATGTCGCTGCGGTGATCGAGCGTGACGCCGCTCGGCATTCCCGCCTGCTCGGGAGAGCAGTACTGGAGCTTGCCCAGGAACATGCCCACCTGGGTGATCTCGACGTTGGCATCCGCCTCCAGGGTGCGGGCGAGGCCAAGATCGATGATCTTGAGCCGCAGGTTGCCGCTCTTGTCCTCGGTGATCATGAGGTTATCGGGCGACAGGTCGCGGTGGATGACGCCGGTTGAATGGACGGCCTCGAGACCCTGGAGCGCCTGGATGCCGAGTTGGACGGCGGTGGTCACCGAGAACGGGCCCACGCGCCGGATCCGGTCGCCCACGTCCTGCCCGTGAATGTGCTCCCAAACCATGTAGAAGCTGCCGTCGGGCAGCGTCGCGAAGTCGTAGAGGATGGCGACGTTGGGGTGCTTGATCTGGGTGGCGAGCCGGGCCTCGCGCATGAAGCGCTTCTGCGCCGAGGGATCGGCCGCGAGGTCCTGGCGCAGGATCTTGACGACCCTGAGCTCTTGCAGATGAAGGTGCCGGACCGAGTAAACCTCTCCCATGCCGCCGGTGCCGAGGCGCTGGACGATCTCATACTTGCCGTCGAGGACAGACCCCGGCTCCCTGGAGTTCAAACGGATTCCTCGCTCTACATCTCGTCCAGCAGCTTCTGACGCTTGGCGTTGAACTCCTCCTGGCTGATCAACCCTTCGTCGGCCAGGCTCTTCAATTGGCGAAGCTTTTCGGCCACCGGATTCGCCGCGGGCGCCGGTGTTGCGGGAGCGGCTGGAGCAGCGGCTGCCGGCGCCGCAGGGGCCGCCATGGCGTCGCGCATCATACCGGGGAGCATGGCGCCGAGACCGGCGCCCATGCCGATCCCGAGGCCGGCGCCCACCGTGCTGCCGGCGCCGCCGCCCGGCTGGGCCGCGGCGTCGCCGATGGCGCGGGCGGTCTTGAACTTCATGTAGGCGTTCATGTCGCCGATGGCGCCCATGCCGCTGCGCTCGTCGATGAGCTTCTGCACTTCCTCGGGCGGCGTGATGGCGCCGAGGTAGAGATCCACCAGCTCAATGCCGTACTTGCCGAAGTCGTCCGCCACCCGGGCCTTGAGGCCCATGGCCAGCTCGTCGTAGACCTTCGGAAGGTCGAAGATCGAGGTCAGGTTCTCGCCCAGGACATCGGTCAAGCGGGCCACGATGACGTCGCGGAAGTAGTCCTCGACGCCCTGCGTGCTGTAGTTGCCGCGGGTGCCGACCACGGTGTTGACGAACACCTGGGCGTTGGTCACCCGCACGGCAAACTTGCCGAAGGCGCGCAGCCGCACCATGGCCAGCTCGTGGTCGCGGAAGACCACCGGCTCCTTGGTGCCCCACTTGAGGTCGAGGAAGGTCTTGGTGGAAACGAAGAACACCGAGGCCTGGAACGGCGAGGTGCCGCCGAAGGGAATGCCGAAGAGGCTGGCGATCACCGGCACGTTCTGGGTCGCCAGCGTATGGCGGCCCGGGCCGAAGGTGTCGAGAGCCTTGCCGTCACGGAAAAACACGGCCTGCTGGCTCTCCTCGACGATGAGCTGGCTGCCCAGGCGGATGGCCGCCGTGCCGTTGGCGGGCCAGCGCGCCACCATCGTGCTGCCGGTGGGGTCCTGATATTGGATCACGTCCATTTTGAGGTCTCCTGAAGTCTCCTGCTGCCTCTTCTCGTCGTCAAGCGCTCTGGCCGCCTTGTACTGCGTTGCCGATGACCTGCTTGCGCTGCTTCCATTTGTCGTCCAATGCACGGACCGCCTGCTGGAGATGGTCGAGAGCCGGCGCGGGATCGTCGGCGCCCGGCGCGGGCACGGCGGCGGCACCGGCTTCGAGCTGCGCCAAGTCGTCCACCACCGAAAGGTCGAATTCATAGAGGCGCTGCAACTCGGCCTCGCCGATCTTCACCGGATCGAACAGCCCGGTGGCGCCGTAGTCGGCGAAGCGCACGGCCTGCGACAGGCCGTCGATCTGGCGGTCGAGGCGGTCGAAGCCGGTGAGGGCGCCGATCTTGCCGGCGTCCGTATAGCTGCGGGTGCGATCGCGCAGGGCCGATTTCAGGCGTCCCAGCTCCGACGCCAGATGCTCGCGCAGCTGCCGGTCGACGTCACGCCGCAGCTCGCGGTCCTGAAAGCCCCGGTAACCCGGAATCTTGTCGCCAAGCCGCTCGAGGAAGTTTCGTTGCCCCTTGGCCTCATCGTAGCTGTTCGTCATGCCGGTCTCCTCCGCTGTGGACCCCGGTAATCCTATCGCAAAGCGCATCCCAGGTCCGTCGGTAGGCCGGTATCGATACTGCGGGACTCCGAATCCTTACCGAGACCCGGTATCCTTACTATGGCCTGCCGAGTTTGACGAACGCTACCTATGCGATTGAATGCCAGCCCGGGAACGAGAGCCGACCGTGGACGACGAACACCTCCTGACGCTGGCCGAGATCGAGAACGCGCGCGAGCGCATCCGGCGGCAGCTTCCACCGACGCCGCTGCGGCGTTCCTTCGCCCTGCGTCCGCACGACGCCTGGCTGAAGCTCGAATGCTGGCAGCCTACCGGCTCCTTCAAGGTCCGCGGAGCGTTCCATCACCTCGGCTCCCTTGCCGAGACCGAGCGCCGGCGAGGCGTGGTGGCAGCTTCCGCGGGCAACCATGCACTCGGCGTGGCCTGGGCGGTCCAGGCTCTGGGCGGCAGCATGCCGGCCGTCCTCTTCGTTCCCGAAAGCGTGCCGCGGGCGAAGCTGGAGAAGCTCCGCAGCTTTCCCGTCACCGTGCGCGTGACCGGCGCCACCTATGACGACGCCTATGATGCGTCCCTGGCCTACGCCGAGGCGGAAGGCGCGCGCTATATCCACCCCTACGACGATCCGCTGACCG
>Ga0134121_10003392_pt1 | contig 13342 bp, 9 predicted proteins | sample KB301_FD_96463 | JGI IMG/M metagenome (GOLD analysis project Ga0134121, IMG submission 96463) | Terrestrial soil microbial communities without Nitrogen fertilizer from Kellogg Biological Station, Michigan, USA - KB3-0-1 | ecosystem: Environmental > Terrestrial > Soil > Unclassified ...
CTTTGCTGTTGTCGCGGATCAGGGTGCGGCGCGCTTCCGAGCCGCCTTTGATGGCGAATTGTACGCGCTGCGCGACGGTCATTTTCGAGAGGCGTTGGAGAAGCGTTTCGCGTTTGGAGGCGTCGGGTTCGGCTTCGCTGACGGCTTCGGCGAGTGCGGCTTCGTCAATGTGCGCCTCGCTGAGCAGTTCGTGAAGCAGCTGCTTTTGATCGGCAGTGACCGATGTAGTGTTAACTAGCGCCACCGTCAGAGCCGGCGAGGCGCTGACGCGCTCCAGATCATCCATCAGTTTTTGTACGTTCGACGTCGAAAAATGTCTGGCGGCGGGAGCCAGGTGATCGCCATCGCAGCTCTTATTGTCGATCAACGCGTTGCAGACAGCAGGTTTCGTTGACAAATTCCTTGCGGCAAAGGAGAACAGCGATTCCAGCGCCTGCTGACGCTGGATGGCCTCCAGAAAATTCTCGATCGGCAGAGCCATGATGGCTTCCTTGGCGCGCTCAGCGACGACTTCGTCGGTGTCGACGGCGAGGATGGAGAGGATCTCGGCGCGGTCGGCCGCCGGAAGGTGCGCGCCGGTGGAGCACACGGCGATCTTGCGTTCGCGCGTGGCGCGGCCGTGGCGAAGGTCGTCGATAGTTTCAGGACTAAGGATTTCCACTGCGTGCCTGCCTTAAATCTCGTTGGCTAAGCACGATTGTACCGGAGGTGCCGGGTCTGCCGGGCGCGGGTATGGCCTGCCCGTTCAATTCCAGCAACACCCCCGTGGAGTCGGCGGTGGTGACTTCAAACTGGTTGGCGGCGGAGAAGTGGCGCGTGGTGCCCGCCGGGACGGAGTCGTCGAGGAGCGGCTTGCCGTCGGCAACGATGCGAACGTGCGTAGGGGCCGATGTGGACAAGGCCAGGTCGAGCGCGGGGGAAAGTGAGCCAATCGAGCGCGTAGGGTCAGGGATCAGATTCGGGAGCATGGCAGGCAGCGTGATTTGCGTTGGGTCTGCCGCAGCGAGCGCATGCTTGGCCGCGCGGTGAGCGATGTAGCGACGCCAGCCGTAGATGCCGCCGCTGACGAGCGCGGCGATGACCACCAGTAGGGCCAACAGACCGGCGGCGACGATCCATTTCGACGGCGATGGAATGGGATTGGGCGTGGCTGGCGGTAGGGGCGCCGCGTGTTCGGCATGCGCGAGGTCGTATTCAGCGAGGATATGCTCTTCGCTCAGGCCCAGATAGCGAGCAATAGCGCGAACGAATCCACGATTGAAAACCCCGCCGGGGAGCTTTGCCCAGTCTTCGTTTTCCAGCGCTTCAAGAAATTTTGGAGCGACACGCGTTGCCACGGTAAGTTCGTTCAGCGTGATTTCACGCAGCTCGCGCTCGCGCTTCAACAGCTCACCGAAGCTTCCTTTAGCCATGGATCGTGAACCCATTCCCGACGTAGCTCTGTGGACTTAGATGCCGCGGCTGGTGTCGAGCGGTAACCTCTGGAACGACCGCATGGCGGCCGGAATTCAGCAGCCGGAGCTCTCGGATCGCCGATGACCGGCTGGCCGCCAAGGTCTCCCGGAAGGTAGGAGCCTCGATGGGAACTATAAGTTGTGGTGGAAAGCGTGTCAACGAGACGGAGAGGGTATGCCTATGCAAAGGAGAAAATTGCTACACTCTGCCTACAACCTCCTCCTTTCAGCATCTTCGAATGACAAAGATCGGATGTTCAGCGCCGCTTGCGGCGATTCATCACCGAAACCGCGCTGGAACCTAAAACGTCATTCTAGTGAGATGTAAAGGGCTCCCGTTAGTGAAAAAGAGGCTGCCGATGACTCGCGTAATTCGAGTAGTGCCCAAGGCTAAGTTACCGGCCGGCTGAGAAGCTTGGGCAAAAGGCAGGTCGGCCTTAGTCGGCGCTGCATTGGGGAGGTCTGATGGCAAGACTGTCGACGCTTGCGCCTTTCGAGCCCCTCAGGTCTGAAGTTATTTTGTGCTTGCGTGTTGAGCTTAAGCGTCGCGTCTACATTTGCTCAGCAGGGAGGAGGTACTCACCCTGCCCCTCCGCCTCAACCTCCTGCATCGCCTCCGCCTAAAGCGCCAACGCCTCCACCTCCCACCGATTTCCCTTCGGCACACAACCCCTGGGACCAAAACGAGTTGATGCAGCGCAGCAACGACAAGCTGGTGTCCTCTATGATCGCAGAAGGCGATAACTGTTTTCTTCCTCCGCTCAACGGACTGCTTCGTTCTAGGGTGGGAATTGCGGATTTGCAGGTCCCGTAGAAAGCTCAAAGAGAGCACAAGGATGGTTGTGCAGCCCTGAGAAACAGTAAAGTAGTCGAGGCAGAGGAGCACTTGCGCAAGGCGGTTAAGCAGTGGCCGAAAGACTCGGCTGCCTGGGTCGTGCTGGGCCAAGTGCTGGAAGCGCAGCAGAAAACTGACGAAGCTTACGGTGCCTGTTCCCAACCTTTGGCCACTGACTCCAACTACCTGCCAGCTTACCTTTGTCTGGCGGATATTTCCGCGCACTCGGAGAATTGGAATAAGGTGCTGCAACTTAGCAACGCCGACCCTCGGGTGCACTTCTTGCTGGCTCAAATCTATGAAGCGAAGGGTGACCGAGAGAGTGAAGCTGCTCAACTGCGGGAGTATCTGAAGTACGCTAGCGATCCCAATGATGTGGCCATGGTAAAGCGTTATTTATCGGAACTCGAAAAACCGACCAATAATCAGATTCGATGCCCACTACGTGGAACAGCCTCTACACCGCATGCTCCGAATATCACCCTGCGGCACTTGGCCGGTTGCCGCGCGTTTACCAGGCATGTGAACTACTTCCGACTATCAGGACTTGGCCGATCATACAACCGTGGGTCGCTAGAAACTCCTTGGGTGTTCGCGTACTCGGACTGGCTTTTTTCAGGATGAGGATGTCGGGCGTAGGTTCCGAGAGTGAGGAAGTTTTTATTGTCACAGGCCAATGCGGTGGAGAAGGTCTTCGTATCGCGGGTCTGAACGCATATCTTTGAAAAATGGATCGGCGTTGAGAAAGGCCAGGCTGCCCGAACGTTGTGCATAAGCGCGCTCCAGCGCTTCGAAAGTGCGGTCCTTCTCGCCCAGGCCCGCGTAAACCACCGCGACGTTGTAGTGATCGACATCGGCGCGTGCCTCGAGTACTTTAAATTGCTCGATCACCTTTCGTGCATCGCCGCGCCGGCCCGCTAGCGCGTATACCCAGCCCAGGCCTGCCGCATTTAATTGGTTCTCGGCGGGTATCGGGTGAACCTCCGTGCCAGCCTTTTCATTTGCCGCGATGGCCTCGGCGTAGTTCCCCTTGCATCCATACGCCCAACTCAGTTGCGCGTGCACCCACTCGAGTCCGGGGTCGAGCTCCATCGCTTTTCTATATTGAGCAATTGAATCGTCGTACCGCCTCGCAGCTAGAGAATGATAAGCCATGGTCCCAATCACTTGCGGCGACAGTGGGTCCAACTCCAGCGTACGCTGGCCTTCCGCAAAACCTTCATCAAGGCGCCCCCGCACGGTCAAGTACTGCGTGTACGTACGGTGCGCATCCACGCTGCTTGGGTTGAGCTCAATCGCCCTTCTGAGCTCAGACTCGGCGCCGGACCAGTCCCAATCGTAAACGTACTCCGCGACTCCTAGCGCTGCGCGTGCTTCGGCCAGAGAGCCATCAATCTCCAAGGCCTTCAGTGCCGCTGCCTTGGCTCTGGGAAACGCATCTTTCGATTGAAGATATGAAAATATGCCCAGTGTTCCGTAACTATTCGCCAATCCGGCGTAGGCTAGGGCGTTCCCTGGATTTTTTTCGATGGCTTGTTGAAAATAATCCACGCTTTTCTTTAGCCCTTCGAGGCTGGCTTTGTTCGAGTAATAACGGCCTTTCAGGTAAAGGTGATAGGCTTCGACGTTTTCCGTGGAATGTTTTCTCAACCGTTGTTTTTCCTCACCCGTCAGGCGCAACCGCAGACTCTCAGAAATATCCCGTGAGATCTCTTCCTGTACTGTCAGGACGTCGGCACGTTTCCGTTTGTATTGCGTGCCCCAGAGTTGGGAACCTTTCTCCACGTCAACCAGTTCCGTGTTGATGACCAAAGTATCGCCGCGCTGCAGCAAGCGGCTCACAAGGACGGCGCGCACATGCAAATCTTGGCCCACTTTTTGCGGGTCGGGCTCCTTGCCCTTGTATCGGAAGACCGTACTGCGCGCCATGACACGCAATCCCCGAACCTCCGAAAGGCTGTTAATAAGGCTCTCGGTGATTCCGTCGCTCAGATACTCCGTGTTGGGGTCCGCGCTGGAATTCACGAAAGGAAGCACTGCCAGGGATTCAATGGCCGCGCCGCGCGTTCGTGAAAGGCCGGACCACACCGCGAGCATAATGAGCGCCACCGCCACGGCTCCAGCAACCGCCAGAGCGGCTTTGCTGCGTCCCCGGGACAACTGCCGTGCGGGCCTTCCGGCCAACGCGCTTGCGCGGTTCGATTCACTATCGCGTTTCAACCGTGCTAGGTCCGTCCGCAGCTCCGATGCGCTCTGATAACGCATCTTGCGGTCCTTTTCCAGCGTCTTCGTGATGATCTCTTCCAGTTTTGGATCAAGTTGCGGATTGAGGCGTGACGGAGACACCGGCGAGCGGTCCAGAATCGCCTGAAAGATCACCGCGGAAGTGTTTCCGGCGAACGCTCTCTCTCCCGTTCCCACCTCGTACAAAACGGCGCCGAAGGAAAACAAATCCGTACGGGCGTCCAGTTCCTCTCCCCGGGCTTGTTCGGGCGACATGTAGGCCACGGTTCCCAGCGCCGTACCCGGGCTCGTGAGAATTTCTTCAGTAGTTCCTGCGAGGTGCCCGCCCCCCCCGCCGCGGCACGCGGTTCCGGCCCCAGTTTGGCCAGGCCGAAGTCCAGAATCTTCGCGTGCCCGCGCGTCGTGAGAAAGACATTGGCCGGCTTGATGTCCCGGTGGATGATTCCCTTCGCATGGGCGGCATCCAGTGCGTCCGCCACTTCGATCGCGACGCTCAGCAACTGTTCGAGTTCCAGCGGGCCCCTTGCGATGGCGTGCTTCAGCGTTTGTCCTTCCATAAATTCCATGACGATGAAGCGCTTACCCTCATGCTCGTCAATCTCGTAAATCGTGCAGATGTTGGGGTGGTTCAGCGCAGAAGCCGTCCGTGCTTCCCGGCGGAAGCGTTCGAGGGCCTGCGGATCTTTCGCCAGGTCATCCGAGAGGAATTTCAGGGCCACGTAACGGCCAAGCTCAGTGTCCTCGGCCTTGTAGATGACACCCATGCCGCCGCCACCGAGCTTTTCTACGATGCGGTAATGGGAGACGGTCTGCCCGTGAAGTGGCTGAGACTCCGCCATGTTGGGCCATCTTAGGTTGTGTGTCGGAATCAAGTCAACGAACCGCGGACTGGGCAGGCGAAATCCAGGTCGAGCTCGGCTAGGTCTTGATTTAACGGGGAAACTGGAATAATGCCTCCGGGTTGGCCGTCTTGCCCCCGATAAACGCGCTGGTGTTTACGATTCAATTCCATTTGCGAGGATCGTACGCTGAAGCGTTGCTACCGGTTAGACCAGGGCAGGGCGACGCCGGTCATGCGCGCGTAAGCGATGAGTTGCCCCATGTGCTCGTTGGCGTGAACGATTATTCGCAGGTACATCCCATCTACTGTAGCGTCGCGATCGGCGATGTGTACCTTGCGGCTGAGGTCTGCAGGTTTCACCGCCAAATGCGCCTGCTTCACCGCGTCCAGCGAGCGCTTCAGCCAGCTGATGACTTCGGCCTTCGATGTGACGCTCTTTTCCATTTCCTGCTTTAGCTCTGCAGGCATGGCGGGTCCGGTCACGCTCAGCAGATAAAAATTGGCGATGGCGATGTGCATGTACACCTCACTCGCCGAGCGCACTCCCGGCGCGGGGCGCCAGCCGAATTTTTCTTCAGGGGTGGCCTCCGCCAGCGCGACCAACTGCTGCGATACATGGCCCCACTCTCCTTCATAGCCCTGCCAGATGCCTCGCGGCGCCTCTTGCGCAATCAGAGGCTGCGCGCTGAGTAGCACGAGCATCAGACGCAGTTTTCTCATGATGGTCTCCTCCTCGCATCATACCGGGTCCCATTGCGCCTCTAAGGGTGGTTGTCCGACATTCTGTCTTTGGGCTGCCTTCGGGGCAGCAGGCCGACCGATGCCAAATTGGCCGGAAACGGAGCGGCCCGCCGGCCGTCTAGACGGTGTAGATCTGTGCGCCCAGCGCACGGAGGTGTGCCATGAACGCTCTCCTCAACGACATTCGCTATGCCCTTCGCCTGCTTGCCAAGAGCCCTGGTTTCACCATCGTTGCCGTTTTGACCCTGGCGTTAGGTATTGGCGCAAACACCGCGATGTTCTCGGTGATTCACGCGGTGCTGCTGCGGCCCTTGCCCTTTGCCGATTCCGATCGGCTGATCAGCGTATGGAATGACTACGGCTCGGGCGGGCAGTCGCTACCGGCGGTATCCCCCCCTGATTTTCGCGACTACCAACAGCGTTGCCGGCTGTTTGATCAGATCGCCGGAGCCACCGGCGGAGGCGGCGCTGCGGTGGATTTTGGCACGGTGGAAGGCGACGAGCGGCCGCAACAAGTCACGGTCGGATTCGTCAGCGACAATTTATTTCCTCTATTTGGAGTACAGCCGATTCTGGGGCGGAATTTTTTGCCTCAGGAAACGGTCCTGAACGGGCCAAACGTGGTCATCCTTAGTTATGGATTCTGGCAGCGACGGTTCGGTGGCGACCCCAGCATCGTGGGCAAAACGCTAAGGTACAACCGCCAGGATGTGACCGTCGTCGGGGTCCTGCCGCGAGACTTTCATCTGCTGCTGCCACCGGAAACGCTGCTGTTGCGCGATTCGGAATTGTGGAGGCCGGCGCAGATCCCTTACGACAATTTTCCGCGCAATCTGACGACGATGGCGGTATTCGGCAAGCTCAAGCAGGGAGTTACCCTGGCGCAGGCACAAAGCGAAATGGACGGGATCGCAGCACAGTTGCGCAGCGAGCATGAAGTGCATCGCACCAGCGGCCTGCGCATACGGGTGGTGCCGTTGCAGTTCGACATCGTCAAGGACGCACGCACCTCGCTGCTGATTTTGCTGGGCGCGGTGACCCTGGTGCTACTGATCGCCTGCGCCAATGTCGCTAACCTGTTGTTGGCGCGAGCTATCGCCCGCGAGCGAGAAGTAGCCATGCGTGCGGCACTGGGCGCGGGGCGTGGGCGGCTGGTGCGCCAGGTCCTGACCGAAGCGCTGGTTCTGGCGATGCTGGGCGGACTGGCGGGTATCTTCGTCGGCTCCACGGCGCTGGAATTGCTGTTGCGGCTGAATCCTGGGAACTTGCCGCGTCTCGTTGAGGTTCATCTCGACGGCACGGTTCTGGCTTTCTCCTTCGCGGCGTGCGCTGTCACGGGCGTGCTGTTTGGAATTTTGCCGGCGCTGCAACTCGGAAAGCCGAGTCTGTCCGACATTTTGAAGGAAGGGGGCAAAGCGACCGGCGGAATGGGGCGCAGCAATGTCCGGCGCTTACTGGTAATCTCGGAAATCGCGGTGTCGCTGATGTTGTTGTTGGGAGCGGGGCTGCTAATCCGGAGTTTCTTCCGGCTGGAAAGCGCGCGTCCCGGCTACGAAACCAGCAACATCCTGACGATGCGGCTGAATATTCCGGGCAATCGCTATCAGAAATTCGAAGATGTGATCGAATTCACCAGGAAACTGCAAATTGCGGTACGAGAGATCCCCGGCGTCGAGTCGATGGGAATCATCAATCGCCTGCCGCTGAGCGGCAGCGGCCCGCAGACCCCGTACGCATACGACGCCGCCACGGAGCAGGCGTGGGAAAGTATTTCCGCTGACTGGAGATGGGTCACACCCGGATATTTCGAAACCATGGGCATGCAACTCGCGCATGGAAGATTTTTCAACGAACAGGACGACATGAAGCATCCCTATGTCACGGTGATCGACGAGATGCTCGCGAATCGTGCGTGGCCAGGGCAAAACCCGATCGGCAAGCGATTGCAACTCATCTATTTCGCAAACTTCAATGCACCTGGATTGAATCGCGCCTATGCCGAAGTGATCGGTGTATTAAAACACCCCCGTGTCCACGATCTGACGCGGGATGTGCGCGAACAGGTCTACATCTCGCAGTATCAGCAACCCAACACCGGGCTGAGCCTGGTGGTTCGCACCAAGAGCGACCCCAACACCACGTCGAAGGATATTGAACAGGCGATCCGCAATCTGGATCGCGGCATTCCGGTGTTCGAAGTCAAGACGATGGGGTCGGCGGTGTCCGATGCGCTCGCGTCGCGCCGCTTCAGCTTGTTCCTGCTGATGATTTTCGGCGGTTTGGCAACAGGGCTGGCGGTCGTGGGCCTGTACGGCACCATCGCGTTCTCGGTGAGCCAGCGCACGCAGGAAATCGGAATTCGCATGGCCATGGGGGCGACCACCTTTGAAGTCTCGCGGATGGTGTTGCGCGAGGCGCTGCATCTGGTCGGCACTGGGATCCTCGCCGGCCTGATCGGTACGCTCCTGCTGGGCCGGATCCTGAACTCGTTACTGTTCGAGGTTTCTTCGATCGATCCGGTGACTTATTTGGCTGGCGCGATCGTCATTGCCGGTGTGAGCCTGCTGGCCTGCTGGATGCCGGCCCGCCGCGCCACGCGCGTCGATCCCATCGTAGCCCTGCGCTACGAGTAAGCATCGCAACACTGACTTCTCGCATTTGGCAATTGCCTATTAGCTGTTGGCGATGCGCTACACTAACGGCGTGCGTGCCGCTTTCCGAATTTTGTTTTCACTGTTTGTCGCAATTGTTCCCTCGTTTTCTTGCCAAGGCCGGCAGCGTTCTGTTGCGTTGACCTTCGATGATCTTCCGATCGCAGGCACAAATGACCCGGCGATAGCGCAATCTGTGAACGGGCGCATCTTGGACGCGCTCGAACGCCATCATGCGCCAGCCGTTGGGTTTGTTATCGGCCGAGGCGCCCAAGAACTTGGCGACGTCGGCACAGCGATCCTTACTGCCTGGGGCAAGCGCGGGCAGATGCTTGGAAATCACACTTTTTCACACAACGTATCCGACGCCTTGACCACGGAACAATTCCAAAAAGATATCGAAGGCGGTGGGGTTTCGTTGGCAGCCGTCTTGCCTAAAACCTACAGCGGTTCGCGTTACTTTCGCTTCCCACAAAACCACACCGGCGACACCAAAGAGAAACACGACGCTATCGCAGCGTTCCTGACTGAGCGTGGCTATCGAGTGGCGCCGTGCACGATCGACAATGAGGATTTTGTCTTCAATTCGGCCTACCTGAAGATGCTGCCCAACAGGGACGGTGCCTCCGCAACAAAGCTCCGTGCCGCTTACCTGGCATACACCGCCGTCGAAATCGACTACTATGCCGGGCTCCACAAGCAGATCTTCGGCCGCGAGCCGCCACAGGTCATGTTGCTGCATGTAAACCAGCTGAACGCCGACGTTATCGATAAGCTGATCGACCTGTTTAAATCGAGACACTATCGCTTTGTAACTCTGGATATGGCGCTGAACGATGCAGCCTATAAGACCCCGGACATTTTTATAGTCAAATTTGCAAAGTCTGGCCCAATGTGGGGCTACCGCTGGGCCGAGGCATTGCATGTCCGGGTGCACGGATCTCTGGAGGCGGAGCCGCCAGAGTGGGTCATGGAGTACCAAACCAAGCAAAAATAAACGGCCGGCTTTCCTGCTGCATCCGGCAGCCTTCTTACGCTGATGGCGATATGGCAACGCCTGTACTACGAGCATGTTGCGTCCTTTTTTCTGGGGCGCTTATACTGGCGTAGGTTCGCGCATTTTGCGTCGAACTGCGTCTGCCGGAAGTCTATCTAACCGATTCAGGGGCGCGCGCTGGATGCATCTCAAGGAACAGGTTCAACCGAGCGTGGAAGACGGCAAACAATTTCCTGCCGTAGAGCGCCGCCGCAACTCCAGCGTTTCCGACGAACAACGTGAAGCGGGAGAAGTCGCGGTCTTTCAGGAACTTGGGAAGGCGCTGACGTCGTCGCTGCAGCTTGATCAGGTTCTCCGTACCATCATGGAGAAAATCGACGAATTTCTGCGGCCGGACAACTGGTCGTTGCTCCTATTGGACGAAGCCAAGCAGGAACTCTACTTCGAGCTGGCCGTGGGTAGCGCATCCCAGGCGCTGAAAGATGTTCGCGTCAAAATGGGACAGGGTATTGCCGGCTGGGTGGCGCAAAGCGGCGAAACAGTGGTCGTTCCAGACACCTCCAAGGACACACGTTTTTTCGGCAAGGTCGACGAGAAAACCAAGATGGAGACCCGTTCGATCGTCGCGGTGCCGGTGAAATTCCGCGACACCTGCCTTGGCGTCATCGAGTTGATCAATTGCATCGGGCCGGAAGGATTTGATCCCCGCGACCTGAAGCTGCTGGAAGCGCTGTCCGATTTCGCGGCCATCGCCCTGGAAAACGCCCGCCACGTCAAGCGCATCCACGAGCTGACCATCACCGACGATTGCACTTCGCTGTACAACGCGCGGCACATGGGCTTTATTCTGGAAACCGAAATCTACCGCTCGCAGCGCTATAACTACGAATTTTCGCTGGTTTTCATCGACCTCGACCATTTCAAGCAGGTCAACGACACGCACGGGCACCTGGTGGGTTCAAAGCTGTTGGCCGAGATCGGCAATGCGCTGAAAGGCCATTGCCGCCTCATCGATTTCGCTTTTCGCTACGGCGGGGACGAGTTCGTAATTCTGCTTCCGCAAACCTCCAAGGACAACGCGTTGAACGTGGCACGGCGTCTCCACAAGCTGGTCCGTGAAACCGTATGGCTCAACGACGCCGGCCTACAGGTCAAGCTCACGCCCAGCGTGGGCGTTGCTTCTTACCCCGTCGATTCCCGCACTAAAGAAGGCCTGCTGCATCTCGCCGACGAAGCTATGTATCTGGTCAAGAACACCAGCCGCGACTGCGTGGCCGCCGCCAACATTGGCATCTTGCCCGACACTGCTCCCGCCGCCACAAAATCCAAAAGCTAACCATCAGCCGACCCGGCAGTGGGTCAGTTTCCGACTGTCCGACTACCGGGGCAAATCCTCTGTGTTTTGGTTCTCGCTTCACGACCGGTCAGCAATCAATGGTACTGGAGGTCGAGTCGGTAAATTTCTTCCGTGCTCCTGTTGAGCATAAGCAAGGGAGAATCATCGGGAAGAAGACTGACCCAATCGGGCCACAAGCCGCCTAAGGTCAAACCCCCCAGATTGACTACACGCCGGATTTGGCCGTCGGGAACGCTGATGCGAACCGGTTCCGCCGGTCTTGTTTCATGTTTGAGGTGCACATAGATCGACTTGCCATCGTGAGACCAAGCCATGGAGCCAAACGCTTTCGCAAGCTCGGACCATTTGTGGGCCTGAAAGTCATAAAGCCACACCTTGTTCTGATTCCGGCGCAGGGCCGTGAGATAGTGGCCGTCACGGGAGAGACGCGCAGCGGCCATCCCGTCAGAACCGGGAATTTTGGAAACCTGTTGGGTCTGCAGATCCAGTCGAAAAATACCCCAGCAGGAGTTGTCAGAGCCCGGACATCCCATGTGGCGTCCAAAAATGATGGCATTTTCATCAGGCAGCCATGCTCCTGCACCAATGGAATCTGGGTGATCCGCGGGCATGAGTTGTCGCGGCGCGCCACCATTCCCCAGGACCACAAGAATCTTGTATGGGAAATCGGTGAATAGAATCTGTTTTCCGTCCGGCGACCAGCGAGGTTCATGAGCGTTGATGGGCGCGAAGGTCAGCTGCAAACGGTCGCTGCCGTCCAACTTACTTCGCCATAAATTGAACTCGGGGAAAGTCGTGTACGTCACCCACTGGCCGTCAGGCGAGACCTCCAATTCCCCTGCTGAGATTCCCCCCAAGAAGGGTGCCCATTGCTTGGAATCGGCGGCATAGTGCACCAGCTCGATCCGTCCCTGTTGGCCGATAACAAACAGTTGCTTCCCGTCAGCGCTCGGCGTCGGCGGGCTGTAACCGATCGGACCCGCAGTCAACTGCACAGGGTTGCCAAGTTGAATTTGGCCAAAAACAGATCGTTGTTCCGGTAAGACCCAGGTATTACTGGCCTTTTGATAAAAGTAATTTCTCCCATCGGCTGACCAAGCGCCGCAGCAGCCACCGTGAGTGGGCAGCCGGTGCAGTCCACGTCCGTCTGCCGCCATCTCCATAACGTCCGTAGATTCCGTTGGATTGTCAGGAGTTCCGAATTTGATAACACTGAATCGCACCCGCGTTCCATCCGGGGAAAATCGAATCCAATCGGCAGCGTCAAAACCATCGGCGGTGGCGAGCTTGCGAACGTCGCTGCCGTCGGCAGCTGCTAGAAACACGTCCTTGCCATTGGCAAAGGCCAGATGATGTCCGCCCGGAGCCCAGACTGCGTCACGAGCGACGATGTCCCAAGACGATGTGGCGGGCCCGCCGGGAGGGGCAAGACCCAGACTGGCCGCTCATCGCTTGGTAATTCGAACTCACCGGCGCCCAGGAGCAGCTCGGAACGGGCTTGAGAGAAGTCATAAGCGATGGGATTTCGCAGGGAAATCGGGATGCGGGCTGTTTCACCTCCTTGCGTTGCAACCTGCACAAGAGCCGTATTCTGTTCAGTCTGGTCCAATGATCCCTCTTGAAAATAGATCCGCGCACCGTCACTGACCAGCTTGATGGTCGCACGGGATTTGGGTAATCCATCCTTCGTAATCTGAGCAGAATCGATCACCTTCAGGATGGCTGGTGAAGCGCGTAGCTTCACCCACATAGGAATCGCTGCCAGAGCGAAAAGGCAAAGCAACGAAGCCGGAAGCGCCCACCTCTTGGTACTGGTTAAGCGATTCCGTTCCGGAGTCGGAGCGAGTTCAGGCATTTCGTCCAGTGCATTACGGTTTTCCAAAGGTGCCATGAACCTGTAACCGCGACGCGGGAGCGTCTCGATGAATATCGGACGGTCGGCGTCATCGCCGAGCGCTTCTCGAAGCCGTTTGACCGCCATATTCAGGCCGTTATCAAAATCAACGAAGGTATCCGCGGACCAAAGCGCAGCTTTGAGCTCTTCGCGAGTGACCATCTGGCCGGGGCGTTCCAGAAGTCTGAGCAGGATTTGGAAGGGTTGATCCTGAATCCTTAGCCGCACCCCATTCTTGCGCAGTTCGCCTGCCTGTGGATCCGCTTCAAAGACACTGCAGCGGTAGGGGATCTGGGTCAGGGAAGGAGGAGACACGCGAGCCTCCGTC
>Ga0134121_10003394_pt1 | contig 13342 bp, 20 predicted proteins | sample KB301_FD_96463 | JGI IMG/M metagenome (GOLD analysis project Ga0134121, IMG submission 96463) | Terrestrial soil microbial communities without Nitrogen fertilizer from Kellogg Biological Station, Michigan, USA - KB3-0-1 | ecosystem: Environmental > Terrestrial > Soil > Unclassified ...
CCAGCTCGCGCGCCATGGCGAGCGCCGGCCCATGCATCCGGCCGTCTCGCAGGTCCACGGGGCGCTGGTGATACAGCTTCGAGTACCAGATGTGATCGACCGCGTGGTCGGCGGTGTTGGGCGTCGCGTCCTTGACGAAGCGGCGCGCGCGGCCCCAAAGCCAATCGACGTATCGGACGGCGATGCTGGCCTGCCCGCTCGGTCCTGTGTTGGGATCGATGAGCGCGTCCCACTCGGCCGGCAGCAACGCGCCCTCCTCGACGGACTGTGGTCCGGCCTGCATCAGTCCGCGCTCGCCACGGGACGACGTCGCGAGCGGATCACCAGAGGACTCGATGCCGGTCCAGCGTGCGAGCGCTTCGGCGGCGTTGCGAGGGTAGGGGTGGACGTCTCCGCCGTCGGCCGGCCGAACCTTGAGCGCAGCGAAGACGTCGGCCCACGCGAGCGCCGGCGCTTGGTTCGCGCGCGCGACCAGGTGAGCCCCGTCCGCCTCGTCGTCTTCGCGGCGCCTCGAGGCCGGTATTACCGGCGAGCTCGCCAGCGCCTTCCGGCCACCGAGCAGGAGCAGGCCCAGCGCCACGGCGACGGCGGTGTCTGACTTCGTGAGGCCCAATCAGAAGATCCTTCGCAGGAGGCCTGCGGCGCCGCCGCCCAAACGCTTGAGCGCCTTGTTGACGTCGGGCTGCGAGTAGAGCGCCAGCGCCGCCGCCGAGTAGGGATTGAGCAGGGCCAGCTTTTTCAGCGCGTCCGGGTTGCGGGTGACAGAGCTGGCGACGTCGGCCAGGAGGTTGGCAGCCTTCGCGGCGGCGACGGCTTTGTCGGCCGCGGGCGACGTCGTCGCGATGATGCCCTGCCCATCGCCGGTCGGGATTCGGATCTGGCTGGAGGTCGTGCCGTCGGGGTTCTCGACGAACTCCGCGCCGGGGCGCTCGTCGTCGACCTCGCCGATCACGATGCTGTGCCCGCCGACCTTGCGCACGTCGATGGGCCACATGCCGTTGATGTAGTTCATCTCGCCGCGAGTGAGGGGCATTCCTCGACGGGGCCGCATGCCGAGCAGCACGCTCGGATCTTCGATCTGGTCGTCGCCGCGGATCACGATCGCGTGGTACTTCTGCGGGCCCGTGTGGTAGACGCCGACGCGCGCGCCATCGTCCTCACCTGAGCGGCGCAGCTCGGCGACGCGCCAGCTGGACAGCCCCTCGCAGTCACCCCAGCCCTCACCGGCGATCTGGTCGGCGCGGCGCCAGTTGTTGTGGGGCCGCGCGCGCCAGACGGCGCCGGACTGGTAGACGGTCGGGAGCGTCGGGTCCCGGTCCAGGACGAGCCCGTTGACCTGGACGAGCCCCTCCAAGGCGGCGGCGTACATGTCCGCCTTGGAGGGAAGACCGAGCAGTGGCAGGGCCGAGCCCATCAGGCGCCTAGCGGAGCCACTCGCCGTAGACGGTCGCGGCGACGGTGACCGTCTCGCCCGAGGCCGGCGCCGCGCTGACGAAGACGGGCAGCTCGACCGGGACGCCCGGCGCCGCGATCTGCAAGTCGAGGAGCGAGTACGTCGCGTCGCCGTTGAAGGCGTCGACGGCGGCCCGCGCGTTCGGCGCCGGCGACTGCGGCATGCCGGACACGTTGATCGCGCCGACGGTGACCAGCACGCCGGTCGCGCCGGAACTCTTGGCCTGGCTCACGATGAGGCGCCGGATCCGGAACGCGGTCGACGGCTCCTGACTGAGGATGGTGGTCGTGACGCTCGTGTTGGTGAACTCGAAGGTCCCGAGTCCCATGTACCCGAGCAGCTTCGAGGGGCCGCCGGTCTGGAAGGCCTGCGCCTGGTTCGCCGGAATCTGCGGCGGCCCGGGCAGGCGCCGCATCGGCTGCCGCTGCTGAGCGGTGCCGCCGCCGCCGCCGCCCCACGCACGCTGTAGCGCGTGGTACTGCGCGACGGGGTTGATGGCCATGTTGATCCCGTGGCCGACGTCTCCCCAGCTCAGGCCGACGGTGTCGCCGTTGCCGTAGGCGCCGCCGTCGGGGTAGCCCTGCATCTCATCCCAGCCGTCGATGCTGTCCAGCTTGCGCACGAGCGCCTTGGGCAGCGTCAGACGGAGGATGCTGCGGAGCTTGTCGGACTCGGACAGGGGGCGTTGATTGGTCTTCATTCGTGTCTCCCTTTCAAGGGGTGTTGTTGCGATTCGTGAGGACGGGGCGATTTGCTGGCCGGCCCCCGTCGGGCCGGAGGAAGGATCTCAGTACGGATCGAAGCCGCCGCCGGGCCAACCGGCGCTTGGGCTGCTGTACTGGCTCCAGTCGGCCGACGGAGACGGCGGCGCGTACATCGTCGACGCATACGGCGGGGCCGCGAACTGCTGCGTCGCGGGATCGAACGGCGGCGGACCGTAGCTCGGCCCGTACTGCTGCGACGGATCGAACGGCGGCGGGCCCATCTGCGGCGGGCCGTAGCTCGGCGGCGGCGCCGAGCGTCCTCCGCTGCGGAACGCGCTGATCGTCCGGCGCGCCTGAGCGATCGGACTGAGCGGGCTCGAAAGGGGGTTGGCCAGCTTCGCGAGGCCTCCCCAGAACGATCCGACGGTGTTTCCGCCGCTGAGCAGCTGGCGCTGCGCCGCGGTCTCCGAGCCCGGCTGGACCTCGATCCCGAATGGCCGCATCTCCGCGATCTGGATCGGGTGGACGTGGCCGCCGGCGTCGAGCTGGACGAGCCAATCCGTTGGGTTGCCGAGAAAGACGCCGCGTTTCCACGGCGCCCGTGGTCCGCCCGTCTTGCAGCGGACCTCGACTCGGTCGCCCTCGGTCACGGGCCGTAGCCCTGGCCGCTGTGCGGTCCGCCGCCGGCGTCGCCGTTCACGTCGTCGAATCCCGACGTGCCTCCGGCCTGCACGCGTCCGAAGTCGAACAGAGCCGACGCCAGCGCGGCGAGGCCGGCCTGTCGAATGCTCGGGTTCTTCGAGAAGCGCGTCGCCGCGTAGCCGGCGATCCCGAGCGTGATCACGCGCGAGCCCCCGATCTGCGGCAGCTTGTCGAGGAACCCCTTCCCCTGGAGGTACCCGACGACGAGCGCGCCGACGGCGACGCCGGTGGTCGGGAGTGATCGAACGCCGGCGCGACCGGCGCGGCGGACGCCTCGGCCGACGACGCGGACCACGCGGCGAGCGCGGCCACTCCGACGGGGGGGCATGACGATGATGTTCGGACGGTGGGCGAGAGCGGTTGATCTTTTGGCCATTCCGAGATGCTAACGCCGCCACATCAGCCGACGCAAGCGTCGGGGTCGCTCCCGTCGGAGACACGAGCGCCGTGGACACCCTCGTCGGCGTCGCCGGCGTTGCCGCCGCTAGCGTCTACTTGCCGCCGGCCATGTGCTTGAGGATGGCGCCGCCGGCGTCGGCCGCCATCTTCGTCAACGGATCCTGCTGCTCCTCCGCCGCCGCCTCGGCCTGCATCTTGTCGATCTCGGCCTGCGTGCGCGCGTGGTACTGCTCGCGGACAGCGTCGAGCATCGCGAGGTGCACCTCCTCCAGGTCGCGGTTGCGAACGCGCAGCTCTTTCATCATGTCGCGATAGGCGACGCAGGCCTCGCGGAGCGCTTCGATCCCGATCTTAGCGAGGCTGTCCTCCCGTCGCCCGGCCTCGCGCTCGAACGCGGCAGCGGCAGCTGTCTCCGCCGCTGCGCCAGTGCCGGTCGCGATTCTTCGCTCCTCCGTGTGCGTGATCTTCTCCGACGCCGACGCGCCCTCGTCCCTCGTTTTCTCGTAGTCGGAGAGCCAGGCAGCATCTTCGGGTTCGAGAGCGTCGCCGTGGCGAAGCTTGGCGCGCAGTCGATAGGCTCGGGCTCGCTCCGGTGGTGACGGCATCCCCTCACTCTACCGGAGCGAGCGTCTCAAGTCTTCGCCGTGACGACACGAAGCTTGACCTTCACCTCCCACGGCGCCGGCCGACCAGCGTTCCGCGGATCCGCCGTCCAGGCGGCGCGCCGAGCGGCCTTCTCGGCCTCGGGCACATCGGGATCGGCGAGCAGCGCGACGATGAACTCGTCGGCGCGCGTGCGCGTCGACTCCAGCTCGGCGAGACCGGCGGCGACGGTCGACGGCTCACCCTCGCGCGGCGGTCGTTTTGTCGTTACCGATTGCCGCTCCTGCGGGCGGAAACGCAGGTAGGCCTGCTTTCGGAGGAACACGTCGGTCGGCCAGTGCAGCACGCGACGAGTTTTTTTAGAGAGAGTAAGGGAGTCCCCCGACAGCCGGCGGTATCCGGCCTGCACGAGCGTCCAGTCCTCGGCCGACATCTCGGCCAGCATGCGCTTGCAGACCTCTCTGTTTTGAGGGGTCGGCGCGATTTTCATGATCTCTTCCCAGCGAGCGTCAGCGAGAGAGCCCCCCCCGCCAGGGGGGGGGATCGGGGGGGGCGCTCCGCGCCCCTTACTTTCTTTCTTTATGTCGGTTTGTCCATGGTTCGTCCGCGGACGGTCCGCGGACGCGTCCGCGGTCTGTCCTTGGACGTCCGCGGACGGTCCTTGGACAGTCCGGCGCCGCTCCTCCCTCTCCCGCGCCTTCCGGACGCGCTCGTCGTCGCGCTTGCTGACGTAGCTGCCGGTGGTCGTGGTCTTCCAGCCCGGGTAGAAGAACCCTCGGCCCTTGCGGTAGCCGATGAACCCGGTGGCCTTCATCGCCCGGACCAGCCGGCGCGCGTCGCCCGAGAAGTCGAGGAACGCGGCGACGTCGTCGGCCGTGTAGTTCCGCGGCAGCGCGCCGGCCGCGTTGCCGGCGTGCACGACCAGGCGCCGCCACATCATCACGTACCAGAAGGCATCGCGCCGGCCCTCGCGCAGCAGCTTCGCCAGCGTCTTGACCTTCGGGTTCTCTTCGAGGCCGTCCTCCGCCGCCACGAAATTTAGGCTCAATTGAGCACCTGCGACGCCTGAGCGCCCTGCGGATCGCAGATGTCGCAAGTCTCCGTCGGGCAGGGGCACTTGTATCGGAGCGTCCAGCCTCGGAACTCCTGGACGATCTTGCAGGCCTCGCAGAGCCAGACCGTGAGCCAGGTGCCCGACGGCGCCGCTTTCCGCCCGCGCGACCACAGAGGTCGCCGCGCCGGCGGCGACGCGAGATATACGGCGCAGCTCATGACCGAGCCCCCGGCGTGGTGAGGTGGAACTCGGCGCCCGTCGCCGGCGTGCTGATGTCGACGGTGAACGACCAGCCGCGATCGAAACATCCGGTCACGAACGTGTTGACGACCTGGAGAACGTCGACGTCGGCAAGAGGAGGAGGCGGCGGCGCCGCCGCTTCCGTTCTCTCCGCCGCGGCCTCCTCCTCTCTTTCGGCCTGTAACCTGGCCCAGCTCGGATCGTCGAAGGCGCTCATCGCTTCACCGGCCAGCGAAAGCGCATCCACTGCTCGGCCGGCGACGAGAACTCGTGGCCGCCGACGCTGGTGTAGAGGACGATCTTCTTGAACTCCGGCGCGGCGACGGGGCACGAGACTACGCAGCCCTGCTCCGGGTTGCACCCGGGCTTGTGCGCCGCCGCCGGCGACGGCCACGCCAGCTCGTAGCGGACGCGCGTCCCCGTCGCGAGCCGAACGGAGTACTCGCCGTAGTCGTCGGAGCGATAGGTCAGCTCCTGGAGCTCCAGGGTAGTACCGCAGTGGATCGGCTGGCCGGCGAGGTAGTCGCGATCCTTCGTCCGCTTGATGATCTGCCACGGCTCGGCCTGGTTCAGGCGATCGGCGATGGCGCGACGGTGGCGCGGATCCGCGCACGGCTGGAGGTTGTGCTCATCGAGGAGCAAGTCGCACGCGTCGGCAGGGGAGGCGATCACGACTTCCCTCCGACGCGAGCGAGAGCGATCGCCTTGATGACGTTGAGCGCCTGCTCGACGTCGACGGTGTCGCCGGCGCTGGCCGCAAAGGAGAACACCTTGCGCCAGTCGTCGTCTTCGAGCGTGCGCTCCGACTCGTTTTGCGGCGGCGGATGATCCGGCAGCAGCTCCAGCTGTTTCAGCTTGAAGTGGACCAGCACATGCGGGACCTCGACGAGCGAGTCCTTCACCTTGTCGAACTCGACGCCGTAGATCACGCAGGGCCCGGCGTTGATCTCGACGCCGGTGACCTCGGCCTTGATCGAATCGTCGACGGCGTCGGTGCGCGAGAAGACCAGCACGTCGCCGGTCTCGAAGCTTCGATCGTCGGTGCGCCGGATGGTCGACCGGGCGACGCCGGCCTTGATGGCGGCGAAGTTCGCCGGGTAGCACTTCAAGTGGTGGATGAGGGTCGGCCGGATGCGAGTGACGGTCATGGGCGGTCTCCTGTTTGTTTGTGTTTGTCGATCGATCGGGAACGGGGAAGCGACAGACGGCAGCAGCGGCAGCTGCTCGGCCGCGACGACGACGTCGATCCGCGGCCAGCGCTTGCGCAGCCGACGGATCGCTCGCGCGTACGCCGCGCGGATCGCGTCCAGCTCGCCGCGGCCGGCGTATGGTGCTGCGCCGACGGAGCGCTCGAAGTGAAGCGCGATGGCGCCGGCGAGCCCGCGACGGAGCACGCGCAACGCCGCGTAGCCGTAGCGACGGCGCAGCGCCGCGCGCAGCGCGATCCGGACGCGCGTCCGAGGCCTGAGAGCCATCTCAGAGCGCGCGAAAAGTGGTTACGAGGCTTACGTTATACGCGTTTGTTAATGTGTAGCGCAGCGCACCGAAATGTCCGATAAGATATATTAGGGAGATCAGGTACTTACGGTATATCTGCTCGTAACCACTGGCGTTTCCGCCATGAATTGCTATCGTAGTCATCACTCGGCGCCTCCAACGCGCTGGGTTGGCCCTCACCGCCTGCCAGCGGATGAGGGCTTTCTTTCATGGACACTCGCATCAGCGTATGCGAAGTGTCTTGCAAATGCCAGCTGCGCAATCGTCCAGTGCGCTCCGGGTTGTCGGCCTCGGACGCGTCAGCACCCGGAAGCGTTCGCAGGAGGCGTCCCTCGAACGGCAGCGGCACGAGCTGACCGAGCTGGCGACGGCCAAGGGCTGGACGCTGGTCGACTGGTTCGAGGATCGCGCGAGTGGCGCGACGATGCTCCGGCCCGGGCTGCAAGCGGCGCTCGACGTCGTCTTCAGCAGGAAGGCCGACGCGCTCCTGGTGCACGACATCGATCGCCTCGGCCGCGACACGCGCGATCTCCTCGCCACCGTCGACGCGCTGAAGTTGCAGGGCAAGGGCCTCTACATCCGCGACTGGCAGATCGACGCCACCGGCGCGCACGGGCGGATGACCTTCACGTTCTTCGCGATGTTCGCCGAGTACTACCGGCGCCTGCACAGCGAGAAGGTTCTCAGCGGCCTGGCGCGCGCCGCGCAGCGCGGCCGACGCGGTGGACGCCGGCGCACCCTCGACTATGCGAAGATCGATCGGGCCGTCGAGCTGCGCGACGCCGGCAAGAGCTGGTCGGAAGTCGTCGCCGAGCTGGGGGGATCGCCCGGCGCCTGGTCGAGGCTGCTCTCTCGCGTCGCCAGCAACCCGACGGAGGCGTCCGCTTGAGCGAGTGTACGACGGTGATCTTCTCGCACCCGGCGCGCGTCGACGAGCGCGCGCGGACGGTCGCGCGCCTGTTGGAGCGCGCCGATCGGCCGCCGCCGGCGCCGATCGTCTGGACTGGTGATGGTGCGCCTTGCCCTCACAGGCCCGAGGACTGTTGCGGCCTGCTCCGTGGTCAACGACAGCGCGACGTGCACGACTTCCGCGCGCTGATCGCGTCGCCGCTGGTGCGCGGTGATCTCCTCTTCCTGGAGGACGACGTCGAGCCCTGCCGGAACGCGCTCCGGTACATGATCGACTGGCAGCACCCGTCGATGACCACGTTTTACAACCCGGGGCGGGCCGTGGGGATGCATCCGATAGAGCACGGGTTCATCTTCTCGCAGGCGTTCAAGCTGCCCGCCGCGCTCGTCGCGCGCATGCGAGCTGAGCCCTTCCCGGCGCCCGGCCTCTTGCAGCGCGATGGAATCGACAACATCGTCCATCGCTATCTCAAGCGGTGGGGCCTTCCCTTCTACCAGCATCGGAGCCTGGTCCAACACGTCGGCGAGGTCTCGACCTGGACGACGTCGAAGCTCACGGGGAACGGGCGCCGGTCGATCGACTGGCCGGGGCCCGACGTCGACGCGCTGACGTTCAAGTGGAGGTCATGATGGGAAACAGAATGCTCGGGTGGGCGCTCGTTGTCGCTGTCGGGATCAGCGGGTGCGGAACTATCACCAGCGCGGCGGACGCGGACGCCGGCGCCGGTGGCGCGCGGGTGCAGCTCGGCGCGGGGGGTGGCGCCGGCACTGGCGGCGCTGGCGTTGGCGGCGCTGGCGTTGATGGGATCGGCGGCGCCGGCGCCGGTGGGGCCGCGGCGCCGACGTGCGAGCCCGGATGCGTGCCTGCGTGCGGCCAAGGGCCGCTGGACAGCAATACCGCGGCCTGTCGCGCTTGCACCGTCGTCGACGGAGGAAACACCCTGGAGGCCTGCGGGCCGCAAGGGTCGCAGGTCTGTTGCCGCTTCAGCACTACCGGCCTGCCGTACTGCGGACACCTGGAGCTGTGCCAGTGAGCGCCGACGATCCGGAGTGCGGGACGGCGAGCTGCCATGCGCCGCCGGCCGTCCGGGTGTACTGGCCCGGCAAGACCCTGGACATGTGCGTCCCGTGCGCGGAGCGAGCGCAGCACGTCGCCGGCGCCATGAGCTTCACGCTGACGGTCGAACCTCTGACCCTCGCGAAACCCCCCTCCGGCGACGCCTCCTAACCCCGCGCGCCGCGCGGACCAAGTAGTGTCTAGTTAGAGCCCTCGCGAATCAGCTGTTTCGCGAAGGGGACGCGTCCCGGTATTACCGCCGAGCTGCTCGACCAGCTCGCCGCGGCCGCCGGGCCCGGCGCTTGGTCTTACCGGCCTCGAGGCGCTTGGTCTTACCGGCCGCCGGCGCCGACCAGGTCGACGCCGCCCACACCATGAAGCCGCCGAGCGAGAGCGCCCGATAGCTCCAGCCGGCCGGCCGCTTGTCCCACGGAAGGGACTGCTGCCACTCCTGCGCCCTCCGGAGGTTGTCGGTGATCGTCTTCTCGTCCTCGGCCGACAGCCGCAAGCTGAAGACGCGCCCCCGGCGACCGTCGTTGTCGGCGCCCGTGTGCTTGGCCACGCGCGCGAGCTGCCCTGCAATCGGATCGTCCTGGTCCTCTGCGAATCGGCTCATGCTCCCGGTAATACCACAACGCCGGCGTCGCGGTATTACCGAGCTGCAGCTGTCCAGTCGACTCCCCACACCATCCCAGCGACCCGCGACTTTAACGCTTCGTTCGAGCACGATCCGGCGACGAGCAGCCGCTCCGTGTTGTCGCCCTCCTGCACCCACAGCTGGAAGCGCGCATGCGCCGCATCCGCCGGGTGCGGGAAGACGACGATGGTTAGACGGAGTCCGCCGTCGGGGACGCTATCCACTTTTCACCTCGGGCTTGGTCGACCAGGTGGTCCGGTATTACCCGGGAGTACTTCGCCCGGGGCCCACGCTGTCGGGCGACGTGTGGGAGGGTGGAGGCGACAGCACGCGCCCCGGGCCCGACGATGGTACAGCAACGCCGCTAGTCGTGCGCGGGTCGCCCGGCCTGGCTCTCCAGGTACCACCACGCGGCCAGGATGAGCAGCACAGGCAGGCCGACGACGAGGCGCCGGGGGTCCGGGATCAGCTTCAGCAGGTCGGGGAGGGTCGGCGCCGTGGCAGCGGCGCCGGCCAGAGCATCGGCGCGATCGTATAGGGCCGCTCCCTCGCGCTTCAGCGAGTCCGCCACAGCGGGCAGGAGGGCGACCGAGGGAGAATGGCCGGCCACGGCGGCGGCGCCGTCCCTGATGGCCTGGACGCGCTTCCGCTGCGCGACCAGCTCGGGGGGAGCTGGCCAGGGGGGAGGGGGCAGCGTTCCGTGGAACCGATCGGCGACGGCCAGGACGATCGCGCGCGCGTCGGCGAGCGCGACGTCGGCCAGGTCGGCGACCTCCTGAGCGGTCAGGGTCGGGCCGACGTGTGAGAGCCACTCGGCTTTGTTCATCGGCGCCGCCCTTTACCCGGGGGAGCTGGTCAGACGGACGCGAGGACGACGTTGTTGTCCATGAGCAGGACGATGTGATCCGTGTCCAGCGACTTGGGGGTGAGCGTGGCACCGTTGCTAGTTTCGATCGCCAGCGTCGCGTCCACACCGAACGGCGCGGTCAAGGTGAGAGTCTTCTCCGCCTCGCCGTCGAAGCGGAACCTGACCTCGTTCGCGACGCCCCGTTGATACGCTTCGAGGTAGTGCCAGGTGCCCGGGGCGATCGCGATGCTTGAGAGAGTGATGCTGACGAGGTTCTCTTCGCCCATGAGAACGACGGTCGACGCGAAAGCGCCGTCGACGCCGAAAAACAGCTCATTCCCCGGCGCGCCCGGTCCAGCGCCACGGATGTTGATGGTCGCCGACGTGTGATTGTCCACGACGGTCGGGACTCGGAAAATCCACAGCAGGTACCATCGAGACCCGCTAGCGCCAGGGTCGTTGATGAGCCCCGGGAGAGCCCCGGTCGCCGGCCCGAGGTTCCATGCCTCCACAGCGTTGAGCGTGCCGGCGCTGCTGATACGAACGACGCCGCCACGCTCGCCAGGCAGCTGCGCAGTCGTTCCAGCCGACAAGATCGGGTTGAGCCACTGACTCGGGCTGGTCCCGGGAGGGGCCGTAAATGCATCCTCGAAGGCCGTCGGAGCGCTCGGAAAGACTCCCAGCTTTATCGCCCGCGCGCCGGCGAACGACCGAGCGTCAGTCCTCAGAGCCAAGGGAAGGGTGTCCGTGCTGGTCGGGTCGATGATGCCGCCCCCGAGCGGGTTGACGATCGAAATGTCCGCAACATCGTAGTCGCCTCCTAGGCCGTCCTCGATCAGCAGTGAGTGCGCGGCGGACGTGACCGCGGTCAGCGTTGCCTTCGCGACGCGGACGAAGGTCCCCGCCGCCAGGTCGAACAAACGGCCGGTGTTGTCGCCTCCGTACACGGGGCCGGTGGTCGCGTTGAACGACGTCGGGCGGTCGACCAGCGCCACGTTGGCGGCGCTGTCCATACCGAAGAGGCTCATGGCCGGAGTGCCAGCGTCCATGTTCCAGCGCGCGCCGGCGGATAGGGACAGAGCGCAGCTCGTGAAGTCGTTGTCGTCGCCGGCCGACACGAAGCCGCCGACCACGTTGAGGTGCCCGACGGTGGCCTCGCTGTTCGCGGGACCGAATTCACAGCTCAGGATGCGCAGCCCGTTAGGAGCTGAAAGCGTAACGTCGTTGATGGCTCCGCACGCGACCAGAGCCCCGGCCGCGCCGCCGCCGCTCCAGGTGATCGAGTCCATCGTGCACGAGACCAAGATCGGGTTGGAGTTGCCGAGGCGCCCGATGTTGTTCTGCGCCGAGAAGTTGACGAAGTTCAGGTGCTGTGCCGATGGCGACTGGAGCTGCTCGGGAATGAACGGCCAGATCGGGAGGTCGATCCCGGTCAGCAATTCGATGGCCGTCCCGACGACGAAGGGGGCAGGGGCCCCGGCGTTGTAGTTGGCCGCCGAGCCCGTCCTCGGCTGGCTACAGCGGACGTGGTCGACGTCGATGATCTCGGCGACGACGGCATGGATCACGTTGTTGTCGTCGCCCTCGTTGTGGCGCAGCGGCTGGCCGATCGTCGCTGTGGTGCCGATGGTCGGACACCCGAGGATGTAGCCGGTATTCGAGCCCGGGACCGCTGGCGCGAACGACGAAATGGTTCCAGTGAAAGCCACCGTCGGCAGGCCGACCAGGATCGCTCGCCCGTTGGCGTCGGAGGCGCGCCAGTTGGAGAGCATGCAGGCCTCCAGCTCCAGACGCGCCGGGGAGGTCATGTCCTCAGGAAACACGACGGTGATCTGCGAGACGATGCCCTCGGAGTCGCTGGCGCGTCGGCGGTTGATCTCACGCATCGACACGGGGTGATTGCTGCTCTGCCCGTCGTTGTCGATGATGGCCGTCCCCAGTGAGTCGTTGGACGTGACGAACCAGACGAACTTTTGCAAGTAGAAGCTGGAGGCCTCGTCCAGGCGCTCGAATTGAACGCCGGTGGTCGCCGAGTCCCACACCATGCCCTCCGTCGGTGTCAGGCTGGCGCCGCGGCGCACACGCACGTAAGCCTTGATCGACCCCTGCCCGGCGAACGTCTCGTTTCCGACGTAGATCAGATCGCCGTCGCTGAAGCTGGACGCGTCGATGGTGGTCAGCTTGGTCCCGACGGACTCGATCGAATCGACGGAGGCGACGGTGCCCGGCAGCGTCCCTCCGGTGTTGGGGAATCCGAACATCGGCTAGTGGCTCCCTTCGGTGACGAGCGCTCCGCCGTTGGGGGAGGAGGTGTTCCAGGCGGCGGTCACGATGCCGCCGTATGCGTTGAGGGGAGTCTCGTAGATGCCGAACGAGTTGGCCGGCAAGATCATGGTGCCGACCGGGCCTGTGAAGCTGGCGCCGCTGCCCAGGGCGACGATCATGGCGGCATTCGTCGACGTGTTCTGGACGAGCAGCTGCGCGCGCCGGCTGTTGGCGGCGGCGAGCGTCGTGGTGGCCACCGTCGCGGGAATGAAGTTGATGCTGGTCGCCGTGTACGGCTCGTTCTTGCCGGTCAGCTCGTCGCAGTCGATGAACTCGACAGGACAGAGGGCCACCTGGACGGAGACGTTAGCGCCGCTCTCGCCTTCGAGAGAGGTCAGCAAAACGGAGAGCTTGCGGCAGATGATGATGCACGAGGGCTGCGCCTGGCCGCCGAACAACGTGAATTCCTCGTCGGCAGATCCGGAGCGCAAGTCGATCGACTTGAGCAGTTGCACGCGGAGGCCGGCGATCGCGCCTGGCAAGGCCGGACCGAACGGGCCGCCAGGACGGAGCGCGAAGCGCAGCTGATAGGCGAGCGGGATGTTGATCGGCCACATCTGCGTCGTGATGAGGGTCTTACTCTCCCCCGGGTGCAGAGTGGCGACCTGGCCCCAATTCGCGTTCCAGTCGTGAAACGGCGAGATGTCGCCGTCTCGGGTCCCGAGGCCGAGCATCTGCTCTCGGACGTCGAGGTTCATTGCGCTCCACTTCATGGTGATGGATTCCCCCAGGCGACGACGTTGGCGGCGCGGAGTCGATGCATGGCCTTCGGATCGTTGGCCCAGCGCTGGGCCAGCTCGCGCGCCATGGCGAGCGCCGGCCCATGCATCCGGCCGTCTCGCAGGTCCACGGGGCGCTGGTGATACAGCTTCGAGTACCAGATGTGATCGACCGCGTGGTCGGCGGTGTTGGGCG
>Ga0134121_10003395_pt1 | contig 13341 bp, 14 predicted proteins | sample KB301_FD_96463 | JGI IMG/M metagenome (GOLD analysis project Ga0134121, IMG submission 96463) | Terrestrial soil microbial communities without Nitrogen fertilizer from Kellogg Biological Station, Michigan, USA - KB3-0-1 | ecosystem: Environmental > Terrestrial > Soil > Unclassified ...
CAGCGAGGTCGAAGGCCGTTGACCTTTTCATTCAATGGCGGGCCGGGTTCGGCTTCAGTCTGGCTGCACCTTGGCGCGATTGGCCCAAAGCGAGTGCCGATGAATCCTGATGGCACGATGCCGCCACCGCCATATCAGCTGGTCGACAACGAATATACTTGGCTGAATCAAACTGATCTGGTCTTCATCGATCCTGTCGGCACGGGCTACAGCAGAGCTGTTCGCCCCGAACTGGCTTCGCGGTTTTTCGGACTGCAAGGCGACATCGAATCAGTCGGCGAGTTCATTCGCATGTACCTGACGCGTTACGAGCGTTGGACGTCGCCGCTGTTTCTGGCGGGCGAGAGTTACGGAACGACGCGCGCTTCGGCGCTGTCCGGTTATCTGATCGGTCGAGGCATCGCCTTCAACGGCATCGTGCTGATCTCGACGATCATGAATTTCGAAACGACCGATTTTGCCGCCGGTAATGATCTGCCTTACATCATGTTCCTGCCGTCGTATGCAGCCACGGCCTGGTATCACAAGAAGTTGCCACCCGACATGCAATCGAAATCGGTTCAACAAATCGTTTCTGAAGTGGAGCAATGGGCCGCGAATGATTACACGATCGCGCTGGGCAAAGGTGATCGGCTGACGGGTCAGGAACGTCAGGAGGTGATCGCCAGACTGTCGCGTTATATCGGACTCAGCCAATCGTTCCTCGACGATGCGAACCTGCGCGTATCGCTGAACCTCTTCCGCAAAGAGTTGCTGCGAAACGAGAAGCGTTCCATCGGCCGCCTCGATGCGCGCTTCAAAGGTTACGATGCAAGTTACGCGACCGACAGTCCGGACTTCGATGCGAGCGAAGCCGCGATTCGCCCGCCGTACACTTCAACCTTCAACAACTACGTTCGCACCGAACTGAATTACAAGAGCGACCTCGAGTACTACATTCTCGGCGGCGGCATCACTTCACCCTGGAATTGGGGCACGAACAACGGCTACGTCGACACCAGCGTCGCGCTGCGCACCGCGCTCGCGCGCAATCCTTATCTGAAGATTTTCGTGGCGATGGGTTACTACGACATGGCGACGCCGTACTTCGCGGTCGACTACACTCTGCATCACATTAGTTTGGATCCGGTGCTGCTGCGGAACTTTTCGACCGGATACTACGAAGCGGGTCACATGATGTATATCGACGACAAGTCTCTGGCAAAGCTGCGCGGCGATGTCGGGAAGTTCATTGAGGACGCGCAGCGAAAATAATCGTCATTGCGCCATGTCCGTTAACAACGAAACAATTCAATATCCCGACGGTCGCGTCGAGCTGAAGCCGGAGGGCCTCGAAGAGATCAGCAAGAGCCCGCTGTTCAATCGCGATCTCGCGCCGGTGAAAGTCTCTGAGCGCAACTGGACGACGTACAACTACGCGGCGCTTTGGATCAGCATGGCGCACTGCATTCCGACGTACATGCTTTCGTCGGGCTTGATCAGTGCGGGCATGAACTGGTGGCAGGCGCTGATCACGATTCTGCTCGGCAACTCGATCGTGCTGATTCCGATTCTGCTGAACTCGCATCCCGGAACCAAGTACGGAATTCCCTTCCCGGTTTTCGCGCGCGCGGCTTACGGAACCTACGGATCGAATTTACCGGCGTTGATGCGCGCGATCGTCGCGTGCGGTTGGTTCGGCATACAGGCCTGGATCGGCGGAGAGGCCCTCAACACTTTGTTCGCCGCGATCATTCCGAAGTGGAACACTCTACTGGGCGGGTCAATCGGCGGGCATCCGCCGACTGAGTGGCTTTCATTTCTGCTGTTCTGGGGATTGAACATTTTCATCATCTATCGGGGCATGGATCTGCTGCGCAAAGTTGAGAACTGGGCCGCGCCATTCGTGCTGGTGATGACCGCGCTCTTGCTTGGCTGGGCCATCTGGAAAGCACACGGCCTCGGTTATCTCTTGAGCCAGCAAAGCAAGTTTCACAGCCTCAGCGAGTTCTGGCCCACCTTCATCATTTCTTTGACCGGCATGATTGGATTTTGGGCGACGCTTAGTCTCAACATGCCGGACTTCACGCGCTTTGGTCACAGCCAGCGCGAGCAAGCCGTCGGCCAAATCGTCGCCCTGCCGACGACGATGACAGTATTTGCGGCGATGGGCGTAATGATCACTTCAGCCGCGGTGATCATCTATCCGCAAATGCCGCCGGGCGATCTTTGGGATCCGATGAAGCTGGTCGGGCAGTTTCATCAGGTCGTGGTCGTCGCGATTTCGATGTTCACCGTCGTCGTTGCGACGCTCGCGGTGAATATCGCTGCCAATGTAGTCTCTCCGGCGAATGATTTTGCGAATGCCTTCCCGAAATTGATTTCGTTCCGCACCGGTGGCTTGATTACCGGCATCATCGGAATCCTGATGCAGCCGTGGCGGCTGCTGGCCGATCCATCCGGCTACATTTTTGATTGGCTGGTTGGTTACTCCGGCGGGCTGGGATCGATAGCCGGGGTGCTGATCGCCGACTATTGGTTGGTGCGACGAAAGAATTTGACGCTGGGCGATCTCTATCGCACGCGCGGCGACTACAAATATCTCGGCGGTTGGAACGTGCGCGCCGTCGCTGCTACTCTCTTGGGCTGTGCGCTGGCGTGGAGCGGACCGATTTCGCACAAACTCGGGATATCGATTTGGTTATTCGACAAACTTTACAGCTACGCATGGTTCGTAGGATTCGGAATCGCTGGTGTCGTCTATTTGATCCTGATGAAAATCGCGCCGCCGAAACCGGCAACCTTAAATTTGAAACCTGAAACTTCGGAGTAACTATGGCACGAATAGTCAAAGGCGGTTTGATTCAAGCGAGAAACGCGGCGCCAACCGATGCGCCGATTAAAGAGATCATTAGGCTCAACGTCGAGAAGCATCTGGCGATGATCGAAGACGCGGCCAAGCAAGGCGTGCAGATTCTCTGTATGCAGGAAGTTTTCACGACGCCTTACTTCTGCGCCGAGCAGGAAGTGCGCTGGTACGATGCGGTGGAAAAGATTCCCGATGGCCCAACGACGAAGGTGATGCAGGAAGCCGCGAAGAAGCACAACATGGTGATCATCGTGCCGATCTACGAAGAGGAGATCACCGGCATCTACTACAACACGGCCGCGGTCATAGATGCTGATGGAACGTACCTCGGCAAATATCGCAAGAACCACATCCCGCACGTGAACCCCGGCTTTTGGGAAAAGTTTTATTTTCGGCCGGGCAATCTTGGTTATCCGGCGTTCGACACGGCGTATGCGCGCATCGGCGTTTACATCTGCTATGACCGCCACTTTCCGGAAGGCGCGCGCGCGCTGGGTTTGAACGGCGCCGAGATCGTTTTCAATCCATCTGCCACCGTGGCGGGATTGTCCGAATATCTCTGGAAGCTGGAGCAGCCGGCCCACGCAGTCGCCAATGGTTACTTCGTCGGCGCGATCAATCGCGTGGGTCATGAACAGCCCTGGGACATCGGCGAGTTTTACGGACAGAGCTACTTCTGCGATCCGCGCGGCCAGATCATTGCGCAAGCGCCGCGCGACGAAGACGCCCTGGTCGTCGCTGATCTGAATCTCGATATGATTCGCGAAGTGCGGAACACTTGGCAGTTCTTCCGCGATCGACGGCCCGAGAGTTATTCGCAACTGGTGGCTGAGTGATATTAATTTGAGGCGAGATAAATGATTGAGCGGAAGTCTGACATATTTGCAGAATTGACTAAGCATGAAGCGGAACTGAAGAGTTTCGGAGTGAGGCGTTGGGGTCTCTTCGGTTCCTTTGTCACTGGTCGCCAAACGAACGAGAGTGACGTTGATATCCTCGTTGAGTTTGAAAGTGGCAAAAAGTCGTTTGACAATTTCATGCGCCTGGCTGCTTTTCTTGAAAAGCAAATTGGGCGACGTGTGGAGGTACTAACGCCTGAATCGTTGAGTCCGCACATCGGTCCGCACATCTTACGTGAAGTTGAATATGCCTCGAGTCGTAGCTGAATTTCTTGAGCACATTCTTGATGAACTGAACTACCTTACCAAGAACGTGCGAGAAACCGATCTTGAATCGTTTCTCCGTGATGAAACGCTCCAGCGATCGTTCGTGCGTAGCATTGAAATCATAGGTGAGGCGGCTAAGCAAATCCCTGAATCGATACGGCAGCAGTACCCACAGGTTCCCTGGCGCGACATGGCGGGAATGAGAGACAGATTGATTCATAGCTACTTTGGAGTTGACTATGAGATCGTTTGGGATGTCGCGGCCAACAAAGCCCCGCAACTAATCCCTGAATTCACCACTATTCTCGGTGAAGAACGAGATAAGCATGATTGAACGCGAACGCATCTCATCCGGCGCCAAGTGGGAGTCAATCGTTGGCTACTCGCGCGCCGTCAAAGTCGGAAATCGAATTTACGTAACCGGAACGACCGCGCTCGCGGATGACGGCGAGATCGTTGGCATCGCCGATGCTTATGAACAGGCCGCGCAGTGCATCAGGAATATCGAGAAAGCTCTGAAGCGTCTCGGCGCCGGACTCGAACACGTCGTGCGCACCCGGATGTTTGTTACAGACATTTCCCGCTGGGAAGAATACGGCCGGGCGCACGGTGAATTCTTTCGCGAGATTATGCCGGCGACCGCCATGGTCGAAGTCAAAGCTCTAATCGATCCACGCATGCTGATTGAGATCGAAGCTGACGCGGAAATCTGATGCTTGCCCAATGAAACGATCCCTAACCAGAGCAACATTGATCGGCTTGTTGGTCGTGATCTGCGCCTGGTCGGGATCAGCGCAGACAAAAGTCTACCGCGGCTCGATCGGCAACAGTCACATTCAGATGCGGCTGAACTTCAACGGCAACGACGTTTCGGGAACGTATGCCTACGACAGCGTCGGCCAGGATCTGAACCTGACGGGTCGTCTCAACAACGGCACGCTCGAGCTGACGGAGGTGAGCGGCAAGCAGAAGACCGGGAAGTTTGTCTGCCGGAAGCCGCTAAGCGATTCCATCGATTCCGAATGCACGTGGTCTAAGATGGATGGCACTCGTGAGTCCATGGTTACGCTCGCAGAGCAGCATTTCGCGTTCGCAAACGGAATTCAACTGACGCCAAAGACAATCGTCAATCGGCGCACGGGCGTCAGTGTCTCGTATCCACAAATCAGCAGCAGCGGTCCTCTGCCCGCCGGCGCGCAGGCTTTCAATCGTCTCATCCTTGCGCTCGCGCAAAAGAAAATTGGCGAGTTCGAGCCTGTTGACGGCAAGGGTGTCTTCGATACGAACTACAACATTCTGTTCGGCACCAACGAATTAATCAGCGTCGAGATGATGGAATACTATGACGGAGGCGGCGCTCATCCGAACAATAGCTTCTGGTCTGTAACTTACGACTTAAAAGGGAACAAAGAACTGAAGTTTGAAGATCTCTTCAAACCCGACGGTGATTACAACTCGGCGATTGCCAAATACGTGGTCGCGGACATCGACAAGCGGGCCCGCGCCGTGGAGGAAGAGGACGCACGTCAGAGTGGACGCAAACCTGAACCTCGTGAAGGTCCGCTCCTCGACACGGATCAATTAAACGAACTGTCAGGCTGGGGCATAACACCGGCCGGGCTAATCGTCTATTTTGATTTTCCTCACGTGATTGCATTCTTCGACAAAACCACCGTGCCTTACAGTGTGGTTCAACCTTTTCTGAAGACCGATGGGCCTGTCGCTAAAGCGATATTGCAACCTTAAGAAGTACAATCTGAGAAAACATCATGACTGATCTTTCAATTACTGTTAACGGCATCAAATTCCCCAATCCTTTTCTGCTGGGCTCAGGTCCTCCGGGAACGAACGCGCGCGTGCTCGCGAAATCGTTCGACGCCGGTTGGGGTGGCGCAGTCGCGAAGACGGTCAGCCTCGAATCAAGCAAGGTCGTCAACGTCGTGCCGCGCTACGGCAAACTGCGCTCACGCGAGACTAACGAAGTCATCGGCTTCCAAAACATCGAACTGATTTCTGATCGGCCGATCGAAGTCTGGTTGGAAGAATTCAAACAGGTAAAGAAGGACTACCCGAACAACATACTGATCGCTTCGATCATGGAGGAGTACAGCAAAGATCGTTGGCAGGAACTGACGAAGATGGTGCAGGACACGGGGGTCGACGCCTTTGAACTAAACTTCTCGTGCCCTCATGGAATGACGGAACGCAAGATGGGATCAGAAATGGGCGAGCATCCCGATCTCACCGAAGAAGTCACGAGCTGGGTGAAGGAAGTTTCAAAGATTCCTGTCTGGGCGAAGATGACGCCGAACATCACGAACATCAAAGAGCCTTCGCTCGCCGCAGTGCGCGGTGGCGCGGATGGCATCTCAGCCATCAACACAATTCTCTCGGTGATTGGGGTGAACCTCGACACGCTGCGGCCGATGCCGACAGTCGAAGGCTACACAGTTCCCGGCGGTTATTCGGCGCAGGCGGTGAAGCCAATCGCTTTGCGCATGGTGAGCCAACTCGGCCTCGGCCTGCCCGAAGGAATCACCATCAGCGGCATCGGCGGCATCGAAACATCGCGCGATGCGATTGAGTTCATGCTGCTCGGCGCTTCGACCGTTCAGATATGCACAGGAGTGATGCTGCAGGGCGTGAAGATGGTCGAGGAACTTCAGGAAGGTGTCGCAAAGTTCATGACCGACAAAGGCTTCACGTCAGTTCGCGAGATCGTCGGCAAGAGCCTGCCGTACTTTTCCACGCACATGGATCTGGTCTCACGCATGAAGGAAGCCAAGCGTCACAAAGCCGGCGAAGCTTCGCGCGATAATGAATGGGCACAGAAAGATATTACTGAAAAGACTGCTGAGCTGACTTCCAATTAGAAAAACATAGACAGCCCGTCCGCATCGTGTAGAATGTCGCGACAACGATGACCGACGCGACAATCTTCCGCCCTCTGTTCTCCGGCATTCTGCGAGATCGCAGATTAGGGTCAGTCATTTGTGGGGCCGCTTTACTCCAACTTATTCTCGCGTTTCTTAATTTCCCAGGTTGGCCTTGTCCAATTTTTCATACGCTTGGGATTCCATGTCCCGGATGCGGCATGACACGAGCGACGCTGTTCCTGGTTCGCGGCGAATGGAAAGCGGCGCTGACACTACATGCGTTCGCGCCGGTTCTGCTGATAGCGTTTGGGGTGATTGCCTTCTGCGCAATCGCTCCCCGCAACCACAGCGAACGCGTCGCGGCGCGCGTAGAAGTCATCGAAAGTCACACTGGAATCGCTATCTTGCTTTTGAGTGGCCTAATTCTTTATTGGCTGGCGCGGATGCTGATTTTGCAGACCGTGTTTGTTCGACTGATCCAGGGTTAACGCTTTTCCACAATTCGCGATACGGAGGAAAACCTAAATGTTAGGAATTCTCGGGCTGATACTTTGGCTGGGCTGTTTGATTTGCTTCATCATGGTGCTCATCAAACTGTTCCAGGAAAACGGCGCACTGCATGGAATTCTGGGTCTGATTTGCGGACTCTACACCTTCATCTGGGGCTGGATAAATGCGAACCGGCTGAACATCAGGAACATAATGATCATCTGGACGTTGCTGATCATCGTCTCGATCATAGTGAACGTGATGAGCGGTGGCTTCCACTATTCGTTTGGAACGCCCACGACTCCTTAGTCTCGCAGTTAGGCAGAGTCAACTAAACTCGGCAACGACCGGAGCATGATCTGACGGGCGCTCCCAGCTGCGCGTCTCTTTATCGATCCAACATTTGGTGTTGCGCTGGGCCAGCAATGCTGTCACCCAAATGTGATCGATGCGCAACCCCAGGTTGCGCCGAAAGCCGCCCGCACGATAATCCCACCAGGAATAATGCCCGCCTTCTGCGGTGTGCATCCTGAAAGTGTCGGTGAAGCCCCAGTCCTTGATGTGTTGCAGCGCCGCCTTCTCGGGTTCGCTGAACAGAATCCTATTTTGCCAAAGCTGCGGGTTGTGCACATCGCGCTCTTCGGGAGCGACGTTGAAGTCTCCGCACAAGAGCACCGGCGAGTTTGGATCGTAATTCTGATCCAGCAGTTCGCGCAGGCGTTTCATCCATTTGAGCTTGAATTGATATTTGTCCGAGCCGACCACCTGGCCGTTGGGCACATAGACATTGATGATGCGGATGGCGCCGATTTCAGCAGTGATTAATCGCGCGTGACTGTCAGCGTCATCTTCGGGGAAACCCCGCGAGATGCTGGCGCAGGAGCCCCGCGAAACTATCGCGACGCCGTTGTAGCTCTGCTGGCCGTGAAGCACGCAGTCATAGCCGACAGACTTCAACTCGAGTAGTGGGAACTTGTCGTCAGAGCATTTGGTTTCCTGGATACAGAGGACGTCAGGCTTTTCTTTTTCGAGCCAACGAGTGACCAGCGGCAGGCGCGCGATGATCGAATTGACGTTCCAGGTGGCGATTTTCATTCAGTTTTTAGTTTTCAGTTTCAAGTTTTCAGTTCCGAACGCAACACATAGAGCGCGCTTCTGAAAACAGCAAACTCAAAACTAAAACTAGATCGTCGCGATCAACGCGGCCAGCAAGGCCCCACGCGTGGGAATGTCGTCGCAAAGAATGTGTTCATGCACGGCGTGCGCGCCGTCGCCTTGCACGCCGAGCCCATCGAGCACCGGCACGCCCAAAGCCGCTGCGAAGTTCCCATCAGAGGCGCCACCCACACTCGCTTCACCAAGATTGAAATCCAGGAGCGAGGCCAGGGTGCGAGCATGTGCGTATAGCCCTTCAACTTTGCTGGTCCGCTCGAGCGGAGGTCGATTAATTCCCCCAGTGATTGTTACCCGCGCGCGCGAATCCTCGGGAATGAGCGACAGGATTCTTCTCTCGACGCGGGCGCCTGCATCAGCCGAAGTGAATCGCATATCGACTTCAGCGTGCGCTTCCGCGGGAATCACGTTCGAATGCGTTCCGCCTGAAATCACATTCACAGTTACAGTCGTTCCGGTACTCGGATCGTTCAGCTCATGCAAACGAATCGTTTGCTTCGCGAGTTCGAGCACCGCACTTACGCCTTTGTCGGGATCCAATCCTGCATGTGCAGCCTTGCCTTCGACCGAGACGGTAAACATGCCGGTTCCCTTCCGCGATGTCTTAACGCGGCCCCCGGAGGCGGGAGGCTCAAGCACCAGCACAATCCGAACATTCTTTGATTCAGCTTCAACCAAAGGACGACCAGTGGGGCTGCCGCTCTCTTCGTCGCACGTTAACAGAATCGTGATCGGACGTTGAGGCGTGGCACCGACGGCTTCGCATGCGCGCAGAGCTTCGAGCGCCAGTGCGCAATTCACTTTCATGTCGAAGATGCCCGGACCAAAAACCTTATTGCCTTCTGTTCTCCAGGGTCTTTCCCTGATTGACCCGCGCGGATGGACCGTATCCGTGTGGCCGAGAATCATCAAGGGCCGGTGCTCTGTTTGATCTGTAAAGGCATGAATGCGCAAATGCTCGCCAAAGTTTTCGGCGGTGATTCGTTCAACCGAGTTAACGGAAGGAATGCTGCTGGCCGCGCTCGCCAATAACGAAACTACCGCGCTGCTGCCATCACCGTCTCCGGACGGCGATTCGGCTTCCACTAAGGCGCAGGTGAGCGCCAGAATCTCATGCTGACGCGCGGCGAAATGCTCGCGCAACTCCTTCATTTTGTCCTGCGTGATTGCTGCCATTAGCTTATCGTTTCCGCTCGAATCGTCAGTTGATCAATTCGGTGTAGATTAACTTCAAAGCCGATCCCGGGTTTGTCCGGTGCGGCGATCGTTCCGCCTGAGCTCACGGTCACGGCGGGTTCGACGATGTCCTGATCCCAATAACGCGCGCTGGCCGAAACATCGCCGGGTAAAGTGAATCCGGCCAAGGTTGCCATGGCAATGTTGTGCGCGCGACCAATGCCCGATTCCAACATGCCGCCGCACCAAACCGGAATTCCTTTCGCGCGCGCGCTCGACTCGATAGCCTTTGCCTGCGCGTGACCGCCCACGCGACCAAGCTTTACATTGATAATTTTACACGCTTTCAGGGCGATCGCATGCTTAGCGTTGGCCGGAGTCTTGACCGATTCATCGAGACAGATCGGCGTCTTGATCTGTTTCTGCAACTCCGCATGATCGAACATGTCGTCGTAGGCGAGCGGCTGCTCTAACATCATCAGATTGAATTCGTCGAGGGCCTTGAATAATGAAATGTCAGCGAGTGTATAGGCCGAGTTGGCGTCCGCCATCAAATGAATCTCGGGAAATCGTTCGCGCACGTTGCGAATAATGTCGATATCCCAGCCGGGCTTAATTTTGATTTTGATTCTCTGATAACCGGCATCCAGTTCCTTTTGAATTTTCTCGATCAACTGTTCCGGTGAATCCTGGATACCGATGGAAACACCGCACGCGATTTCTGGCTGCACCCCACCGAGGTGTTTCCACAGCGGAACACCCGCGCGCTTCGCTTCCAGATCCCAACACGCTGTCTCAATCGCCGCCTTCGCCATGCGATGACCGCGCACTGCCTTCATCAGATCCCAAACGCTTCCGGCGCTGGCGACAGCGCCTCCAGTCACCATGGGCGCGAGGAATTCCTGTAACGTGGGCCAGGCCGTCTCGGCCCATTCGTCGGAATAGAAAGGCCCTTCGCCGGCGACGCATTCACCCCAGCCATCGGCTCCGTCGGGGTCCGTCACCCGCACCAGGATGATGCGACGCTCAATCGTGCGACCAAAACTGGTTTCAAAAAAATGGATGAGCGGCAGGCGAATCTCGCGTAGTTCGATCGAAGAGAGTTTCACTTAAGTCGGCCGGCTCCTGAGATTTGTTATTCGGTTGAAGCCTTCACTTCATTATTCAGTGCGGCGTGCATCGTATGCCATGAAAGCGTGGCGCACTTTACGCGCGCGGGAAAATCACGCACACCCGAAAAGATCGTCAACTTTCCCAGATGATTTGGCTCGGCCTCTTCATCAAGCTCGCCGGTCGCCATGCGATGAAATTCACTGAAGAGCGTTTCCGCTTCGGTCTTCGTCTTGCCCTTCACCGCCTGGGTCATCATGCTGGCTGAAGCTTTCGAAATCGCGCAGCCCGATCCTTCAAAGCTGACCTCCTTCACCTGATCGTCTTCAACGTGCAGGTAAACCTTGAGTTGATCACCGCAGAGCGGGTTATAACCTTCGGCGCTCCGATTCGCATTTTCGAGCTTATGAAAATTGCGCGGCTTTTTATTGTGATCGAGGATGACTTGTTGGTAAAGCTCTGACAGTTCCGACATGGTAGTAATCGTAAATCGTGAATCGTAAATAGAGAGCCTGGGAAGTCTATTCACGATTTACGATTTACTATTCACGAGAATACCTCAATCACTTTTTCAATCGCCTCAGCCAGCACGTCGACTTCCTGCTTCGTATTGTAGAAGGCGAACGACGCGCGCGCGGTCGCCGGAATCTTGAAGTGCTGCATTACCGGCTGCGCGCAGTGATGACCAGCGCGCACAGCGATTCCCTGCTGATCAAGAATAGTACCGATGTCGTGCGGGTGAACGTTCTCGATGGTAAATGAAAGCACGCTCAACTTCTCATGCGCCGTGCCGATGATGCGCACGCCTTCGATCGCCGTCAGGCGCTCAGTCGCATAGCGAAGCAACTCCCGTTCATACCCAGCGGCCTTCTCGCGACCAATGATGTTCAGGTAATCGATGGCCGCACCCAAACCAATCTGTGAAGCAATCGCCGGCGTTCCCGCTTCCATCTTGTTCGGCAAATCGGCGTAAGTCGTTTTCTCGAAGGTCACGCTTTTGATCATATCGCCGCCGCCCTGAAAGGGATTCATCGATTCCAGCAGCCGCGCCTTGCCGTACAAAACGCCGCTGCCGGTGGGCGCAAACATCTTGTGACCTGAGAAAGCGTAGAAGTCGGCGTCAAGATCCTGCACGTCAATCAACCCGTGCGGCGCCATCTGCGCGCCATCAATCAAAACCGGAACGCCGTACTTGTGCGCGCTCTCGATCATGTCTTTAATCGGATTCACCGTGCCCAGTGCGTTTGAGACATGGCCGACAGCTACGAGTTTGGTCTTGTCGTTGAGCAGCGCTTCATATTCATCAATCAGCAGCTCGCCCGCGTCATTCATCGGAATCACGCGCAGCTTCGCGCCCTTCTCTTCGCACAGCATCTGCCACGGAACGATGTTGGCGTGATGTTCCATCGCCGAGATGATGATTTCGTCGCCCGCACCGATGAACTTGCGGCCATAGCCGTGCATCACGAGATTGATGCCTTCCGTCGCGCCGCGCACAAAGATGCATTCCTTCGCTTCGCGCGCATTGATGAAGCGCTTCACTTTTTCGCGCGCACCTTCGTACGCGGTCGTCGCTTTCATGCTGAGATAATGGACGCCGCGATGAATATTCGAGTGTTCGTGCTGAAGGTATTGCGCGCCGCGCTCAATCACCATCGTGGGCACTTGTGATGAAGCAGCATTGTCCAGGTAGATGAGCGGCTTGCCGTTGACAGTCTGACTCAGGACCGGAAAGTCTTTGCGAATGCGTTCGACGTTCCAGGCTTCGCTGGGCTTTGGTTTGATTGGAATTAGTTCTTCGACGACGGCCATCTATGCCTCTATTTGAAACTCCGAATGAAGCCGATTCAGAACTGCTTCATCAAGCTGGCGCCTGATCGAATCAACTTTGATCTTCTCAATCACCTCTCCCGCAAAGCCATAGGTGAGCATGTTCCTCGCCAGCGCGGGATTGATGCCACGGCTTTCCAGATAGAACAGCTCTTCGTCGGCAAGTTGGCCAACGGCCGCCCCGTGAGCGCACTTCACATCGTCCGCAAAAATCTCGAGCTGCGGCTTCGTATCGACCTGCGCTTCGTTCGACAGCAGCAGATTCTTGTTCGTTTGCTGCGCGTCCGTTTGTTGCGCGCCATGTCGCACAAACACTTTGCCATTAAAGACCGCCCGCGATTTTCCGTCGAGAATCCCTTTATAGAGTTGGCGGCTGGTGCAATGCGGCTGACGGTGATCAATCAATGAATGCGTATCGGTATGTTGACTGCCGTCGACCATATAGAGACCATCGACGGCACATTCGGCGCCTTCGTGATCCATCTGCACGTAGATGTCGTGACGGGAAAGCGCCGCGCCAAAGTTGATCGTAGTAGTGTGATATGCCGAGTTGGGTCCCAGCTCGGCCCTGGTGGTGGCGATATGAAACGCACCCATACTTTCGCGCTGGATCTTGTAGTGCTGAAGCCGGGCGCCATCTGCGAGTGAGAAGTCAATGATGGCGTTAGTCAGA
>Ga0134121_10003397_pt1 | contig 13338 bp, 21 predicted proteins | sample KB301_FD_96463 | JGI IMG/M metagenome (GOLD analysis project Ga0134121, IMG submission 96463) | Terrestrial soil microbial communities without Nitrogen fertilizer from Kellogg Biological Station, Michigan, USA - KB3-0-1 | ecosystem: Environmental > Terrestrial > Soil > Unclassified ...
CAAAAGTTCAGTTTAAGCAAAAGGTGTTATATTTGCGATATGTCGCAATTGGAGGGAGTTATTGGGATTGACCCCGGGAGTAGTATCTGTGGTTTGACTGTCTTAAATGGCGGTCATATTGCGGGAGCTTGGTGTTTAGAGCACTCCGCGCTATACCGCAAGTTAGCATATTTTCTATGTTCTGGTAATTATTCGATTGTAGTCGAAGATATAAGGCCGTATTCCCTGCGTTTAACGCCACAGGTTATTGATACGTGTAAATTCATTGGAGAACTGCTCTACCGGCTTAGAAACGAAGCTGGTGCTTCTGTAGACCTATTGCACAGGAATGATGTAAAGAAGTGGGCATTTGATACATTTCCGCATATCTGCAACAGCAGAATTAAGAAGAAGATAGAGAAAAAGAATCAGCGGATTGCTTCAGGGGAGTTTCGCACACCGACTTTTGTGTATGTAGATGATAAAATAATAGTGGAGGCACTGAAATATCATTACAATATTCCAATGCCTCCACCGGGGAAAGGTTATATGTACGGACTGAAAGATCATAGCTGGCAGGCTCTCGCCCTTGCTACGTTATACCAATCCCGCCGTCATCAGTTTGTCACGTAGTTTTTCAAACTCTTGGACGGCTTTTTGCTTTTGTGCTTTCAATAACTTCAGGTCATCATAGATCGGGAAGGTTTTCCCTTTAGAACTTTCAATCATTTGCATTTTATCGAAAACGATGTGACCCATGTTGCCGGCTCTGAAGTCTGGGTGATAGCAAACGAAATGCCCTTTGATGGCTTCGCAATTGTCCATCTGATCCAGTACTTGCCAATAATATTCTTTTTTGGCCGATTTCAGGTCTTGCGGTGTTTCGCACTCAAACAATAGAAGATAGTTGTCAAAAGTTGGGGGACACTTCACTTCACCGGTTTCCACTTCATATTCTGTTTCATCGGGGCTGATCCGTGTTACTTTTAGAAAATCAGGCGTGCTTCCGAATCTACTACCAGTTTCAGTGATTAACTGCTGGACAACCAGAAAATCGAATCCCATTTTACGACCGAACTTCTGTATCGCTTCAGCTTCATAAAAACCTCCCCACCGTGTAGCTTCTACATCTATTTCTCCTTTTGCAGATTTGCCAGTGATTTCTTCTCCGACTTTTAATCGGACATACCGGAGAAATCCACTACCCATTAGATAGTGGATTTCTGAACTGGTAAACTTTGCCAGCCGGGACGCATGCCATTCGTCGCTGTGAATCTTGATATGAGATATTTTACTTTTCTTAAGCATATTAAAAAGGAAGGTCGTCTGATTCAGAAACTTTGTTTTCTTCTACTATTGCTGGTTCTTCCAATTTTTCATCTCCCATTTCAATCTCTACATCAATATCAGCAGGCTTTGGGGGGTTTACTGCGTTTTGCAATTTATCCAATGATTCTTCCATTGTTTTCCCAGAATAATACGCTCCTAATCCATCAACATAACATGAGAATTCACGATTGCCGTAAAGCCCAATCTCCGCTCTCACATGAACAAGGTTTTCATCTTTGCCAGATATTTGCGTAACCCTTTCTCTGAATTCCTTTAAAGAATAGATTATTTTCATTGTTCTTCTGTTTTAATGTCATAAATATTCGATAGCATGATAATAGTCGCCTGATCTCCTTTTTCGGCAGCTTCTTTGAATTGCTGTTTTATTTTTTCATCAGGAGTTTTCTTTGCGGCTGTTCTGCTTTTTTCTAACTGTTGCCCGCGATCAGGAATATTTTCTGCGTTTATACCCCGACCTAACCATTTGCCGACATCTGACGCGGCGTTTTTTATACACATACTTTTTGCAGTGGCGTTCCAATCTGGTATTGGCCCAAGCGAGAGAAGCGAAAAATTACAAGCACCAACGAAAGTTCTTTTTATTATTTCACTGTCGCTGACAACTATATTTAACACTAATTCAAGGGAGGCTGCTACGTGTAGATTGGCATAGCCATCTTTAAAAAGATTCCACTGATAATTTTGAGTTGACCAATTAAAAGTATCAAGTTGGCTCTCTAATATATCAATGGGAATATGTAATGCGCCATATCCATTATCGGCTGTTTCCGGTGGGCTATCCAGCAGTAATAAAAAATGAGGCTTTACCATACTTTTTTGATTGTGTATTTAAGACCGTTAACAATTAATTCGTCCTTTGTCCCGAACGCCCCTGCTTCTTTCAAAGTATTGCCCAACTTTTTTGCATCTGCCAGTTTCAAATCAATGTTTAATAGTTCGGGAGATTTCTTAAACACTAATGCGAGATCAACGATTTCACAAACCATCTCGGTTCTTTTCGCTTTTACTTCCGTTGTTACTACTTCCGGCTCGATAACCGACATAGTGGGCTGGGAAAGTGCTTGCTCTTGAACTAAAATTTGGTTTTGTGTAATCTCATTCTGTTTTGCTTCCAGTTTTTCTTTGATTTCATCATGCTTTTCAGGATCGGTAGCGCCATCAAGTTCCTTTTGCAATGCTTCCTGTTCATCCAATTTATTTTTTTGATCCTTTAGTACAGGGATAAGTACTTCGTCGTACCGATCAATACATTTTTGATGCAAATCACCATACTTTGATGCTCTGGAAGGACTTTTTTCAAGGTTAATCAGCCTTTCAATGTCATTTAATTGCTTCCGGGTAGTACATGCGGCAATTTGTTGGGAAAATTGTAAAACATTTGCCTCAATTCCTTCTTCGATCTTCTTTTTTGCTTCTGCTAACCGTTCTTTTTCTTTGTTGTCCCGGTCAATTTTATCACAAAGGGTTGTGTATTTCACTCGAACGGGATCGGAAACATCAACAACGGATTTTGTCATGTCTTTTTTAGCGGTATCGCACGAACGACCACCTTCCAGATACGGTTCTTTGATAACCTTGTGTTCATCATCAATCACCTTTGTGATTTTTTTCGTTTTTGCCAAAAACGCTGCAATTTTTTCAAGGTTTTCCTGATCTTCATTGAAGATTAGCGCGTCTGCTTCATTCTGAAGTCCTTGAACTGAAAAGGTTGCTTTGGTAAGGGCAATAGAAAGTTTTTGTTTCGCTGCATCCGGCGTAATAGCGGGAAGCTCGTTTGTCTTTTCAACTGTTTCTGTCATATTTATAGTTATTGATTACTGTCTCCTATGGATTCATTATTTTATCTGCTTCATGGATTAGATGGGCAGTGATTGCGCCTCCAACCATTTGTCCAAGTATCTCTCTGTTTTCTGGATAGTTGTCTGCAATAAAGTTGAAATCTACTTCTATGGTATCAACCGGGGTTAACTCAATGCCGAAACTTCTTTTGGATTCATTGTTTCCATACTCCCATATTCCTTTCAACTGATCTTCAGGAATGTTATTGATAACTATGGTTAGTGTCTTGCTCATTGTTATTGGTAGGGGGTTTTATGATTAAAATGGTGCTAATACCAAACACTTATCTTCTGCTTTTAATCTCCCATCTCTAAATGTAATGTTCATTATTTCTGCTGTATTTAAGAGTGAGTAATCAAATTCAGCATCAGGTGTTTCAATCATTACATCCATGTGATCTGGCAGGTTGGTTATTTTTTCTTTTAGTTCTTTAATGTCCATGTCTTTTATTTTTGTGGATTCATATTTAATGATTCATAAAGTCCTGAATTATCTTGAATAAGGCGAAAGGTTCTGACTGCTGCAAACGTGGTGATCTTTATGGTCATTCCTGTTAATCCAAATGAAGAAGGGTCTATCTTGCTTACTACAAATTCTTCAGCAGATTGAGGGGTTACATCTACAGCATCATTTTTTCTTATAAACTCTCCGATGAATCCCATTGCCATGCTTACTAAGGTCATCTCTGGATGGTAAAGAGTGTTATATAGTTTCATTACATCCTGAATAGAATAACCAATGACTGATTTTATAGTAATAGTCTGCCCATCTTTGGTAGATATTGTTTGAACTGGCACATCTACCATTCTCGTTCTGGTTGTCTGAATGTAAATGGAATCGATGAAAGGAATTTTAAAGTAAAGCCCCGCTCCCAATAACTTAACCTTACTCCCCTTTCTTATAAATATCGCTTGCTCCCAAGGCATAACCAGAAACCACCACTGAAATAGTTTTGCCAGAAACTCCGTTATGCTGTTTATTAATCCCATTGTAAAAGTTTAAGCGAAAAAAATCCGGGGAAGAACGAAACCGAACCCCCGGAGTCGATCAGGCCGAATCCACATTCGACCGAAACATTGCTATGAAACGTTCTTTGATTTACTTTTTTCAATTTGGGAAGGCGTGGGAACTTCTTTCATGGCAGCATGGATGGTAAGCACCAATTCCATATACTTTTTTCTGCTTCTTCCGCTTTCCTTTGCCTTCTGCTGCAAGAACTTTAATGCTCTTGGCGATAACTCTAAAATCACTTTCATATATTAAAAGTATATACAAACAATATATCTTCCAAATTTATTTTTAATGAATAAAGCCGTCCCCCTAAAAAAGAGAACGGCTTTCAGCTTGGAAGCAAGAATGTTTTTGTTACGGGACTATCCCTTCAATGCCTGTTTGGATTTCGTCGAGGTCAGCAGCAGATGGAGAATTAGCCAGTTGGTTTTGCAGATCGGTGATGGTTGCGTCTTTCTCTGCTATTACCTGATCCTTTGCGGCTATTGCATCAAGGAATTGTTGTCTTTCGGTGGCGATTGCTGCTAAAATGGATTGTTTGTCGGCCATAAGTTTATCAATTAAGTGAGTTAAGAAATTAAAAAATAGTTTATAGAATGTTCGTGTCATGTTGGGATATGATGCAAAATGTGTGCTAATTTAAGGAATGGTCTTCATGATGTTCAAAGAACCCACATGGAACGAGTATGAAAGAATCCTGCTGGGGTAACGGTTTGTTGAGCAATTGATATTCTTTTACTTCTTCTTCGCTCAAATCTTCAGTTCCCAATGCGCCTACGCCTGAATCACCATTACACGGCGAAAAAAACATACCATCAAATCCTGTTGCTGCATTGAGTGGGATTAACACTTGCATATCTTCAGGCGCGTTTGCAAGTTTTTCTTTTAGTTCTTTAACTGTCATAAAAATAAAGCTACTACTATAGGATGAAATAAAAAAGACCCCTGCCGATAAGTTCGAGCCAAAGGGGTCTATGACGGAACTTTTCAGGAAACCGTCAATCCTTTAATGATTCAAAAGAGATATTAATCTTGCTTTTCCAAGCACTTGAGAAAGTTCCATCTAAACTGGACAATAGCGCCTCGGCTATTTTACTTGCTCCCTTTTTCGTTGAAATTTGCTTAACCAATTCTTCTTTGATCTGAGAAGCATTTACTTTTATCTGCTCCTTTAGCTCTTTTTCAACTTCTTCCTGAATAATTTTTGTCACATGAACATCAAGCCAGTTTTTATTATTTTCGCTGGAATAGCTGGACACTTTACCATGTGAATCAACCTTAGTTTCACATATCTGCTTAACGACGGCAGCTACTATCTTGTCCGCGCCACCCAATGCAGCTAATACCGCTTCCTGAATTTTTGCTGCTACAATCGGGCGTGTTACCTCTTGAGGTATTGAGAGGTTGACCAAAGAAGAATTGTGATCTTGCATAATTGAAAAGTTTTTTTGATGAAACACAAACATACTCCACCAAACCACTGAAGTCAAGAGTAAAAACCCTCAATCTTACAGAACTAACACAAATTCTTTACGCAAACGCGTTCCTGTTGCCACCCATACCCTTGGGCGTACCTCATCACAAAGTGAAAATGACTTTTTCGAAAGGGTGCCATCTCGGTTTTCGAAGTTGACTTTCAAACTCAATCTAAACAAAAGCTGTTCTTGAAGGTCTGGGATCAGGAAGGCAAAGCAGTTTTAGCCTTGGTGCTGCGATTCTCTAAAGTCCAATGGGAACTCATTAGCTCTTCATTACAGGCAGATCAGGGGACAATCAGTGTACACCACACAAAGACCCTTCTCATAGAACAGCAAGGAAATGAATCGTCCGCGTCTCGGCTTCATATGCACCCCGTACTAAATCGTTGATTATCAATAAATGGGGTTTGGAAATCCTCAACCGGGTCGGCCTCTGTTTGCTTTCTGGGATTTCTGGCTGCTTATACTGAATGGGCAATAGGATTGAGGGTTTGGCAAGGCAGCTAATCTGAATCTATTCCTTGTGATGATTAGTGCTGGCTGGCAATGGTTTGGATTTAGATAAAGCGATGCTAAATGATCATGGATATATGAAGGCTATTATCAATTAGTTATGTACGATTCGCAATGCGGTTCAGGGGGGAAATGGCAGCTGGATTGATCACGCATAGTGTAATGTGGTGCTGGGATGAAGCTGTTTAGGATGGTCTATTGGGTTAAGAAAGATATTTGGTGGGATTGATTGTCAGGTGATTTCATTGGTATAGGGGAGGGGGGGGAGGTGGGTTATCTGTGACAAACGAACTAACTTCGACTAAAATCTGTGACATGGCTAAAGAAGCAACAAAAAGAGACTGCTTGGTCTGCAAAAAAGGGTTTTCGGCTAAAAGAGATGACGCGCGGTTTTGCTCCCCGAATTGCCGTCAAAAATATGTGAGAAATCCGCAAGCATATATAATTGAGGAAGCTCTAAAAGAGCAAAAGAAAGCATCTGAAGAAAAAAAAGTTACCATTCAGGACTTGAATGAGAAAACAGAAGTAAAACCAGTTACCCCAAAGCCACCCAAATCTAATTATTCAATTGACACTAGAAAGCCGTTCATGAATGATGCAATCCGAAAAAAACTTGGATTAAAAGATTAGCGGAAGAAGGAGGACTCGAACCCCAAACGGTTTCCCGTTGCCGTAGTTTTCAAGACTAGTCGCGCCCCACTGGCACTGCTTCATCTTCCTTTTTGAGACCACTGTCAGAATTGAACTGACGTTCTATGTTTTGCAGACATAGCCCGGAACCAACATTGGGTAAGTGGTCATGCGGAAAGTTGTGGCCCTGATCCACATTCGAAATACTTCGAACGAACAGTTTAGCAAACTGCCCCTACTCCGGGTAGGTTAACTTTCCATAGTGAGCCAGATAGGATTCGAACCTATTCCGTTTCTGATGTATCAGATTTACAGTCTGACGCAGTTCCACCATCACTGCCGCTGACCCATTGGTAGCCCCGGTGAGACTCGAACTCACACTTGACAGATTTTAAGTCTGTTATCTCTACCGTTGGATTACGGAGCCATGTAGCACAATTCGGATTCGAACCGAAACTTTATAGTTCCTAAGACTATTGCCTCTCCCGTTGGGCTACTGTGCTATAAAACAGAAAACCCCGATAAATCGGGGCTACAAGTCATTTATATAAATGCAAATACCTATTCCCCTAAGTTTCTTCTTCAGAACTTAACGACAAGAGTAGATATGAACAAGTAAATTTCATTGCGCAATGATACAATCTTAGTTTTTAATTGCAAAATGTTTTTGGGTGTAAGAACGGTATCGAACCGATTTCTCCCAGTTCACAGCCGGGCGCATCACCTTAATGCTTCAAACACCATTCAGAACTCCTGTCGGGCTTCGAACCCAAAACTATTGACCCAAAATCAACCGTGTTGCCAATTACACCACAAGAGTAAAAAGAGCCGCATTCAGGATTCGAACCCGATTCTCCTGCTTACAAGGCAGGGGCATCACCAAAAATGCTTAAGCGGCAAAGTGTGAATTGCTGGTTTCGATCCAGCCTCTTTAGATTTTCAGTCTAACGCTTTCACCAGATTAGCTTAATTCACATAGCAAAGGTCAACAGAATCGAACTGTTTCCATGCAAGGTTTTGGAGACCCGCTGCTTCCATAAGCTGACCCCTGTAGGGTAAACCGGATTCGAACCGATGCAATCTGCGCCCCAAACGCAGTGGGAAAAACCTGACTTCCCTATTACCCTAAATAAAAAACCCCGCTAATTGCGGGGCTATAAGTTTGTAACAATTATTTTCATTACATACATAACAAGCCCCTACCATTGGTAAACGGGAACTGCCATGTATGTTGCGTTAAATTCATACAGCAAATAAAAGTCAATTATTTTGACTGAACAAATTTTTGTGGACAATGTGGGAGTCGAACCCAAACATTTTGCTTGCAAGGCAAATGACCTGCCGTTGGCATCACGCCCATGAAAAGTTGGATAAGTAAGATTCGAACTTACAGCCTCTACCGTATCAGGGTATTGCACCACCGTTGTGCTATTATCCAGTTTGTTGGCTCTGCCGGAATCGAACCGGCATATATCATGTTATGAGCATGGTTCTTTACCTAATTAAGATAAGAGCCGATAAAGCGGTTTATACGAGACTCGAACTCGTTTCTCCGGTTAGACAGACCAGAAGCGTACCCATAGCCCAATAAACCGTATTGAGTGCGGGACTCGAACCCGCTACAACGACGTGAAAGGCCGTTTGCTCACCCATTGCATTACCCAACTTGCTCTGTTTTTAACTCCACGCAGAACAGAAAAACTGACCGGAGCGAATCGTCGGAATCGAACCGACATCCGAACGTTGGAAGCGTCCTATAATTAGCCATTATACGAGACTCGCTAAAGTTGCGGGGGCGAGAATCGAACTCGCGACGATACGGCTTATGAGACCGTCCGGCTTACCAACAAGCTCCCCACAGCGTTTCAGGTTGGGATCGAACCAACTTCCTTCTGATTAACAGTCAGTTGCTCACCCCTATGAGCTTCTGAAACATTTTGAACACCCGGACAGATTCGAACTGTCACCTTTCACATTAGAAGTGTGAATTTCTTCCTATTGAATTACGGGTGCATAGTAGGCGAAGAGGGAGTCGAACCCATCGTCTGACAGTTCGTAGCTGCCGATCCTTCCATTGAACGATTCGCCCAATAAAAATCATCTTCGCCTATATGCGTGCCGTAACTTCATGTAGTCCTTAAGTGAATCGAACACTTATCAATTGGATGTAAGCCAACCACTCTGCCATTGAGCTAAAGGACTATGTTCCCCCGTTTGGTACTGACCCAAATTCTCCTGATTAAAAGTCAGGAACTTCACCTTAAAGCTTCGAGGGAAAAAGAAAAACCCCGAAAACTTTTGTGAAGCTCCGGGGTTCTAAAAACTATTTTATCAAAAACTTTATTCGAAATAAAATATAGAACCACCGGAGCGTTTCGCATTTCTGCCGTCACGTCCGACCATAACCTCTATATTATTTACGATTTGTTGCATTGTGTAATTTAGGAGACAAACATAATATCATCCACTCACATTTCAAAATATTTTTAAAGAGACACTACCTAACCACAATACGCCCGATCCATCCAGCCCCGTTAACGAGTAATAAAATCACCAGTATAAGGAATAATATGTTCAGTGGCTTCTGGGGAACCTTGTCTATGATGACCATAATTAAGAGTACTATAGCTGCTATTAACAGGATTGTGGTTAACATTTTTTATTGAGAGGGTTGCAAGGATTAGGCCGAAGTTGCGAATTAACTTTTAGATTGCGTATACTGCACATATCCATTAGCATTCGCCCAAGCGTCAAGTTGATGCTTATGGAAAACATCATTCGGCTCTAAATGTGATCTGAAAAATTCAATAGCCACATCTAATGCTTCCGGCGTTAATGTAACGCAATCGCCAAATTCAAGAGCGAAACTCTTTTCTTGTTCCTTACTTGCCATAAATCTATTTTTTACTGGTTAATTGTTCAACGGAATATCCCGTATAAGACTTTATATCTTCATCGGAAGCATTTACGAATTCCATTGGCACTCGGTTTAGGTATATTATCCAATGACTGCCGGTTTCCTCTGTATAAAATTCCCTGATCGCTTCTTTCGGTATAATTTCCCGCTGCCAATTTAGTACCTGATTTAGTTGTTCTTGCTCCTCCTTTGACCCTTTGTCGTACAATCCCGGCCACCTGACAATACATTCAATAAACAAAGACTTGTTTTCTTTATTCTGCTTCCAGCGAAGGCTTACAATTGCTCTTTTTGGAAGAGCGTCACGTAGTCGCTGCATATCGATTGTTATCATTCCCATATTGTTTGTTATTACTCTTGTTTTTTTTGGTTTAAGTGTTGAAGAGGGGGTTACTTGATGTGGTTGACTACTCCGTTTTCATCTGGCTTTCCCCACGTACGATTCCTGTTGATCTCCATCTTTTGGTCAATGGCAGTGCAAATATCTCCGTAACTCATTCCATGCGCAGCAGCAGCACCGTATAATAGAAGGAAGCAATCGGCAAATTCCATGCGTTTACTTTCCTCTGTTTCATTCTCACTATGCAAGGCCATCACCAATTCTTCCAACTCTTGTTCAAGGTGTGCCAGTTTTGAAAACTTGGTAGCATTAGGGAATGTTTGCTTTTGCCATTCTGTAATTGTTCTGAATTGTTGTTGTATCATATATTACTTTTTTAATTCTAATGAATCTTCTCTGAAATACCAATGCCTACCTATTTCGTCTAAACAGTGATAGGTTTCACATTCCTTAAACTGCCCAACTGGTCCCTTGCTCTTTCCTGTTTTTTTAACGATCACGAACGGTTCTTTGTTTTCATCTTCTTTAAGAAAAACGATATCGCCAAATTTGAACCCGAACAATAACCGGGTAAGTCGTTTTATTAAATTCATATCCTATAGTTTTATATCCAGTTCTTTTCCTGTAAGTGGGTTATAGTTTGCAGATAGACGTAGCGGCATCCGGGATAAAGAAAGCAGTAAATTCAACACCTTTACAGCACTCATTCTTTGGCTTCACTTTCTTATTCTCTATCCGTTGAACTTTAATGGCCTCAATAAAACTACCATTGGAGAATCCTATTGGTTGCGCGTTACCTTCGTATTCCGCGTTCAGATCATCAATATATCTCCCGGAAGTCTTACCACATCCGCACTTCTTCTCTTTTGCAGTCAGGTTGAATATATCCCCGCAGTCCAAGCATAATAGTAGCTTCATTATTTTCTCTCCTTTAAAATTAAAATATGTAGCCTTCCTTCTGAGAATATCTTTCATTATCATATTGAAAGACTGATCAATCATACTGTTTATTGTTTTTATGATGGTTAAACGAGTTGCAAAGTCGGATGATTAACCAGTAATGGCTTTAGTTCGTCGATGTTTATTGTTTCCAGTACTGCATCGGGGATTTCTATCTCGAAGGAGATTTCAGACATGCCGATTCTTGTTGCCGACGTAGCTCTATCGAAATCCTCTATAAATGTCTGAACCGATTTTGGCAATTGTATTCTATCTGGATAATAAGCAATGCCAGTCGGGTTTATATCGGCTCCGGAAACCCAAGCATTAGGGAAAATATCTCTTACGGCTAATGCTATTGCACAATTTTCGCCAGTCCTTTTAGTTGTGCAATGTCTTGCATTGAATAGTACTTCTTTCGTTACATTGATACGTAGCTTTACCATATATTATAGTTTTAAATTGTTTCTTTCGTTCTTGCCCATACACTTTTTAAAAAACCAGCGGCTGTAGAAACAGCCCCGGTACTCATAAACCTTATCCTATGAAAATTCAGTGCTGACCAAATACAGCACCATATTTAATAAAACCATTCTCCCAGTACTGCCAAGACTAGCAGGGAGTTTGGGTATCTTTAAAATCCCCGAATGGATTTTTTATATTTATATCTCATGTCGTACACTGCGCGTACCGTTAAACCAAATTTAATTGCTGCTTCACCGGCTTTAAGTGGGCACTCTGCTACTTTTTTATAAAGTTCCCAAGTTTCTTCGTTGCTTTTTCTTTTACCTAAATTTCTACATCCTGTATCGGCCACTTCTTTCATTATCTTTTCGCCTATTGCCTTTTGAGTCTGAACGGTATTTATAGAAACTCCTAATATTACCGAAATCTCCCTTGTGCTTAACTCTTCAAAGTAATATAGTTCTATCACTCTTCTACATTCGGGAGGCAATGGATGGAGATATTTTTTAACTTCTGAAACAACATCTGATCTGATAATATTTTCATCGCATGGCGATTCAACTTTATCACTTATGCCTATAGTATAATTTCGCTCTATTCTTTGCACATTCGTTTGTCTTGATAGTATATTCAAGCAATCATGCAATGCCGTTTTATATAGCCATGATTTTATAACTGCCGGGTGGTTGAATTTATCATGACGCTCCCATATCTTAATGAAAGATCGGTATGTTGCGTCTTCGGCAAGGAATCTATCCTGAACTTTCCTCCAACAAAAATAAATCAACGCTTCGTGCAGCTCATTAAAGAAGTAATTAAAACCATCTTCCTCTCCTCGCTGAAACATGGCTGTTGCTTCTATTGAATTAAGTTTCTGTTTCATTTCTCACTGTATTTATCAGTTAATAATTTAGCGGAAAGAAGTATGATAGCCAATATAAGAAGTGCGGGAATCATTTCTTTCCTTTTTTAGTATTTATCAATATCACTCCTCTCTTCAATTCATCTGGCGTTAGTCTTATTATGGTATCTATGCCAAGCGGAATGAGGGAACTTGCTTCACCATTAAAGATATAACCATTCAAAATAATCATTGGCGGCTTACCTGTAGGAATTGTTGGGCGGCAGTTCAACTGAATGTTATTGAGCGGGCTGATTGTATCGCCGCACAATCCATCTGTCAGCGTATCTACTTTCTGGTAATCTGAATAAACGGAGCCAGAACCAACCGTGTCAGGTAACAATGGAAAGGTGGCACTTACATAAGAACCTGCGCATAGTAACGCATACTTATGAGGCGTACACTCTGCCGTGATAAACGAAACAGCAAAGATGATTGACAGGAAGGCAAGGGATTGTTTCATGGTTGTTAGTTTATGTAAACGTTATTTGCGTGTTCAATATTCTTGTATATAGTAACCGTATCTGGTTTGCATTTTATTCTTATCGTATCGTTATAGTGATAGGTGGTATCTCCGTTGTATATGAGTACGATGGGATTCCAGTTTTTTATTCCAATAATAGTATCAAGATGCTTAACTCTAAGTAGTCCATTTGTCGTGTCTGGCTCCCACTCCCATAGTATACCCCCTTCCATCCCTTGATATGATTTATTTAGATCAACTACAATTCTGACAGGCTCTTTATTTTCTTCTGGCTTCACTTCTCTATGCCCGCACGCCTGCATAGCAACCAGTAGTAATAGTATGAGAGGGATTCTTTTCATTTTTTTTATTTTATCAATCCTTTTTAGTAGGACTGGGGTTAAAGGGTTGGTTGTTTAATGCGTTGGTTGCTTTCATTCCGAGCGACTCTTGTTTATTATAAGTAGGTCGTAATACTAATTCACCACTGGGGAAATTGGCGCAATAATTACC
>Ga0134121_10003398_pt1 | contig 13335 bp, 13 predicted proteins | sample KB301_FD_96463 | JGI IMG/M metagenome (GOLD analysis project Ga0134121, IMG submission 96463) | Terrestrial soil microbial communities without Nitrogen fertilizer from Kellogg Biological Station, Michigan, USA - KB3-0-1 | ecosystem: Environmental > Terrestrial > Soil > Unclassified ...
ACCACTTCCATGTCGTGCTCGACGAACAGCACCGTCGCGCCCTCGGCGCGCACCGCGTCGAGCACCATCTGCATGATGCCGAATTTCTCCTGCGAGGAGACGCCGCTGGTCGGCTCGTCGAGCAGCAGCACGCGCGGCTTCGCCACCATGGTGAGCGCGATGTCGAGCAGCTTGCGCACGCCGCCGGGCAGTACCTGCGCGTTGCGGTGGCGGTAGTCCGCGAGGCCGAAGCGCGCGAGCAGGTGCTCCGCCACCTCCTCGGCGGGCTTGCCGAATCCCGGCACCGGCGCTCCGCCGCGCGCGAAGTAGCCGCCGAGGCCGGCGTTGCGCAGCACGATACCGATGCCGATGTGCATGTTGTCGAGCACGCTGAGCGAGCTGTAGAGCTGCGGGATCTGGAACGAGCGGCAGATGCCGAGCCGGGTGACGGCGCGCGGCGGCAGGCGCGTGATGTCGCGGCCCTGGTACTCGATCGCGCCGGTGTCGGGCTTCAGGTACCCGGTGATCATGTTGATGAAGGTGGTCTTGCCGGCGCCGTTGGTGCCGATCAGGCCGACCACCGAGTCCTGCTCGATCGCGGCGCTCACCTCCTTCGCCGCGGTCACGGCGCCGAACGCCTTGCTGAGTTTCTTTGCCTCCAGGACTATCGCCATCTTCTTTGCGGGAAGAGCGACCACAAACCCTCGGGCAGGAACACGATGATGAGCAGCAGCGCCGCGCCCAGGCTGAGCTGCCAGGTGTTCGGCGAAAGGTCGTAGGCGGTGGTATGGATCACGCCGTAGAGCAGCGCGCCGGCGAACGGCGCGACCACGCTGCCGGTGCCGGCAAGGATGGTGATGAAGATGAACTCGCCCGAAGTGGTCCAGAACGCCATGTCGGGGTCGATGTGGCCGACCGTGGTCGCGGCGAGCGCGCCGCCCACGCCGGCGAGCACCGCGGCGATGACATACATCACGTGCACCGCATGCCGCGCGGAGGCGCCCATGTACTCGACGCGGATCTCGTTGTCCTTGATCGCGGGCGCGAGGCGGCCGAGCGGCGTGTTGAGGTAGCGGTTCACTGCCAATGCCAGCAGCAGCGCGACTACCGCCGCGGCTGCCAGCACCGCATAGCGCACCCAATCGGGTCCGGGACGGATGCCGAACAGCGTGGACGGCAGGATGTTGAAGCCGTCGGTCGAGCCGAGCGCCTCGTTCTTCACCAACAGGCCGTAGAGGATCATGGAGAGCGCGAGGCTCAGCAGCCCGAAGAAGATGCCGCGATACTTGGCGAGCAGAAAGCCGAGGATGAAGGCCGCAACGCCTGCCGCCGCCGCGCCGGCGAGCATCTGCGCGAAGATGTCCGAGATGCCGAAGAACCGCCCGAGCGCACCGGCGGCGTACGCGCCCAGGCAGTAATAGAGCGCCTGGCCGAAGGACACGAGCCCGGCGCGCAGCAGCAGCATCAGCCCGAGCGCGACCAGCCCCCTCGCGATGGCGATGGTGACCATGAACATCGCCCATTGGGGCAGGAATGCGCCCCCCGCCAGCAGCGCGACCAGGATGACGCCGATCAGCAGCGGGGTGCGATCGCGGGTCAAATCGTGCCTTTAGATCCTTCGGGGCTCGGCCAGGCTGAACAGGCCGCGCGGCCGGAACGCGAGCACCATCGCCATCACGAAATAGATGACGAACAGCTCGACCTGCGGCATGTAGTGCACCGAGAGCGAGCGCACCACGCCGACGATCACCGCGCCGAGCGCCGCGCCCGGCAGGCTGCCGAGCCCGCCGATCACCACCACCGCGAACGAGAGCACGATGATCTCGACCCCGAGCCCGGGCACCACCGAGACCGTCGGCGCGGTGTACGCGCCGGCGAGCGCCGCGAGCAGCGAGCCGAAGGTGAAGGTGACCAGGTAATAGCGGTCGACGTTGATGCCCATCGCCCGGCTGATCTCCGGGTCGTGGATCACGGCGAGCAGCAGCTTGCCGACGCGCGTGCTGTGCAGGATCCAGGCGAGGCCCAGGCCCGCGACTAGCGCCAGCGCGACCAGGATCAGGTTATAGGTCGGATAGGCGAGGCCGGCTACGCTGAAGCTGCCGAGCAGCGCGTAGGGCTCGGCGATGAAGTACGGATTCACGCCCCATACCAGCTTGATCACGTCCTCGAGGATGAGAAACAGGGCGTAGGTGATGAGCAGGATCACCACCTCGTCCTTGGCGTACATGAAGCGCAGGATGGCGCGCTCGATCAGCGGCGCCACCACCAGCGTGACGAGCAGCGCGGAGCCGAGCAGCACCGCGTACGACAGCATCGGCGGATAGCCGCGCGCGAGCCACGCCCCGGTGATCGACGCGCCGGCATACGCGCCGAGCGCATAGAAGCTGCCGTGCGTCACGTTGACGATCTTCATGACGCCGTAGATCAGCGTCAGCCCCAGCGCGGCCGTGAACAGCCACGCCGAGTAGATCACTCCGTCGACGCCGACGGAGAGAAGCTGATTCACTACTTCGCTTTAAAGCCGCTCTTGATCCAGTCGGACGATTTGACACCCTCGGGCGGATTCACCTGCTCGGCGGGATAGCGCTTGACGTTGACCACCGTCAGCTTGCCGCCCGCCATCCTGGTCTGCCCGTACGCCGTCTCCATGATCGCCTGGTGCCCCTTGCCGATCGCCATGCGCACCGTGCCGCCGGGTCCTTCGAAGGTCGAGCCCTTGAGCGCCGCCGCGACCTGCTCGTTGGTCGGCCGCTTGCCGCCGCTGGCGTCCTGCGCCTTTTCCCACGCCAGCTTCACGCCCAGGAACGCCTGCGCCATCTGGTACGAAGCGTAGTTCGGCTCTTCCTTGTACTTGCCGACGTAGCCGCCGTGGAACCACTTGTTGTAGGCGTTGTTCGGCGCGTAAGGCCCGAACGGTCCGCGCGCGCCGAGCACCGTACCGTCCGGAATCTGCGCGCCGAGCTTGTGCATGGCGGTCTCGCCGGTGGTCAGGATGGTCAGGCTCTGCTTCATCAGGCCGCGCGGCCCGCCCTGCAGGATGAGCGCCTCGAGGTCGCCGTTCCAGAAGCTCGAGTGGATGACGTCGGGCTTCGCGCTCATCAGCGCCGAGATCTCGGCGTTGTATTGCCCCGCGAACAGCTTGGGCATCTGCGAAGTCTTCGTTTCCACGCTCGGCACCAGCATCTTCATCGCCAGCTCGAAATCGCCCCACGAATCCTGGCCCCAGGCGTAGTTCTGGTTGATGCCGGCAATGGACTTCACACCGGGCTTCGCGTCCTTCACGTAGAGCGCGGCGCCGACCGAATCCATGGTGGCGGTGGGCGAGGTGCGGAACACGTACTCGTAGCTCCCGTCCTCGAAGATGCGCGGCGTGCCGCAGTCGAAGAAGTTGACCAGCTTCTTCAGCTCTTCCGCCACCGGCGCGATCGCCAGGCAGTTGCCGCTCGACACGTAGCCGATCACGAGATCGACGTTGGCGCGCTGCACCAGGTTCCGGAATTCGGTGACCTGCGTCGTGGTACTGCCGGCCTCGTCGAGCATCACCACCTCGATGGCAGCGCCGCCGAAGCCGCGCTTGGTGTAAGGCGCCGGCCCCTTGCCCGCGTTCAGCGCCTCGACCACGAATTCGGCCGCGTTCTTCGCCGGCACGCCGAACGGCGCCGCCGCCGGGCCCGACAGGAACGTGACCACGCCGATCTTCACGTTCTGCGCCGCCGCGACCGGCGCCAGCGCTGCAGCCACGAGTGCAACCACGAGCTTCTTCATGCAACCCTCCTCTGGGATGTTTGTTGTTCGAGCAGGCCGGCAGCCATCAATGCGGCGCGGATGCGCTCGATCTCCTGCGGCGAAAGCTTCGTCAGCGGCGGGCGCACCACGGCGCGCGGCAGGCGGCCGAGCAGCACCAGCGCTTCCTTCATGCGGTTGTGCATGTCGACCCACGGCTCGGCGTAGAACACCTCGGCGGTGGGCGTGATCCGATCGTGGATGGCTTTTGCTTTTTCGAGATCGTTCTCGCGCACCGCTCGAAACAGCTGCGCCTGCAGATCGGCGATCACCGAGCCGCTGCCGGAGAGCAGTCCGCTGCAACCGAGCACCAGCGACGACAACAGCCACGAGCTGTGCGTGGTCAGCACGTTCACCGGCCGGCTGCGCGCCTGCAGCAGGCGCACGTGGCGCTCGTGGAGCTGCGGGTTCGCGCACCAGTCCTTGATCGCGCGCACCGCCGGAACCTCATCGAGTATTTTCAGCAGCGTCGACGTGGGATAGCCCAGGCCGCCCGCGAGCGGATACTGGAACAGGACGAGCGGCAAGTCGGTGGCATCGGCGATGCGGCGGAAGTGCTCGAGCGCCATCTCGGGGCGCTGGCCGAAGGCGTAGATCGCGGGAGGAAACACGAGCAGCGCGGAGGCCCCGCCCTGCTGTGCCATCCTCGCAATGCGCGCCGCCTCGAGGCTGCCGTCGGCGTAGACCCCGTTGACGATCGGCAGCTTCAATTCCTCTCTCGAAATCTCAAGCACGCGGCGCTGTTCATCGAAGGTGCAGGAGGCGACTTCGGAGGCATGCGCATTGATGGTGATGGCGGAGAGCCCCTCGACCGACGCCACATCGCGCAGGTGCGCGCGGTACGACGCCTCGTCGATCGACAGGTCATCGTGGAACGGCAGCAGCACGGCGGGGATGACGCCGGCGGGGAGGTACATCGAGGTATCTTAGCGGCGATGAACCATCCGCGGGAGGTGCGCCACGCAATCCGGGCACGGCGGCATGCCGGGCATACCGCCGGCCTGGCACCGGGGTACGTGCAAGGCAACGTCTGCATCCTTCCGGCCGAGTACGCCGAGGAATTCCGCGCCTTTTGCGAGCGCAATCCCAAGCCCTGCCCGCTGCTCGCCATGTCGCGGCCGGGCGACCCGCGCCTGCCCGAGCTGGGTGCGGACCTCGACATCCGCACCGATGTGCCGCGCTACCGGATCTTCGTCGATGGCGAGCTCATCGGCGAGGTCGAGGACCTGCAGCGCCACTGGCGCGACGACCTGGTGACCTTCGTCCTCGGCTGCTCGTTCTCGTTCGAGGAAGCGCTGATGGCCGCCGGGCTGCCCCTGCGCTACGTCGAGCAGGGGCGCAACGTGCCGATGTATCGCACCAGCGTGGACACGGTGCCGGCGGGCCGCTTCCGCGGCAAGCTGGTGGTGACGATGCGTCCGTTCAAGCCCGCCGATGCCATCCGCGCGATCGAGATCACCTCGCGCTACCCGCGCGTGCACGGCTCGCCGGTGCATCTCGGCCGACCCGACCTGATCGGCATCGGCGACCTCGCGCAGCCGTGGGTCGGCGACCCGACCGAGGTGCGCGACGACGAGGTGCCGCTGTTCTGGGCCTGCGGCGTCACGCCGCAGTCGGTGGTCCTCGATGCGAAGCCGTCGCTCTGCATCACGCACGCCCCCGGCCACATGCTGGTCACCGATCTCGAGAACCGCAGCCTCGCTGAACGCTGATGCGCGAAACGCAGCGTGGATCACGGCCGCGTCCGGCCTGCTAGCGCTCGCCCTCGCGCAGGGCATCGGCCGCTTCGCATTCACGCCGATCCTGCCGATGATGCAGGAGGACGCCGGCGTATCGCTCGCTGAAGGCGGCTGGCTCGCGGCAGCGAACTACCTCGGCTACCTCGTCGGCGCGCTGTGGGCGATGCTGCAGCACGCACGCGCGAGCTTTGCCATCCGCGCTTCGCTCGCGATCACCACCGCTGCAACGCTGGCGATGGCCTTCACGCATGGCCTGGTCGTGTGGCTCGGCTTGCGCTGGCTCGCCGGCGTGGCGAGCGCCTGGACGCTGATTCACATGAGCTCGTGGTGCGCTCATCGCCTGGCGCGGCTCGGCCGGCCGGCGCTCAACGGCGTTGTTTTCACCGGTGTCGGCGCCGGCGTGGTGCTCGCCGGCGGACTGTGCCTCGCGCTGATGACCGGCGGCGCGGGGTCGCGCGCGGCGTGGCTGTGGTTCGGCGCGATCGGCATCGCCATCACGCTGCTCGTGTGGCCGGTGGTTGCCGATGGCGAGCGCGCCGAAGAGAAGACGTCCTTCGCGACCCTGCGCTGGACGCCCGACATGGTGCGCCTCGTTGCGTGCTACAGCGCGTTCGGCATCGGCTACATCATTCCCGCCACGTTCGTCCCGGTGATGGCGAAGCAGGTGATCGACGATCCGCTGGTATTCGGCTGGGCGTGGCCGCTGTTCGGCGCCGCCGCGGTGGCGTCCACCCTGCTCGCGGGCGCGTCAGAGCGCGTGCTGAGCGGGCGACGGCTGTGGATGGCGAGCGCCTGCGTAATGGCGCTCGGTGTGGCGGCGCCGCTGGTGATCAGCGGGCTTGCCGGCATCCTGATTTGCGCGCTGCTGGTCGGCGGCACGTTCGTGGTTGCGACGCTTGCCGGCGTGCAGGTGGCTCGCGAGGTGGCGGGCCGCTCGGCCCACGTGCTGCTTGCCGCGATCACTGCGTCCTTTGCGGCAACCCAGGTCGCCGGGCCGCTCGTGGTCAGCTTTCTGGCACAGCGCTCGGGGAATTTCAGTGGCGCGCTGTTAATTGCCTGTGCTGTGCTGCTCGCGTCCGCAGCCGCGTTGATAATCCCCTTGGGAGAAAAACCAACGTGAGCTCGCCCCAACTTCGACGTCAGGATCGAACACTCGCGGACGCCGAGGCGCGCGAGCTGATCGCTCGCGCCCACTGCGGGCGGGTCGGCACGGTCAGCGCGGACGGTTGGCCGTATGTCGTGCCGCTTTTGCACGTTTTCGCCGGCGACGTGATCAGCATGCACAACACCGCCGAGCGCGGACATTTCCGGTTGAACGTCGAGCGCGGCGACGCCCGCGCCTGCTTCGAGGTGGACGAGCCGGTCCAGGTCTTCGACTATGGGCGGTTCGAATGCGATTCGGGCCTCGCCTACCGCAGCGCGATCGCTTACGGCCGCATCCGGATCGTCGATGAACGCGCGGCGAAAACACGGTTTTTCGACGAGCTGCTGGCGAAGTACGGCACCGGCGTTCCGGGCCGCCCCAAGAGCTTCTATCCGCGCCTCGACCTCGTCACCGTGTATGCCATGGCGGTGGAACGGATCACCGGCAAGCATTGCCCGCTGCCACCCGTATCGGAGCAGTGGCCGGCACTGGATCGCACGAAGACGCCCAACGCCAAACCGCCCGGGTAAGGGCATCAGCGAACGATAGAAATCGCACAACGCGCTTCTGTCGCGTTGCGCGTTGACAACAGCCGCCCGGGCTATTTGTCCCGGAAGCGGTCCTTTCGCACAGCCGGCGCGCTTGCCTGTTTTGCGCCATGCCTAAGCTGGCTCGCGCTTTCTGCGCAATGACCCAACGAAAGGAAGGCACCATGAACAAGAACTGTTTTGTCTCTATGCTCGGGGCGGCGGCGCTCGCGGCCTCTGCATGCGCCTTTGCGCAACAGCCTGCAGCCGCCGGGTTCTACATCGGCGCCGAGGTCGGCAACACCGACGTGGAACACGCCGATAGCGACATCGGCTTCAAGTTCCTCGGCGGTTATCAGTTCAACCGCTACGTCGCAGCGGAGCTGGGCTACGGCCTGCTCTACGACAAGAGCGACGTCGAAGTGAAGACGCTGGAAGCGGTCGCCGTCGGCATGTTCCCGATCGCCAATCAGTTCTCGATCATCGGCAAGCTGGGCTTTGCCAACGTCGACGTCAAAGTGCCGGCCGGCAGCGATGACAAGACCGAGCTCACCTGGGGCCTGGGCGTGCAGTACGACTTCAGCCGCAACCTCGGCGTGCGCGCCCTGTGGCAGCGCTACGAAACCGACGACGCGGTCGACTTCCTCGCGGTCGGCGTGACCTGGAAATTCTGAGTCGTTTGGCCTGAAGCCGGAAAACGCCCCGCTCGCCGGGGCGTTTTCATTTGGGATTGGTGGAGTGGAGGAGGATCGAACTCCCGACCTTCGCATTGCGAACGCGACGCTCTCCCAGCTGAGCTACCACCCCGCGTGAGGGGCGGATTTTACAGCACATTCCCGCTATGATGGCGCCCTCTCCCAGAGGCCCACATGCAGATTGCCCCCCCGTTCGGATACACCGAAGTCGTCCCGTTCCTGAAGACGCAGAAGGTGCGTCTGCTCGCGCCGGGCCAGGTGCCGCCGTTCGTGCAGCAGGGCAATGCGGTGCCGATCAGCCACACCGAGTTCCAGCCGATCGCGCGCCACTATCCGATCGTGTTCACCAGCGGCGACGCGGGCAAGAGCTTCGCCGCGGTCGCGGTGCTCGGCCTGAGCCAGGGCGAGAACCTGTTCTACGCCGACGGCAAGTGGGCCGGCGGCAGCTACATCCCGGCGTACGCGCGGCGCTATCCGTTCTGCATGGCTCGCGTCAACGTCAACAAGGTCGAGCAGAAGGACCGCCTGATCTGCGTCGAGAAATCCATGCTCGACGATGGCGGTGAATCGATGTTCGACAGCGAAGGCAAGCCGAGCGAGAAGTGGAAAGGCGTCGAGCGCCTGCTCGCCGAGTATGAGGCGGACCTCGAGCGCATGCGCGAGATGTGCGCACTGCTCGCCGACTACGGGCTGCTCGAGCCGTTCTCGATGCAGGCCACGCTGCGCCAGGAAAAGGGCGGCGGCAAGATGCAGCTCACCGGCATGCACCGCGTCGCCGAGAAGAGCCTCGAGAACCTGAACGCCGCGCAGCTCAAGAACCTGATGCGCAAGGGCTACCTCGCGCGCATCTACATCCACCTGCTCTCGCTCGAGAACTTCGGGCGCCTGCTCGACCGCAAGGGCGAGCGAGTCCCCGCCGCGCAGTAATCCACGCTTGTCGCAGGCCCGCGACACGTTGTCGCGAGGACCGCTACTCGCATTCAGCCGGCGCGTGATAGCGGTGTCTTGTTCATCCGCCGAGAATCGGCGCCATGAGTTACCCCGACCTGGAGAAGGCGCGCGAGTATCACGCGAAGCTGCGCGAGATCTTCATCCACCATCCGGGCGGCTGGGCCGACAAGGACGCGCTCCACAACGTGGAGAAGCTCGCCTGGCAGGCGATGACCGTGGTGAAGGATCCCGAGTGCCAGGAAAAGATGGGGGTGGTCGAGCATTACGCCGCCTCGCTCTACTCGGAATCCGAGCACCACAAGTGGCGCATGAGCTCGCTGCCGGGCGCGGACTTCCTGCGCCTGCAGATCCTGCGCGCCCTGGTGGCGTTCCACAGCCGGCTGTTCGCGATCGAAGCCGCGCGCCGCAACGGCCTCGATCCCGATCCGACGCCGCTGCGCGCGCCGGGGCCGAACCTCGACGCCAAGCGTCCTGGCTGACGTTCCCACACCGCATCAGCTCGAGATCGCGCGCCGCTGCCGCAACGCGCTGAAAGCGATTTTTCTCTCGCACCCCGGCGGCCACGCCGACGAAGCGGCGCTCGATGAGATCAAGGAGCTGTGCCTCGGTGCGCTGCGCGCCATCGACGATCCGGTCTGCGGCGGCCGCCTGCTCACGATCCACTGCTGCGCGGCGGCGCTCTACTCGGACGCCGCGCATCATCACTGGGATACCGAGAGCACCTCGGGAACCGACCGCCTGCGGCAGCGCATCTTCCGCGCCCTGATCTCCTACCAGCGCCGGCTTTATCACCTCCAGCCCGCCCAATATGACGTTTTCTGTCCTTCCCCGGAGCGGGCAGAGGAAATTGTTGGCGCGGCCGGAAGGCCCGATGCGCCTATAGTGTCTTTATGAAGACCCTTCTCGCCCTTGCTGCCGCGGTAACGCTCTCGGGTTGCGGCCTGGACATGGCCAGCAGCGCGGCCACTGCGGCCGCGGCCAGGAAGCAGGAAATCCAGGAAGCGCAGAAAACGATGCAGCAGACGCAGCAGAAGATCGACAGCGCCATGCAGCAGATGCAGCAGCGGGCGGATTCGAACAGCCAGGATTCAAACAACCAGTAGGTTTGTCGCACCGTAACGCCGCCGCACCGGCGGCTACGCTTCCAGGCCGTCCGGGTCGTAGACTTCGACCCGCGACATGGCCGACCTCCGATCCACCTTCGCCAGGATGCTGTTGTGGATCGGTGCGCTCGCCGCCGGGGTGCCTTCCATTCCGCTATCGGCGCTGGCGCAGTCGGATCCGGCCCGCAAGCAGATCCTGCTTCTCTTCGACGAAGACCAGGCCGCTTTCCCTGGGCTCGCGCGCATCGACCGGAGCCTGCGCGAGTCGTTTCAAGCCGGGCTCGGCAAAGCCGTCGACTTTCATAGCGAGTCGCTGGACAACTCGCAATTCCAGCGGCCCGACTACGACCGGGTTCTGGCCGACTACTACCGCCGCAAATACGCGGGCAAGAAGCTCGATCTCATCGTCGCGGTGCTGCAGCCATCGCTGGATTTCCTCGTGCGCCACGGCGAAGCGACTTTCCCTGGCGTGCCGATCGTGTTCTGCGGTATCGAGACCTCGATGCTCCATGCCAGGACCCTGCGGCCCAACATCACCGGCGTCCTGGTGACGCGGGCGTTCTCGCCTACGCTCGAGATTGCGTTGCAACTGCAGCCGGACATCCAGCACGTCTTCGTGGTGGGAGGCACTTCGACGTTCGACCGCCACCTGCTGAACCTCGCGCAACGCGATTTGAAGCCGTACGAGAGCCGCGTCGCCATCACCTACCTCGTCGATTTGCCGATGGACGGCTTGCTGAAGGCGGTATCGACCCTCCCTGCCCGCAGTGCCATCCTCTTCACGACCATGTTCACCGATGGCGCCGGGCGCGGCTTCGTCCCGCACGAAGCCCTGTCTTCCGTTGCCACGACCGCCAACGCCCCCGTCTACGTAGCGCTGGATCAGTACGTGGGCGCCGGGGCGGTCGGCGGCAATGTGTACAGCGTCGACACGCACGGCGCTCACGCCGCCGAGTTGGGGCTGCAGATCATCCGCGGCGCCACGCCGATGAGTCTTCCCATCCGTGAGGTCGGGTCCCAGATCGACCTGTTCGACGCCCGCCAGCTAAGGCGCTGGGGGCTGGACGAAAAGCGGCTGCCGCCGGGCAGCGTGATCCGCTATCGGGACCCCTCGGCGTGGGAGCTGTACCGGTGGTACATCGTCAGTGCGATAGCCCTTCTGCTGATCCAGAGCGCGCTCATCAGCGGGCTGCTCCTGGCACGCACACGGCGTCACCAGGCCGAGGAGGAAACGCGGCGACAGCGGGAAGAACTCGCGCACGTGCTTCGGGTGAGCACGATGGGCGAGCTGACCGCGTCTCTTGCCCATGAGATCAGCCAGCCGCTCTCGGCGATATCGCTCAACGCACAAGCCGTGCAGCAGCTCCTGGGCCGCGGACCCGCCGAGGCCCAGGAGGTCGGGGAGGCGCTTGACGACATCGTTTCGGAAGTGCGGCGTGCGGGGCAAATCATCGAGCGCGTGCGCGTCCTGTTTCGCAAGCAGCACCTGGAGCCGGTCGCAGTGGATATCAACGCGCTGATCGAAGACGTGGTGCGCCTGCTCCACCACACCTTGCTGAGCAGGCGCATCGACATGCGCCTGGCGCTCGGGCAGGGGATGTCGCCGGTCCTCGGCGATCCGGTTCAGCTCGAGCAGGTGGTGCTGAACGTCGTGGTGAACGCCTGCGACGCCATCGCCGTTATCGACGACGGGCCACGCGTGATCACGATCCTGAGCAGCCAGCCCGAGCCGGCCCGGCTGTCGATCGAGGTCGTGGACACTGGCGTCGGCGTCAAGGAAGCGGATCTCGAGCGCATCTTCGAGCACTTCGTCACTACGAAACCGCAGGGACTGGGAATGGGCCTCGCCATCAGCTGCTCGATCATCAAGGCGCACGGCGGTCGCATGTGGGCGACCCGCAACCCGCACCGCGGTCTCACCATGCATATCGAGTTGCCGTCTGCCAGCAGGGCCGAAGGCGAGGCGGAAGGCGTCACCGCGACGGCTTGAGGCTAGGTGCCGCCGGCGGCTGCCGCGGCCTTGCGAGAGAAAGGATCCCGCGGCGCGCGGGCATCTCCACAACCCGCCAGACGAGCGCGCTCAGACCGAGCAGGGCGCTGAAGAATAATGCCCCGCCCACGAAGCCCTGCCACCATTCGTTCGTCCGCCAGACCGACAACAGCGTCTGGTGCAGCAGGTACAGGGAGAAGCTGATTTCGCCCAGCACCACGAGCGGCCGCAGGCGGAGCAGGCGGGAGATTGCGCCGGCGCCCTGCGCCATGACGAGCACCACCGAGGCGAAGGCGAGGAACGAGCCGCTGTGGATCATCCATAAGGCCGCAGCATCGCCGAGGGGCGCGCGGATCACCTCGGCGAACCGCGGCGTGTAGTACATCGCCGCGCCGCAGGCGGCCAGCGCCGCGATCTCCGCGATTGTCCAGCCGGCGCTCGGCGATCGCGTCGCCACCCAGAAGCGCGCCAGCACCATGCCCGTGACGAACTCGAGGAGGCGCGCCAGCGGATTGACGTAGATCAAGCCGTGCACGGTGGCCTTCCAGCCGTCGTTCTCGTTGTTCGCGTTGGCGTACTCCGGCAGGTGCAGGGCGTTGGTGACAGCCACGAGCGCCACCAGCAGCACGATGGTCGCGGCCAGCTTGACCTGCCAGGTCCGCGCCCAGTTTCGGATCAAGGCCGGGAACGCGAGGTAGAAGAACGCCTCGGTGGAGATGCTCCAAGCCACCGCGTTGTACGAGAAGTAGAAGACCGACAGGGGCACCCAGGCCTGCACCATGGCCAGGTGCGCCACGCCCGTCAGGGTGTTCCATTCAAAAAGCAGCAGCGCGAAAGCGAACAGGAAGGTGACGAGGTAGGCCGGCCAGATCCGCGCAAAGCGCGCCAGCCAGAAGCGGCGGACCTCACGCCCCGAGTCCAGACTCGGGTAGACGAAAGTCAGGATGAAGCCGGAGAGGACGAAGAAGAATGACACGCCCTGGCCGAGGTTCAACGGCGCGTGCCCGATCCCGAACAGACCGTCCGCGTGATGGAACACGATCATGAGCGCCGCGAAAAAGCGCAGGGACGTCAGCTGCTCCAGCTTCGCGGTGTTCTTCATCAACCGTTTTCCGAAAGAGTGGCTGGGTGTGGGCCGGGTTGGAATCGAACCAACGACCAAGGGATTATGAGTCCCCTGCTCTAACCGCCTGAGCTACCGGCCCGCCGGGACAGCTTACGCACAAACAAAAAGGGCCGCTTTCGCGGCCCTTTCCTTTACTGCCTTCCCGTCTTATCCCTCTTGGTCGAGGAAGCTCTTGAGTCTCTCGGAGCGCGAGGGATGCCGCAGCTTCCTCAGCGCCTTGGCTTCGATCTGGCGTATGCGCTCGCGCGTGACGTCGAACTGCTTGCCGACCTCTTCCAGCGTGTGGTCGGTCGACATC
>Ga0134121_10003399_pt1 | contig 13331 bp, 6 predicted proteins | sample KB301_FD_96463 | JGI IMG/M metagenome (GOLD analysis project Ga0134121, IMG submission 96463) | Terrestrial soil microbial communities without Nitrogen fertilizer from Kellogg Biological Station, Michigan, USA - KB3-0-1 | ecosystem: Environmental > Terrestrial > Soil > Unclassified ...
CGCCAGTTGACGCCGAGCGAGACCAGGTCGACCTGGGTCTTGTAGGTGCCCGGGAACGCCTCGTTGCCCGTCGCGGTAACGTCGTCGAAGAACGCGTGCTGGTAGCTGAGGTCAACGCGGAGGCCGGGCGTGACGTTGTAGCCGGCGCCGAGCGAGATCGCCGTGCTGTTGCCGTCGGTGAGCGACGGCGACAGCGTATCGGTGGGCTGCGACGAGATGCTGCGCAGGAAGCCGGCGCGCGCGGTCAGCGCGGGCAGGAACGGGAGCTTCACCCACTCGCCGGCGAACCGGATCACGTGGGCGTTGTTGTAGTTGCGCGGCACGGTCACGGTGAAGCCGTCGTGGCCGACGAACATGTCGTTCTTGTAGGTGCTCCATCGCTCGAAGTCGTAGGCCGCCATCACCTTGAGGTTCGGCATCACCGCGTAGGCCCCGCCGATGAACAGCACGTTCGGGATGGTCAGGTGCTCGGTGACGCTCTGATCGTGAATCATCGGCTGGAACGCCGCCGGCACCGCGGTGAAGTGCGCGTCGCCCGAGAGCGCCAGATCGCCTGAATGGCTGTACGTGACGCCGATCGTGAGCGGGACCGTCGGGACCTTGACCTCGGCCGCCACCCCGAAGCTGTTCGCGCCGCCCGACATTGCCAGCCCGGCGTCGCCGTAGTGGTCGAGGTAGTTGATCGACTGGTGCAGCTCCTCCACCGCCTGGAACCGCAGGTAGGTGGCGCCGAGCTTCAGGAACGGCAGCGGCTTGAACGCAGCGCCCGCGCCGATCGCGAACACCTGCTGGCTCACCGACTGGATGGACTCCTGGCCCGCCCAGCCGTTTGGCCATTTCAGCGACCCGCCCGCCGGGACGCCGAAGCCGATGCCGGCGCCCCAGGCCATTCCGTTATCCAGCTTGGCGCCATAGGAGATCGCCGCGGTCGGCGGCGTGTTGGCCTGCGGGATCAGCGACGCCGAGCCCAGCGACGGATCCGACCACTCGGTCCGGTTGACCAGCAGCTCTCCGGCGGCAGACACGTCCAGGCCTTCCTGCCCGGCGAGCGCGGCGGTGTTGAGGAACAGCGCCTCGGCGCCGGTTTCGTCCGCCACCGCGGCTTGTGAGAGCCCGAGCGCGCGCGGGCTCTCGTTGGGGATGACGTAGCCGCCCGCGAAGGCGGCCGACGGCACCAGGATCGTTGCAGTGATGATCAGTGTGCGCATGGTGTTCGCCTAGTCGTGCTGGAGGCTCGGGACGGAGAGATCTTGCATCACGAACTTCGACAGATCGTGCTGCGCGACCGATGTGAGCGTGGGCTTGGCCCAGTCTGTGAGAAAGCTGTGCTGGACGGTGGAGACCTCGCACTTCCCGAACTGGAAGGTGGCGGGATCGAACGGCACGCTGACGAACAGCTGGAAGGAGCCCGGACCACCGAATCCCGGGAAGCCGGGTAAGGGTGAGGTACCGACGTTGCTCGCGTGGACCAGGCTGAACGAGTTCGGTACCGCCTCGTCGCAGTTGGCGATCTGGGTCAGGACTTTCTTCTTGTCCTGCGGCACCGTGCCGTTGGGGTTGCCGCCGAGCGGCGGTAGCAAGTTGGCCAGTGTGTGATCGGTCAGGTGACCCGCATAATTGATCGGATCGGCGGGATCGAGCACGGTCTTGGCCACCACCAGGAACTGCAGGAACGCCGCGCTGCCGCGCGCGATGCCGAGCACGGCCAGGAGCTTGTTGGTGGTCGATGCGAATGCGGGCGAGTTGGTGACGATGTCGACGATGCTGCCGCCACCGACGTTGAACACCGCCTTGGAGATCCGCGGGTTGGTCGCGACGTCCATCGTCCCCTGGATCGAGCCGAGCGACTGGCCGGAGAAATAGATCTTCTGGGGATCGATGATCACGCCGGTCTGCAACATGTGCTCGAACACCAGGTGGTGAACCCCTGCCGGTTCGGGCGGCACGAAGGCGAGCGTCCGGACCAACTGTGACTGATCGATCAGATCCTGGCGCATCGTGTCGCGGGTCCGGAACAGGTTGGTGCTGAGCAGGAAGTTGCCGGAGATCTTCGAGATGCCATCCGTGGCGTTCGCCGCACACGTGCCGGTACAGAACGGGCTGACCGGACGCTTGAGCAAGCCGGCAGCGTCGCACGTGCCCGGCGGGTTCGCGTCGCCCTGCGCTCCCGGCGGCAGTGTGGTGGTGCAGACGCCACTGACGCAGCCGCTGTTCGCGCCCGTGGTGCCCGACGTGCAGAGCGCACGATCGCCGTGCTTGGCGGCGTCGATCGCGACGGTGACCATGCCGGCCTCCGCGTTGACATCGGCGACGGTCAGCATGTCGGCGCGTCCGCCCTGGAGGCCGTGGCGGAACACCATCATCGGGGCACACGGCGTGCCGCCGCAGCTCCCCAGGTTGGGGTTGTCCGTCCTGGGCGAGGCGATGAGGACGTGGATCGTCTCCTGCACCGCGAGCGCTGGGTTGGTGAGGAATGCGCCGGTCAGCGGATCGAGCGCGTTGAACGTCACGATATCGGCTTCCAGGATCTCGCCGATATGGTCGAGCGGGACCGCGCCCGGGGTGGTGTCCTGCGGGGTGGCGCGCGGAACGACACCGTACTTCTTGAACGCGTCCACCGGGGCCGCGAACGGCGTGACGGAGACCGGCAGCGCCGTGGCAGCCGGAAGGGCTGGGTTATAGGGCAACGCCGCGAGCCCCACCGCCTGGCTGAGGATGGTCTGGGTATGGAAGGTGTACGCCATGGCAAGCGACGTCCCCTCTGGTAGGGCGATCTTCGCGATCACCGGCGCAAGCTGCAGCCGCATCTTCTCCAGCGCCGCGGCGGTGGCGTCGTCGATGCCGAGCAGCGCCGAGTGGCCCCCGACGACGACCGGGTTCTTCAGGCGAAGGACGTTCGCCACCGTGCCCGAGACGATCGGATTGCCAGCCTTGTCCTTGATGCCGGTCGTCATGACCACCGCGTAGTCGGTGTTGTCCTTGAGCGGCCGCGAGCGGAACACCGAGGTCTTGTCACCGCTGGTGGCGCCAGCAGGCTGGATCGCGATCACCGGCGACAGCGCCGTGGGCGAGCCGCAGGCGGAGGTGAACTCGCACGGCTCCAGGATCAGATCGGCCGGATTGACCTGCACCGGGCTCGTCGGATTGGTCAGATCATACAGCTGCAGCGATGCCGGCGTGACGGTGTCCGCCTTGATCAGCTCGGACGTGGGCGCCAGAATCGCGCCGGTGGTGGAGAACCCATCCAGCGCGGCGAACCCGGCGGCCGCCGGGCTGGGACAGGTGCCGTCCGCGGAGAGCGACGAGCCGGCCAGCGTGCAGGCGGCGAGCGGCGTGAGCTTGCCGCCCTTGGGATCGACCTTGGGATCGCGCGGATCGCGCAGCAGATCGATCGGCAGCGGCACCAGGCCACGCGCGGGATCGATCGTCACGTTAGTCCCCGAAGCGATCTCGAAGGTGGTGAGGATCGCCAGCTCCTGGTGCGGAAACCGGGCGTCGACGAACGGGTACGCTTTGTCCTTGTAAATGCCGATGACCACGTTGAGCTGCCGGCCTTGATCGAGCGCCGCCGTCAGAGAGCCGGTCTGTGCCCTCAGGAGCCCGAGGTTCTTCAGGTCGGTCATGTTCAGGCCCTGCGCCACCAGGTTGAACACCTGCGACGCATAGACGTGGTTCCCATCGGTGGTCTTGACGCCGTTGGGCCCGCCACGCACGAACACGGCGTACTCTCCGCCCGCCCAGGGAGCGTGCCCCAGATGGTGCACCGTCAGCGTGCCGTGATCGTCGTGCTTGACGTAGTCGGCGGCCCTCAGCGGCTCGATCGGCACCTCGCCCTGGTACGGCGGATTGTTGCCATACACGAAGAACGTCGATGGTGTGAAGCTGGTCAGATCCAGATCCGGCGCGACCTGGGTCGTCGCGCCACTCGCGTCGATGTTGGTCTGGGTGAAGTCGATCGTGATCGGGACTTCCTGATCATTGGGAAACCCCCCGCTGAAGCTGACGAGGAGCTCCGCCTGGGCACAGGCCGAACTCGTACCGGCCGGGGCCGTACTACCCGAAGGGCACACGGTGTTGGGATCAAGGTTGTAAGGGGGGAGTGCGAAAAGGTTGGGCAGCGGAATCTTGCCCGTGGTCGGATCAAAGACCGCGGTGACGATCGTGCCCTGCGGCGGGGTGTGCGGGAGGCTCGGCTGGCAACCGCTCACGGCGAGCACCAACGCAGCGGTAAGGTAACTCCGAGGCATGGCTCTCTCCACAGAAGAGGTTGGCATGGCGACTAGGGCGCCTTGAAGGTCTGGTTGGAGACGGCATTGCCGTCGATCTGCGCGCCGAATGCGAAGTCAAAGTACGTGTTCTGCACCCACTGAGTGAGCAGATTGGACTGGACGAACACCGTCGGACCATCTCGCTCCGGCCCGGGCAGCTGCATCCTCACCACGGGCTTGTTTGGATCCATCAGCGAGATGTGCCGCACGGCACCGCCGGACGTGTAGCGAAAGTCGAGCCCGCCGCTCGCCAAGGATGGATTCCCTACGTCGACCGTGAAGGCGCCGCCCGGACGCGCGTACGGACCAGGCTGGAAGTCAGTGGTGATCAGTGCCAGCGGATGCGACGGCTGGATCGTATGAACACGCCCCCATACCCAGCTACTCGGTTGCTTCCCCACCGCCGAGCTCAGGGTGTCGACGGCCTGGACCAGCGCGATCACGACCTGTTCGGCGCAGGTGTGAGCTCCCCCCGGCACCAGCGCTCCCTTGGAATCGACGTCGTTGCAGAATGTTGTATCGCTCGCCGGGGTGGTCGGATCGAGCATGTAGAGCATGGCCTTCAGCGCCGACAGGCCGTTGACCCGCTGTCCAACGACCGCGAGATCATCGGTGAACACGTTGGTGGCCAGCGCGCGCAAGAACACGTGGAACAGGTAGCAGCCCGAGGAGTTCTGGACCGTCTTGAGGGTGGGGTCGACCGGGCTCGACTTCGGATCAATGCCGATCAAGCCCGACGGGCAATCCCATCCGTTCGCCGCCCACTGGTTCAGCACCGCCTGGGCTAGAGCCAGTTCGGGCGGGCTACTGGCGGTCGTCGGAAGCTGGGCAATGAACGCGGTGAACAGCATACCCAGGCGCGAGACATGGTCCGACTGGATCGCCTCCATGTCTTCGAGCGTGACCTTGCCGTGCGCGGCAATGGCCGCCTCGAGCAACTGCTCGATCCGCGTAGCGCGGAAGCCGCTGGAGTCGTCCCAGTTGAAGCTCAGGTAAGGCGGATGCGAAAGCGGGTCATTGTCATCCGACACCGAGGGCGACGTCGGATCCGCGTTGGCGGTGAAGAAGTACCCCTTCGCGGGATCCTTGCCATGCGGGAGCACGTCATCGGCGATCCAGCACGACGCCGGCACCGGCGTGAGCGTCGCTGCGGCGCAGTTGGACGTGCCATCGCCCCACTCTGCGGTTCCATCGCTGGGGAGCGGGAACCAGGGCGGAATCACGTTTGCGCCGTTCACGCGCGCGTCGGCGAAGTTCCGCACGGGAACCAGGGCGTGCGGATCGTAGGCGATATGCCCCTTGTCGTCGGCCAGGACGAAGTTCTGGGCACCGGTGGAGAAGTCCTTGAGCGCAAGGATGGCGGCGTCGACATCGACCGCCGTGTTGAGCCCGAAGAACGCCTTGATGTCCTGCGTGTTGCCCTCCTGACCGGTCCACCGGGCGCTGATCGTGCGCCCCGTGGCGTCGGGTGTTTGAATGATCGGCCCGTGGTGCGGAACCACGAGCACCGCATCCGGTACGGACGCGCCCACGGCCTTCGCATTCTTGAGCCCCGTGGGGCCGGGACCTGTGCGAACCATGAAGGTCTCCGGCACGGCGATCGTCGGCACGTCCGTTACAACACCACCGACCTTGAAGCTCACGCAGGGCGTGGCTCCACCGCCCGAACACGGCACGATCTGCTCGCGATAGAGATCCGTGACGTCATACCCAACCACCGTCACGCCCCAGCCCACGTGGGCGCCGCGGCCGACCAGCGCGCCCGGCACACCGGGAAACACACCGCCGGCCAGATCCAGGTTGTCCGCGGGGTTGGTCGACGTCATCACCGAGAGGTGGAACTCGGGCGGGTACTCCAGCGGCTGGTGCGGATCGTTGGCGACCATCGCGACCCCCGTGGCGGACTTCGACGCAGCCACCACCCAGTTGTTGGACCCGACCGCTGCGTCGGCGGGCCGCATGAAGCCGCGGAGCGAGTCAGAGCGCGCCGCCACTGCTGCGAGCACGTCCTTCCACTTCGAGAGCCCCTTGGCGGGAGCTCTCATGCTCGCCAGTGAGCCTCCCGGGTGAAACGCCGTGGGCGACAGCGTGTGCGCATGTTCCGTCGGCGGCGCCGCGGCCCGGATCCACGCCCTGAACTTGCCAAGGTCTGGCTTCGAACCAGTTGGCCCGTAGACCGCCGCGAACTGGCCGTTGGCCGATTCTTCGCCCACGCCCTCGGACAGCGAGAACTGCTGCAGTCGTCCCACGGCCAGCGTGTCCTGGATGGTCCATGGATCGATATCAGCAGGCGTCAGCCGGAACGGCAGCTGTGCGTATTCCCCGGGGAGCTGAGCCCCCTTTTTTATGAACTCGTCGCGGTAGGCGTTGATGCCGCCGACGTAGGCCGTCAGCATCGTGCGGGTGGCAGGATCGAGCGCATCCGCGAGATCCTCCTCGACGCGGTGCCCGGCGCGGGTGATCAGCAAGGTCCGCAGCTGCACATCCTGGCTGAGGCCGTCGAGGCCGATCAGCTCCGCCAGCTTCGACCGCCCGACATGGCGAATGAAGTCCATCTGGAACAGGCGATCTCGCGCATGGATGTAACCCTGCACCGCGACGCAGTCGTTCGTGGCGGCGCACTTGATGTGCGGAATGTCCTTGACGTCATACGCAACCGTCACCGGAGCGCTGAGGCCCGGGATGCTGATCGTCTCCGGTGCCCACGAGATCTGCACGGCTGCCGTCATGCCCGCGGCCGCGGCGGTCAAGGTTGCGGTCATGCTTCCCGGCGGCGGCACATAGATGATGTGCAGGCCCGAGGCGCTCGAGATCGACCCACCGCCTTCGACCGTCCAGGTCACCTCCGCGGTGCTGTTCACCAGCTCGGCGGTGAACGCCGTGGGCCCCGTGACCTGAACCGTTCCGCCGGTTCCCGACGGGCTGATGCTCAACCCCGGCCCGGGGTTCGTCGAGCCGCATCCGTAGGCGAACATCCCGAGAACACATGCTGCCGTGACGATTCTTGAGCGCATCCATACCTCCCAAAAGAGTCTGACGAGAGTGCCGTCGACAACCATGCACACGAGCGTCGATACGTGTGCCGTGAGGGCCCGGATGCTTTACCAAAGGAACGCGGCTCTTGTCGCGCTCGACCTCGGAGAAAACCCGGCGAGATCGGGTTCGTCACATGACGCAGCACGGCGACCGCGCTCGCGGTATCGTCGGACGTGGTTGCTCCCCAGCGCGGCGTGGTCGCAGAGATCGGCGCCAGCGCGCTCGCCGTCGCGCAGGAGGTCGGCGGCATCGTGCTGCTCACCGGCCAGGTGCTGCGCGCCCTCGTGCCGCCGCGCATCGAGCCGCGCGAGCTATGGAAGAACCTTCACAAGATGGGCAACCGTTCAGTGCCGATCGTGGTGCTCACCGCGTTGTTCGCGGGCGGCCTCATGACCCTGCAGGCCGGGCCGTTCGTGAAGCGGTTCGGTGCGACCGCGCTCGCCGGCTGGGGCGCCGGCTACGCCGTGCTGCGCGAGATCGGGCCGATCCTCATCGCGCTCATGTTCTCGGGCCGCGTCGGTGCGAACAACACCGCCGAGCTCTCGACCATGACCGTCACCGAGCAGCTCGACGGCCTGCGCGCGCTCGCCATCGATCCGGTGCGCTTCCTCGTCGTGCCCCGGGTGATCGCGATGATCGTGACCCTGGTCGCGCTGACCGTGATCGGCGACCTCGTCGCGCTCGGCGGCGCGGCGGTCGTCGCCCGCGTGATGCTCGACATCGAGTGGTCGACGATGTACTTCGGCTTTGCCGACAACCTGCGGCCGTTCGACTTCCTGCACGGTGTCTACAAGTCAATCGCGTTCGGCGCCGTGATCGCCGTGTCGTCGTGCTACTTCGGCGTCACGGTGCGCGGCGGTGCGGTCGGCGTTGGCCGCGCGGTGAACGCCGCCGTCGTCGCCGCCGCCGTCTCGATCATGCTGCTCGACTTCTTCCTCACCTACCTCACCGGATGATCCGGCCCCACCAATGACCGAGCAGCCCGAGAACTCGCCCGAGGACCCGATCGATCAGCCGCCCGACAAGCCGGCCGATCAGCCGCCCGACAAGCCGCCTTCGGTGCCCGCCGAACCCGAGGTGCCCCGCGCACGCTGGTTGCACCGGCGGACCGTCGCGACCGGCGCCGCCGTCCTCGCAGTGGGCCGCGCCGTGCTCGAGCTATGGCGGGTCTACGTCGGCACGTTGGCGGGCATCGTGCGCGGCATCGCGCGGCGCAACGCCCCCGGCCGCGCGCGCGGCGAGCTGTGGAGCCAGCTCTACTCGATCGGCAACCGCTCGCTGGTCTTCATCCTCGTGACCCTCGGCTTCATCGGCATGGTCCTGACCTACGAGTCGTGCCTCCAGCTGTCGCGCGTCACCGGAGACTTCTCGCAGATCGGCGTCCAGTCGCTGCGGCTGATCATCTCGGACTTCGGCCCGGTGCTGACCGCCCTCATGCTCGCGACCCGGGTCGGCGCCGGCATCGCCGCCGAGATCGGCTCGATGAAGGTCACCGAGCAGATCGACGCCCTTCGCATGTCCGGCGTGTTGCCGATCGACTACCTGATCGTCCCCCGGTTCCTCGCGTCGCTCGTGATGACCCTCGTGCTCACCGTGTTCGGTTGCCTGGTCATGTTCGGCGCCGGCGGGCTGACCGCGCGGTACTCGTTCGGCGTCAACCCGCACGTGTACTTCGATGCCTCGCTGATCCGAGGCCGTCACATCGCCCTCCTCATCATCAAGGCCGAAGCGTTCGGCGCGGCGATCCCGGTCGTCGCCGGGTTCTGCGGCCTGCGCGCGCGCGGCAGCTCGGAGGGCGTAGGCTGGGCCACCACCGCCGCCGTGATCGGCGGATCGTTCGCGGTCATCATCCTCGACTTCATCATCTCGGCAGCCGCGCTGCTCGTCACCGGCGGTGACCTGTGACAGATCGATCGCCGGCCGAGCCCCCCAGCCCAACGACCGCGTTCATCGAGTGGAAGGCCGTCACCAAGGCGTTCGCCGGCAACCCGGTGCTGCGCGGCATGAACCTCGCGGTCGACCGAGGCGAGGTCATGTTCATCATCGGCGCATCGGGCGCCGGCAAGTCAGTCACCATCAAGCACCTGATCGGCCTCCTGCGCATCGACGCCGGCGAGATCTGGTTCGACGGGCAGCGCGTCGATCAGCTCCCCGAGCACGCCCTCGCCCCGCTGCGCAAGCGGATCGGCATGGTGTTCCAGAGCTCGACCCTGTTCGATTCGATGACCCTCGCCGAGAATGTCGCCCTGCCCCTTCGCATGCACCAGCGGATGTCCTGGCCCGCGGCCATCAAGGACGCGAGCCGCCGCCTCGAGCAGGTCTACATGGCCGAGCACGCCGAGCGCTATCCCGCCGAGCTATCCGACGGCATGCGCAAGCGCGCCGCGATCGCCCGCACCCTCGCGCTCGGCCCCGAGGTCGTGCTGTTCGACGAGCCCACCACCGGCCTCGACCCGGTCAGCGCGCGCCGCATCGATCGCTTGATCCGCGAGCTCGCCAAGAACCTCGGCATGACCGCGATCGTTGTCTCGCACGATCCGCCCTCGATGTTCGGCATCGCCGACCGAGTCGCCTTCCTCTACCAGGGCGTCGTGCACGCCCTCGCCACCCCTGGCGAGCTGCGAGCGTCGTCCGATCCGATCGTCCAGCAGTTCATCACCGGCCAGTCGTCGGGCCCGATGGAGACGCCGGGCTTCTGACCCTCCCGCCCCAGATCGTCGGCGGTGTATGGCGGTCGAGTTGACAGATGCGCGCCATTTCGCGACGCGAAGGTACCTGTAGATTCTCGGTTCACGGTAGCCAAAGGAGGGTAAGGCTAATTGCAGGAAAATAAGATACCGCTTGCGCTTCCGTAATCCCCATCGACCATCGGGGCTACCCAGAAGTTGCAACGATAAGATCCACTTGCACAGCTCGTCGAAATAGCAGTCGCTGCAGGATGAACCGCCCCTACCACATCGGTGCCTGGTGAGGTTCTCGCGAAGCTCGACGTTGCAGTTCGCGCACCCCACCTGCCTGCCGCCGCTTCGACTCGCGAGATCAAGCTTGGTGAACTGTTCGACCGTGTATGCCATGAGACTCTCCCGACTGGATCGTGACCCTTACTTCTTGTTCAACTTGGCATACGGATTAAACGCGAACCGTTCGGCGCGCTCGATGAGCTGAGGAATTTCTCCCTCCGGTGTTCGTGCGATCGCGAACTGTTTCTCATCGAGCCACGAGAATCGCGTCGGCACCACTTCGGGTAAAGCCTTGAGTGGCACATGGAGTGTCTTGGCGGAGGACAGGGCCAGGTGCGTTGTAGCCCCGAACGCCTGGGATCGTTTCGGGTTCCAGAGACTGAACCCAAGGTCAACAGTCAAATGCATCATCGCAGATAGGCTCGAGTACGTAACGAATTCAAAGCCCTCGTCCTCGATATACTGGATCCGCCGAATCCGCTCGAGCATCGCCTCCGGATCCTGGCCGATCTCGCGCAGCATACGCGGCCCGAAGTAGACCTCGCGCACCGCTCCGGTCAACTGTAGCTCCTTGCGCTGCTTGATGACCGAATGCAGCGTCACAATCGATGCACTCAGCTCGCGGGCCATGATCTCCGCGAATGCAGCACGGATGTCAACCAGTGCAACCGTCGTACCGTCGTCACCTTCGACTGGCGTGGCGCCAAGCACCTCGAGTACCGTGAACGCGAGGTCCCAATCCGCGCGGTTTGTGCACGCAACCATCTTGACCCAAAGCGCCGTGCCCTTGCGCTCGATGGCGATCCCTCGCGTCGACTGACGAGCACGATAGAGGTGCACGACCGCCTCGGGCCAATGGCCTCGCGCCAAGCTCTCGCCACCGCGAACATCAGGGCCGAGCGTCGTGAGAATTGCTGCGACGTCTGGCGGCTTAGAAACCACTACTTCCATCGTGTAGGACATAGTTCGTTCTCCCCATGTGCTCAGTCGTCATCGGTCCACCGTAAACGGTACGCGTTCGAGCATCACAGCCCCTGGAGCTCGTCCGTGATCTCGAGGATGCACATGAGCCCGCCGGGCGAAACCTTAGTCATCGGTGTCCTCCTTGAGAAGCTGGTCAGCAGTCACCGTAGCTGCTGCGGATGCCAGCGCGAGCCCACGGCGAAGCCCGCTGGTAACCTCCTTGAGCTTGGCCTCGGGAAACGTGACGACCTGGACATCATGTAGCCCGGACTTCTTCAGCTCGTCGGTCAGCTGGCGCCTGAGTCTTCCGTCGGCGGGGCCGATCGCGTCCGTTACAGCGAGATAGATCGACTCACCGGTCGACTTCGCCGCCTGAAGCTGGTCAACCAGGTGAGCAAAGGCGCTCCTGGGGCTGTTCTGGCTCGCAGCAGCGAGTTCGTCGGCCCAACGCTCGACGGTCCACGCCTTCACTTCGAGCTTGGCAAGCACGCCAGCTGCGTCCCGCAAACCAAAGTCGATGACCTTTCCGGCCGCATCCACCTGGCGTGCGACGATCTTCAGGCCGCCAGGGAGTGCGACACCTTCCACGACGAATGTCATCTCGCCAGCAACGCCGCGCAGCTTCGCCGCTGCATCCGCGTAATCAGAGTTCTTGAGCGGCGACTTCTTGAGAGTGCTCGGGAAGTAATCCGACGGTTTCTTGGAGACCTTCATGAAGGACCTCCAGTTGGTTGCCGGGTCGAGCGCCATCATCTCGAGCATGTCATCCGGAAGCTCGGTGAGCTCACGTAGCCATCGCAGATCGAGCGGGCTATCCCGCAACACGGCTTGCCGGACGAGCGCCTTGCGTGCCTCTGCGCTGAGCCCCTTGCGCCCCATCACCCACTCGACGTTGTCCAGGAACGCGAGCGGATCGACGGCATCGGCCGCACGTCGCAGCACGCCGGCCACAACCTCCTCGTCCAGCGCCCTGGCCGTGCCCTTGAGCAGCTTGTCGAGCGCCGCCACGAACTTCGCCTTGTCGGCCCCGTCGGCGATGCGCCGAGCGACCGCGTAGATCGTATCGGGCATCTTCGATGCCTTCGCGAGCTGCTCGAGCTGCTCGACGACGCTCGCACCTTGCGCGCGTGCGGCCGGTCCGCGCAGCTTCGTCATCGCGTCCTTCGCAGCCTCGATCGCTCGGGCGCCGCGCGAACGCTGGATCGCCTGCGCGATCGCCGTCTTGTCGACGACGCGCATGGTCCCGACGCCGGCATCGGCGATCTTCGCCGACTCCTTCAGGCCGGTGAGCCATCCCGATGCGGTGTCGATCGTGTCCAGCAGAGCCGCCCGTGCTTCCTCCGGCACGCGCTTGAGCGCCTGCTTGGTGCGCTGCAGCAGCGCCTCCGTTCGCCGCATGAGCGCTGCGACAGCGTCCTCACTGAGCACGAGCGCATGCTCGGCGAGCCGCGCAGCCGTGCCCGGGCGCTTCGCTGCCACGCCGGGTGTCGCCGCACCGGCCGTCACGACCTCGATCGCGACGTCGAGTGCGAGTTCGGCGCCCAGGTCCATCAGCTGCGAGTAGTCACCGTTCTCCGCGTGCTCGACCGCCTTCGTCCACGAGTCGAGGATCCCATCGACGATCGCCTGGAAGATCTCGCTCGTTGTCTTGCCTGATTCGTACGCCTTCCCGATGCTGCTCGCCGCGCTCCAGTCGATCTCGTAGCCGAACGCGTTCGAGAGCTTGTCGAGCCCCCACAGCCCGACGTCTCGCGCCATGAGCCCGACTTCCTTCAGCGCCAGAACGACGCCCGCGCCCGCCTTGCCGATCGCGACTACCAGATCGGACGCGTGATCCAGGACGTGCTTCTCGGCTGGCTTCGTCGACTCGGCCTGCTGCACGATCTTCGTGAAGCCTTCCCACATATGGGCGAGCTGGAGCCGCAGGTCCGTTCCCTCGTACCCGGTCCATGACAGCTGCAAGAGCTCCTCGAGCCGCGCGATCATGTGGCGCCCGACCGACAGCTCCTCGGCCGGCGGGTTCTCGTAGCTCAGCTTGACCTTGATGTAGTTCTGGAGGCCCAACGCCGCGTGCGGCGCGTCGCGCATGATGCCCTCGACCAAC
>Ga0134121_10003400_pt1 | contig 13328 bp, 25 predicted proteins | sample KB301_FD_96463 | JGI IMG/M metagenome (GOLD analysis project Ga0134121, IMG submission 96463) | Terrestrial soil microbial communities without Nitrogen fertilizer from Kellogg Biological Station, Michigan, USA - KB3-0-1 | ecosystem: Environmental > Terrestrial > Soil > Unclassified ...
AACCTCGCCCAAGGTGTGCTGACATAGCAAACCGGGTATACTTCGAGCGCGCGTCAGTGCTCTATCTGTTCGCGATCGGTGGCTCGAGCGCGTACTCCGTGGGATCGGGACTACGAGCGGCGCAGCGGTCTGGGTAGGACGGGCGCGCCGCTCGTCTCCTCTGGCACGGCAGGGCTTACTCGATCCGGGCCTTCGCTGCTTGGCCGTGTTTCCCCGTTCGAGTGTTGCACCCGTCGGTTCCCGACTCGGGGGCGAGGGTCAGCGGTTGCGCCGTTGCCTCCAATCCACGACGTTGCCCGGCAGGGTCGGACTGTCCGGGCCTCTTGCTGATCGACTGCACGAGCGGATGATGCGCCTCGGGCACCGTCGGCGTCAACTCTCGATCCGTGGTCGAGGGTAGAACGGAGAGGCGACGAGCGCGACCTTCGGGAGGGTCGAGCTCGTCGCTTTCACCGTCGCCGTCAACCCTCAAGTGGCGCTTGAGGTTCCCGCCTCGCCGACCGGCGAGCACCTTCGTAGAGGTCGTCGACCAGGCGGTCGAGCTCGCGCTCGCGCGCGGCCTCGATCGCCGGAAGGTCGCGATGCGTGAGGCAGGTCGGCGGTTCACCTGCTCGACGGATCGTCGCGCCTCTAAGACCGCAGTAGTCGCAGGTCAGCGACCGACTCACCGGCTCACCCTCTCGACGAGCTCGGAACAGTCGAGCGCCGCTGCGACCGGATCGCGCTCGACGTGCTCGATCACCAGGCGCTCGAGCTCGAGCAGCCGCACGGCCTGCTCGAGCGGCATCATCGCGAGCCACGGCGACCGCGACCGCCGCATCGCGACGAGCCACCGTTCACCGTCCCCCGCGTCGGTCGCCGCCTGCCCGGCCCACAGCCACGGCCGCGCGACCTCCTGCCGCTTGACCTCAACGTGCACCGGGAGGTCGCCGTGCAGGTCGCCGCGCACTCGCAGCGCGCCGCTGTTCGGCGTGCGATCGGCGTCGAAGCCGGCCGCTCGGAACAGGTCGGCGACCTCGCGCTCGCCGCCTTGCCCTTTGCGCCGCTCGCTGTTAGCCACGCTCGACCACCGCCTCGAGCCGGATCGCCGCGTGGCGACACGCCGTGACGTAGGTCGTGTCGAGCTCGAGCAACTGCGGGTACTTCATGCGCCAGGCGTAGACGAGCACGAGCGCCAGGCGCTCGACCGTTAGGCCGTGCGTGTCGTCGAGCTCGGGATCGACGCCGAGCTCGAGCGCCGCGAGCAGCGCGATCGTCGCGGCGACCGCGACGATGATCGCACGGTTGCTATGACCTGCGACGCTCGCGACGACGGCCGCTAGGTACAGCTCGAGCGCGAGCCACCACTTGAAAGCGTGCATCGGTCACTCCTCCGTTGTCGGTTGGGGATACAGCGAGACGACGAGCGTGCGCTTCCGTCCTGCCCACACTCGATACAGCGGCGGCAGTGCCTTCGGGTCGATTCCCGCCGCCTGTAGCTCCTCCGCGGCGATGTACAGGGAACAGCCGCGCTCGCGGCCCTTCCTCGTCGACCGCCGACGTAGACCGGCGTCGTGCCTGCCCGGTGGCACATCGGGGCTTACACGGCCGCTCACGACTTCGGCCCTTCGTCGGCCTCTACGCGCAGGAGGTCGACCGCGCCTGCGCCGTCCGGCCCGGTTCTCACGACGAGCTGACCGGCGCCGAGCTCGACGCGCAGCCTGCCGACGTGCAGGCGGAAGGAGTCGACCTCTTTGTCGACCGAGAGGTCGACTCCTTCCGCGACGGGCACGACGAGCCGAACCCTCGTCACGACGTCACCAGCGGCCGACGTTGCGGCGGCAAGTACGGAAACGTCGGACGCCACTCGCCCATCCGCATCACTCGGACGGCACCGAGGTCCGCGTCGGCTCGAGCCGCCCGTTGCGCGTGTGTATCTGACGGCATCCGTCCCACGAAGCGGCGCGCGAGCACGATCCCGGCGAGGGAGCATTGAAGCGCGTCATGGAGTCTGTCGTCGAGGGTCAGATCGGTCGGCGACGTCATTCGCGCACCCGGCCGTCGTCCTTGTTGGCCCACCATCGCAGGTAGTCGGCGAGTGCTCGCAGCGCGACCTTCGGCGGCGCATCGACCGCGAGCAACGTGCGGCCACTCGACGACTTGACGACGACGTGTTGGCTGTTCGGCTTGTGCGTGATCGTGACGATTGTCTCCGGGTGCTCGCTCATGACTCGCTCCCGTCTGCCGTCGGTGCCGTGACTTCGTACTTGAGGCGCAGCGTGTCGAACATCGTCTGCGCGAGCTCTGCCGCCTCGTCGAGCGTCGTCGCTTCTCCGTCGGGCGAGGTTCTGACCGAGACGGCGATCGTCACCTTGCCGCTCGCGGTCAGACCGAGGTCGACCGAGCTGTGCTGATTGCCGCCGCGCTCGAGCAGCCGCTCGACCACCTGCGACAACGTCATGCGCCGAGCGCGCTGCTCGAGCTCGGGCGTCGGTGTGTCATCCGCGCGTGCCATTCCTACCTCCGATCCGTGGGTTGATTGAGGGCGCGTAGCGACCGAGCGAGCACGGTGTCGATGCGCGCGTGGAGCGCACCGAGCTCGCGGTCGACGTAGCGCCTGTACTCGAGCATCCGCTCGTCGACCTCGCGCTTGAGGTCGGCGCGAAGGCGCCGCTCGATCCGGGCGAGCTCGCGCTCGACGTCGAGCGTTGCCGACTTGCTGCGCGGCAGTCTCACGACGCACCGCTGTCGGTCGCGTCGCCGGGCTCGTCGCCTGCCCGCTGCAGCAGGGCGCCGACGATCGGCTCGACCGCCTTCGTCCGACCTTCGGCAAGGTCAGCCAGGCGATCGAGCCCGGCGCTTACCTCGGTCAGCGCCGCGAGCGCCTTGCGGTTCTCGGCGACGATCGTCTCGGCGTGTGTGTATCCCTCTCGGCTCAGATGAGGTCCGAGCACACCGGCCGACTCGGTCGACGCCATGATCGCAGCCGCGACGTCGCGCGCGCCACTGCCGACGTCGCTAAGGTCGCCGAGGATGAGGCGCCAATACTCGACCTCGAGCAGGACGGCCTTCGCTCGCTCGACGCGCTGCTCGGGCGACAGTCCCGCGATGACTTCGAGCTCGTCGGTCATCGCTCACGCCTCACGCTTCGAGCTCGACCGCAGGCGCTCGAGCTCGCGCTCGATCGCGCGCCTGGCGATGAATCCCGGCGTGCGCTGCTCGCGCCGCGCCGCCTGCTGTAGCTCCGTCCTCGTGCTCGGCGTCAGCCGCACGCGGACGTTTTCGGTCAGCCCTTCGGCCGCGTTCATGCGCCGACCCCGAGCGCGCCTGCGTGCTGTAGCAGAGTGACGGTCAAGGCGTCGGCCGTCTTGCCGTCGATCGCCGTCACGACGAACGGCAGGCGCTCGGCCATGATCGACCGAACCGTCTCGAGGTCTTCGGGCTCGCACTTGTTGTCGACGTCGCCCACTGCGACGAGGACGTAGCAGGTGCCCCAACGATTCATACGAGTGTGCTCCTTCCGTTAGTGCCCCGGTGTGTGGGACAACGTAGGCCATTGTCCCACGTCGGCCGGACGTAGTCAACCCACACTGATACTCTCGTCGGCATGGCTCGCCGCACGCTCGTCGTCGACCTCTCCAACAACAACGCCTCGCCGATCGACTTCAAGGCGATGCACGCAGCCGGCGCCTTCGGCGTCATGCTCAAAGTCAGCGAGGGACGGCGCTTCATCGACTCGACGTGGCTCTCGAGATCACGCGCAGCTCGAGCGGCCGGCCTTCACGTCGGCGGCTACCACTTCGCCCGGCCCGGCCGAGGCGACGCCGTCACACAAGCCCGGCTATTCGCCGGCCGGCTCGGCAAGGTCGAGCTGCGCGACCTGCACCCGGCGCTCGACCTCGAGACCGACGACGGCGACCTCCCATCGGCCGAGCTCTACGCATGGGCTCGCGCCTTCGGCGAGAAGGTGCACGACCTCACCGGGCAGCGCGTCATGTGGTACACCGGCCCGGCCTTCATCGCCGCGCACGGCTTCGAGCATCCCTTCGGCAACGGCGCGGGACTCTGGCTAGCCGCGTGGGGACCAAACGACGGCACCGACCACGGCATCCCGAACGGCTGGACAGCGCCGTGGCGCAAGGCCGTCCTCCATCAGTACACGTCGGTCGGCACGATCGCAGGCGTCAAGGGTCGCGTCGACCTGTCGCACGCTCCCAGGCGCACCGCGATCCTCGCGCACGGCCGGCGCGGCCTCAAGTAGCTCGAGCCCGGACTCGCGCGCGGCCGACCGAGCAGGTAACCTCGACGCCATGGCGCTGACGAGGCTCAGGCTCTTTCGGGGCGACACGCTCGACAAGCTCATCGAGTCGTTCATCGGGTTTACCGACCTCGACATACCGCCGCCGCCGCAGCCGTTCATGCCACAGTGGGCGACGTATCAAGGCGACCCGACCCCTGTACCGGCAGGCGGCGGCACCGGACTGCCGTGGACGGCCCTGCACGGCTACTCGAGCGGCGACCTCTTGAACCGAGCCGACCCCGTCCTGCCTCTCTTCCTGGCCGACGGCATGTACGCGATCACCATTGTCGGCTCACTACCCGGAACGGCGGCGCAGACGTTCAGTAGCTACACGCTGGACACGAGCCGGTTTCCCGGCCAGGCGCGCGGCGGAGGACTTGACCCAATGGATTCGTGCACGCTCTCGGCGGTGTTTCCCGCGAGGGCCGGTGACACCCTGCGAGTGATCGCACAGAACGAGGACAACCCGAACACGCACCCTATGTCGATCAACCAGGCCCTGATCGTCATGCTCTCAGACCAGTGGCTCTAGCCGGCCGTCACCGCTCGGGCATGACGGCGCCGACACTCGCAGCGACCTGGCGCCGCCACCGATCGAAGCGCGGCCCTGACTTCGCTCGCATCTGCCGCGTATTCTCGAGCTGCGCGTCGTCGCCGCACGGAGGACAAAGGCCACGCGCCGAGATGTAGACGCCGTCGGCAGCTCGAGCGCCGCAGCACCTGCACGACTTCGGATGCCAACGCCCGTCCATGATTTCGGGATCGTACCGGGCCACAGCTACCCCCCTGTGTAGACCCTTGACGACCCGCGACGGGTGCCGCTACGTTCGACGGCATGGCAACTCCATCCGCAGCGGCTGTCTTCGCGAAGTGGCAGTCCAACAGTAGGAACGCAGCCGACGCGTATGTCGACGGCGTCCAGAACACCGACAAGGACATCGTCGGTCTCGCCATCGGCGCGATCCCGCGCATGAAGGCGAACATCATCGACGCGATCGACTCCGGCCGGGTCGCGAACGGACTTCGCAAGGTCGGAAACGACGGCATCAAGAAGGCCGTCGCGATGAAGGGCAAGGTCGCCTTCACGAACGGCGTCGACGGCGCGCAGGAGAAGTTCGAGACCTCGTTCGCACCGCTGCTCTCGTACATCGACGGCGTCAAGGGCAAGATCGCTCAGATGCCGAACCTCACCGACGCTGACCGTGACGCTCGCATGCTCAAGAACGTGCAGCTCATGCGTCAGTACAAGAAGGGCGCGTAACCCGCGATGGGCGCCGTACTCGACAGCATCCTCGCGGTCAAGGCCGGCCTGACGGGCGGCGCCTTCGAGGCGCTGACGCCGGGCACGGGCGACACGTTCACGATCCGCGACTACGTCAAGGGATCGAACGCCTACCTCCTCGAGGTCTGGGGTCTCGACGACACCGACGTCTGTCAGTTCTCGATCGCGTCGCCTCGCATGAACGACGGCCAGCGCGGCCTGTTCCTCTCGGTGCCGTCCGGCGCCGCGATCGGCCCGGCCGAGGAGCCGCAGATCCTGTTCCCCGGCCCGGTGCAGGTTCCCGTCTACAACGCCGACACGCTCCGCGTGCAGGCGAACGGCACGGCCGGCGACAACGTCCTCCTCGACTTCCTCGTGTACTACGAAGACCTCGAGGGCTCGAACGTCGCCTTCACGTCGTGGCTCAACATCGTCAACAGCATCGAGAAGATCTTCGGCATCGAGGTACAGCCGACCTGCGGCGCCGCCGACTACGGCGTCCCGGTCACGCTCGACTCGATCGACGATCGCCTCGAGGCCGACAAGCGGTACGCGCTGCTCGGAGCGATCACCGACACGCCGGTCGGCGTCATCGGGATCACCGGGCCGGACACCGGCCGCTACCGGGTCACGATGCCGGGCAAGGTCGACCCGACAATGTCGGGCGACTGGTTCGTGCAGCTCTCCGCGAAGTACGGACTGCCGCTCATCCCGGTCATCAAGGCGAACAACGCAGGGTCGACGCTGATCGACGCCGTGCAGGCAGCGGCCGGCGACACGCCGACGATCTCGCTCATCCTCGCCCAGCTCGCCGACTAGAACAAGGAGGACGGCGATCGTGCACGCCGAAACGATCGACACAGGCGGCTCGATCGCCGTCCTCCGAGCCTTCGGGCCACCGGACGTCGTCAAGGTCGACCCGTTCGCAGGCAACGCGAAGGCGACGATCGGCGCCGACAACAAGTGGACTGTCGTCAAGGCCGTGAGCCTCGAGCTCGAGACGGCGATCGCCGTCGCCGCGCGGCAGCCGCGCCTCTCATGGGTCGCCGACGAGCAGGTGCCGTTCGCGCAGGCGCTCGCACCGTTCGCGGTCGCCGCCGCGCACACGTCGCAGGTGACGTTCGCCGTCGACGTCAACGAGGCAGGCGCGGCGAACGCGCCGACGATCATCGCGCCGATGCCCGAGCTCGTGCTGCTCCCCGGATGGGATCTCGAGCTCGACGTCGTCGCCGGCGCCGCAGGCGACGTTGTCAAGAATGTGCGCGTCTACCTCCAGCGGTATGTGCTCGTCGCTGTAAAGCACCTGATCGGCGGCTAACCGTGCCGCGCGCGATTACGGCCTTTACGACCGGGCCGGGCTTCGGCGAGTACAAGCTCGGGCCACGTGAGGCGTTCACTCCGCTCGCGTTTACGGTCTTCCTCTCGAGCTCGGCCGTCTCGCCGCTGTACGGCGTCTTTGTGCAGTGGCGCGACGCGACCAACTACCCGATCCATACCCAGTTCGTCGGCGTCGTATCGACGCATTCATTCTCGCTGTCAATGGCCGATGGAACCGAACCGTTTTACCACGACGGAAGCGCAAATCAAGACTTCCCTCAGCTCGAAAACTACTACCTGCATTCCATCGTCAATTTGCGGATGCCGCTCATTCCGCTGATAAAAGGCACGTCGTTCGGCATCTACTGCACCGACGAGGGGGTGATCCCGAACAACTACCCGATCGGCCTGCTCGAGCCGAAAGTCGAGGTTCAGGCCGCGCACCTGTGGGTCGAGGACGACGACAACAGGGGCCGCGGCTCGCCTCGCACCGGCCCGTGGGCGCTGATACCGGGACGGTCTCGGTCATAATGGTCGCAATGGCGCACGGCATCGACTGGACGCAGATCCTCCTCTACGGCGTGCCGGCGTACATCGCCGCGATCGGCGGCGCCGTCGCCGCTGTCATCGCCGCGAGCAACGGTCGCGCCCTCAAGTCGAGCAACGGAGCGACGATCGCCGAGAATGTCGAGAAGACGCACGCCGCCGTTGTCGAGACTGCCGACAAGGTCAACACTATGGCGGAGGAACAGGCGACGCCGTGAGCTCCACGTGGCAGGGTTGGGAGAAGGAGCTCCTGAAGTTCCTGCAACTGCCGACCACGGCCGCGAACGTGCAGTTCCTCCGCGATTGGAACGCGCGTAAGCACTCGGACTGCAACAACAATCCGATCGACCTGACCTACGACTCGGGCAACGCGACAAACTGCCAGCGGTCGTATCGCGCGAGTCACCCCTGGTACCAGTCGTACAAGCGACCCGGCGACGCAATGGCGGCGTGCAGCAGCCAGTTTATCGTGGTCGGCTATGACGCTCTCGCTGCCGCGCTCCAAAGCGGCGACCCCTACGGCGTCGACTACTTCGCACGGGTGGAGAAAGACCTCTCGCGGTGGGGCGCCGACGGATTCGCGGTCTGGTACTACAACGAGGCGCAAAGGCAGCAGACGCAGCTTACGGCCGCGCACCTACACAAGGGGTGGGCGCACCTTCAGCACACGTTCAACCGGGGGATGCCGAAGTCGTTGAAGCACGGCCACCGCGCCGTCGAGGCGGGTTTGCGCTCGATCCACCGCGCACGTAAGGTGCGGCTGTAATGGGCGTACTACCAGGACAGTCAGGCGGCGGCGGCGCGATTAGCCCGCCGATCGCCGAGGTGCCGGCCGCAGTCGCGTACTCGCTCGTCAGCTCCTACTCGACGGTGCAGGTGCTCACGCCGACGCTCATCAACGACGTCGTCTACTGCACCATCCGCACGCAGCCGTCGGGCGTGCTCGCCTCGATCCCGGTGCAGCACAAGATCTTCGACGCCGGCCAGGCCGGATCGGTGCTCGCGCCGTTCGCGCAGGCAATCGAGCAGATCATGGCCGACCCGCGCGTCACAGCAGCCCAGGGCGTGCAGGCGCTCGACGACTCGGGCCTGCTCGTCGACAGCGTCGTATTCACCGTCGAGTACATCGACCCGGTGCGCGCGCCGAGCGGCGCGACAGCGGCGGTCACTGTCGGCGTCGGGCAACTCAACTTCGGCGACGCTCAGATCGGGCGAACGCTGCTCGCAGGCGTCGAGGCGAAGATCGACGCCGTCTACGGCAACCTCAAAGCCGCCGCCGGCGGCTAGCAAGGAGCGGTCGGCGTGCCGTTCGCTCCGGTTCTTATCGAAATCGGGACGCTCGCGCTCGCGCTCGCCTGCCTCGCAATCGCCCTCCTGATCGTCGCGATCATGCGCAAGGTCGGCGACCTCGTCCGAGGCATCTGGCTCATCGGCGGCACGATCGCCGACGGTGTCGACGCCGTCGCTCAAGGCATCACGTGGGTGCTCGGCAAGGCGATCGGCGGCGTCGAGGCCGCGATCGGTGCGTCATGGCACCTGCTCGCTTCACTGTGGGGCCACGCATGGAGCTGGATCGTCGGCCAGGCGACCGGCTTCGCACACCTCGCCGAGCTCGTCGCAAGGCTCGTCTACGCGCACTCCGGCCTCAAGACCCTCGTGCACCAGCTCGAGCGCGCCTGGCACGGCATCGAGCACGGCGTCAAGACGCTCGAGCGGAAGTTCCACGGCATCGAGCACCGCGTCGCCGACCTCTCGCGTGCTGTCTATCACGGCATCGGTCACGACCTCCGCATCGGGCTGAAGCGCGTCGAGAAGAAGGTCGACGGGATCATCGACGGAACGGTGCCGGCGTTGCAGCGCGGCATCGACGGCGTCGGTGGCGAGCTCACGCAGCTCGAGCAGTTCATCAAGACGCTGCCCGGCACGAGCTACCTCGATTGGGCGGCAGGCATCGTCACCGCCGCGCTCGGAGTCCTCGGCCTCGAGTGGCTCACGTGCAAGGGCGTCGGCCGGCTCGGCCGGGGCGTCTGCAACATGCCGGGCCGACTGCTCGAAGACCTGCTCGAGCTCCTAGCCGGCGCGGTGCTGTTCGAGTCGATCTGCGAGATCCTGCCGTTCATCACGACCGCTGTCGACGACGTCGGCCTGGCGCTCGTCGAGGCGGTGCACGTCGCTGGCCTCGGCGCCTGTTCGAGCAAGTACCCGCCGCCGCCGCCTATGCCGCCGATCCGGCTCTCGCTACCGACGAGCACGAGCTCGTCGCTCTCGCTCGCGTAGGTGTGACGAACCGTGGCCGCTTTTCACGACGCCCTACGAGCTGCTCGCGAGCAGTACCGCCGCGACACTCTGCACGAGGCGACCGATCGCGAGCGCGCCGCAGCGCCGGGGTCGGTCGGGCGAGCCGCAGCGGGTCATTCGCAGGCAGGCCGGCGTCGCGCTGCGATCCTTGCGCTCGTCGAGCGCGGCGCGACAGAAGGCGAGCGGCAGGCGGCGTCGGCCGCGCTCGAGCGCATCGACGACGAATCACGGCAACACCGCGCGACGATGGATAGGCTCGACAGCGAGACGTATGGCTAGCCCGATCGGAACCGCAACGAGCATGCTGATCGCCGTCGGCGTCGGCGGCGCCGTGTCGCAGGCGCTCGAGCCTGACTTCGTCGATATCCGGCAACAGTCGTGGCGCGACAATCAGAACCTCGTCCTCGGGCCAGGCGAGCTCGCAAGGCTCGTCGCGCAGGGCGCGATCGGCCTCGAGGTCGGTCAGGATCAAGCGACCTACTCGGGCCTCTCGAGCAGCCGCTTCGACGAGCTCGTGTGGCTCGAGCAAAACGTGCCCGGCAGCGCCGAGCTCATGTTCCTCTGGCGGCTCGGCTACATCGACGAGGCAACGTGGCGATTCGGGATGACGAAGCTCGGCATGCGGCACGACTTCATCGAGCACATCGCGGAGACGTTCACCCTCCCGCTTACGACCGCCGAGGCAGCGGTCGCGATCCATCATCACGTGATCGCAAACCAGGGACAGCTTCCCGGCCTCGACCTCGACACGACCGGCAAGGTGCTCCGCTTCCCGCTCGTCGACATTGACGCCTACGCCGCCGCCGCCGCCTACGGCGACAGCAAGGCCAACCTCGACGCGATCACACGCACGCTCGGACTTCCGCCAGGACTCGACCTCGTCGCGCGCGCCGTCTTCCGCGGCATCCTCGACCGCGGCGACTTCACGCTCGCCGCGTTGCAGTCAAACCGACGCACCGAGTGGCAAGAGTTCGAGTTCGAGGCGTACCGGCAGATCCCGACCGCGCACGAATTCAGCGAGGGCCACCTGCGCGGCTATCTGACCGAAGACGAGATGTACGAGGGCACGGCCAAGCACGGCATGACCAAGCACGACACCGACCTGCTCTACGCGAACGCCGGCCGGCCGCTCAACATTCACCAGATCACGACCGGGCTCGCGCGCGGCGGCAAGTACGGCGGCACCTACGACGACGTGCCCGAAGGCCCGTACCGCGACGCGATCATCCGAGGGCCACTCCGGCCCGAGTTCGCCGCGCTCGACTACGCAAACCGTTACAACTACCCGTCGGCGTTCACCCTTCGCACGCTCGCACACGCCGGCGACCTCGGCGACCAAGCCGCCGTCGAGCAGATTCTCCTCGAGATCGGGTGGCCGCCGCACATGGCGAAAAGGGTCGCCGCCGCATGGATGGCCGAGGCGACCGTCGACCCCGAGGTTGCGAAGGCGAAGACGCACCTGCGAACGGCGATTCACAGCGCCTACGTCGACAGCGATGCCGACGACGCCGAGGCGACGGCCGCGCTCGAGCTCGTCGGCGTCGATGCGACGGCGATCGCCGACGTGCTCGAGCTGTGGCAGGCCGAGCGCGCGATACGTCGGTCTCACCTCACACCGGCGCAGCTCAAGAAGGCCGTCGCCGACGGGCTCAAGACGACCGAGCAGGCGCACGCTCGCCTGCTCGAGCTCGGCTACTCGACCGACGACGCCGACGTCCTGCTCGCCGAGTAGACGCATGGACGAACGGCACGCCGACGACCCTCTCGTCGTCAACGTCCACAGCCGCATCGTCCACCGCGCGAGCTGCTACCGCGTCACGCTGTTGCAGCTCGGCGACCCGTTGCCGCTCGAGCTGTGGCCGGCCGACGAGCTCGAGCGCCTGCGAGGCTGCGGCACCTGCGAGCCGCCAGGGTGGAACCGACTAGCGATCGGCCGGCCGCAGGCGTACACTTCCGCCGTGGCTCGCACCGACCATCCGACGGCACCGACGGCGTCACCGCGCGGCGCGCTCGGCGATCGGAACACCGAGCCCGTCAATCGAGAGAAAGGGCAACAGGATGACACCCGAGCCAGATAAGGACGAGCTCCAGCGCCGACTCGACGAGGAGCGCGCGCAGGCCGCGAGAGAGGCCCGGCAGGGCAACGGCGATCCGGGCGACGAGCACGAAGACGAGCCCGAGGCCGAAGACGAGCCCGAGGCCGAAGACGAGCCCGAGGCCGAAGACGAGCCCCAGGCCGACGAGCCCGAGGCCGTCACGGAGCCGACGCCCGAGCAACAGGCGAAGCGCCTCGGCCGCGTCGTCGGCAGCTTCGAGCTCGAGCTCCGCGAGCTGTTCGGCGAGACGGAGCCATTGACGCCGCTGTCGATGGACGGCGCGATCGGCTTCATGATCCCCGGCATGCTCGAGGTCAAGCCCAACGACAAGTTCCGTCGCTGCTCGACCTGCAACGGCCACGGCCAGGTTCTCACCGGCTCGCTCGCCGACGGCAAGCAGACGGCCGACTGTCCTCGCTGCGCCGGGCTCGGCTACCTCACCCGCCTCGAAGGCGACGACGTGCAGCCGGCAGCGCCGACGAACGGCAACAACGCCGTCGATCCCGACGCCGGCTTCGGCGTCGAGTCGTGGATGGGCGACCCGAACATCGGCGCGCCGAGCTAATGGCCGCGCCGCACCTGACGAGGGCGCACGACGTCGACGACGTCAAGGCCGAGCTCGCCGACGCGCTCGCTGTGGTCGACGAGCTCGCACCACCCGACGACCTCCGCGTCGCCGTCTTTCAGACCGCCGCGAGTGCGCTGCTCCTGCGAGTCGCCGACCCGCGACCGTCGCCGATCGCCGAGTCGGTCCTTAGGGGGTTGGCACCACGCGACTAGACGTGAGGCGGCGCCGTGGGCGACCAGGCCGTGTCGGGCTCTGCCTGCGAGTGTCAAGGTGAACCCGAGCGGCGCCGCTTCACGACCTCCGTCGAGCCCGTCCGTGTGACGACGCTCGACAGGTCGCTCGGCGTCAAGGTGCGCCGCACCGTCGGGCACCGCTTCCGCTGTACCTGTGGCGAGCGAGGTCGACGTCGCGACACGCCGGCCGAGGCGAGGTCGGAAGGCCGGCGCCACGTCTTCGACGTCCACGTCAAGTCGCCGTCGGCGACCGCGAGCTCGAGCGGCGAGACGGAGCTCGAGCCGAGCTAACACCCGCGCTATACTGACCGCCGACGTGAGCAGTAACCCGGCGACTCCCGACTGCGCGATTCGCGGTTGCACGCGAGCTCGACACAAGGGCTACCTGTGCGCGAGGCACTACGCGCTCGTGCCACCTGAGCTCAGTGGCTATCAAGCCGCCGCCGCCGCGATGGTCGCGGCGTGGAAGGCGTCCGACCGCTTCCACAAGCGCCAGCTCGCCGCCGTCCGAAAGGCGCTCACGCGCGAGCCGGTGCCCGAGCGGCACCTGCGCTCTGACGCTCTGTAAGCCCTTCTAACGGCCTGCATGCCGCAGGCGACCTCCGGCTCGTACTCGCGTCGTGCGTCCCGTCACGGGCTTGCACGTGCCCTCCGCGCGGCAAGTACGGGGGCCTGCACGCTCCCACCAACTTGACAAACGCCGAGATCGGCGGTCCGTTGACGGAACGCT
>Ga0134121_10003401_pt1 | contig 13324 bp, 9 predicted proteins | sample KB301_FD_96463 | JGI IMG/M metagenome (GOLD analysis project Ga0134121, IMG submission 96463) | Terrestrial soil microbial communities without Nitrogen fertilizer from Kellogg Biological Station, Michigan, USA - KB3-0-1 | ecosystem: Environmental > Terrestrial > Soil > Unclassified ...
CGATTGAACCAAGCATAATGACCATTATGTATATCTTTTTCAGTCTCTGTATTTCTACTTCTTTAGGAATTAGTGCTGGCATCTATGCCCCATTTTTCTCAAATCAAACTAAACGTTTTTTTGCCTTTATAATTTGATTAACGTTGTTACTTTCTACCTGCAACTAAATGGAATATTCAGTATGACGCCTAGTATAATCATTCAAGTACATCTTTCTATTTAGGAGAATAGTAAATACTATTCGGCACATTTCGTAAAGAAGGGGGAATTTGTAATATTCGCTTGTCTGTCACAATAGGTCTAGGAGATTTGCTGCTTCTACAATTATAGCAAAAGATTTTATTATTACCGTTGCTGATTCGGATCTTCATAATTTGGAAGAGTCACTATACATTATAGGTTTTAAATCTCTTATTTAGAAAAGGAAATATTCAGAGATCTAGATCTATAATTTGGCATCAAAATTGTAATGCGAGCTGTACGCTACTGTTATTAAGAAAATGTTTGATATGAGAGTAAAGAAGTTGTTGTGATACTAAAGGAATCCGGCATCATACTTGATATCAGCAATAGATCAAGATGCTATGGCATCAAATCTAAAGCCATTTTCAATTCTGCTATTTCAATTTCAACTGACTTTCTGTCTGCCTTATCTGCAGTGTGTTTCAGTAAATTTTCACATGCTTCCAACTCAGAGGATATTATATCCTTTTTATCAACACAGAGATCATGATACGCATCAATAAAAGAGTAGGTTACTTTTTTTCTCCCTTTCTCACAGCCGCATGTCTTTGCAATAACTCTAACTGGTTGTTCAGACTCTGCAATGTTCATTATTCCATGAAATCTCCATTGCATATACCTGTCAGCGAATAAAGGTTCTGACTCTCGTGAGCGAAGTATCTGCGTAAAGGCTTATCTTTTGTATTGGAAATTTTTAGGATTTGCGGTTTCAAATTGCCTGCTTTGGAACCTCCGTCGATTTTAGAATTTGAATTAAATGCTTTCCCATATATTATAAATAGTCAATAAAGAATAAAAAGTGTGTGCACTCATTTGCAATTGGCTTAAATATTATATTATAAAATTTACCTGTATTTTGCTTTTGTTGCTACGAAGAATTGATGTGATGTATTATCTAAATTTATAATTTAGTTATTGTATATAATTTGCAAATCTAAACGTGCACGCTTTAGATTGTAGCAGTTCGTGATATAGTATATGAATAGCCAACAGCAAAATGAATATCATTACTTTTGTCGTTCCAATCATCTGCGTAATGGGTTTGTCATATTAGCCAGTGGATTGCTTAAATTAGTTAAGGGATTCTTTTTCATTAGAAACATGGGATTTGTCATATTTCTCATAGAATTTTCTGTACCAAATCCAGTTACTCCTGTATTATTTGTGCCAGTCATATTGCTAGTTTTTGATGTAATGCTATGATCATGAAAGATTATAGTGGCTCCTGTGGCATTACTGTGATATATCCTATCTGTTATGTTGTCTTGTTGTTGTCCTACCGCGTCTACAAATTGGCTATGATGTAACAATGGGGACGTGGTTGTTATAATTATTATAATCAGTATGGATATTCCAAAAAGTACTTTATTATATCGATGAATTTAATATGCATTGGAATCACTTTATTATCAAATAGGTCTTGTAAAGCCAATAAGTAAACAATAGGATACTATAAAATTTAATGGTTTTGAGTAATAGTCAATATATGTGAAAGGAATTTTCCTGGTTTTATAAAAGCTACATAATTGCTAGTTTCGTGATTATTTTCACATAGATTAACCCGAGCACAACACGTAGACTTGACAATTAAAATTTTTTAGTGCTTTCTTTTGATTATATTTGAATGCTTGTGTTTTATGCCATGACATATACCTAAAACTATAAGAATAATGCTCTAGAGCCTAAAATAAGATGATGGAAAGCCCTTGTCAGAAGATCTAAATTAAAAATATCTTTTTGGCTTTTTTCAAATAGCTCAAAGGCCTTGCAGAAAATGTGGAGCAGGTATAAAACCAGATTCTAGACAATTAATACCTACTTTATACTACTTATATACGATTATAGAATATATTAGACAACAATTATAAAAACGATCAATGGTGGTTAATCAAGTCGAATTAATATAATATTAACTGGGTAATTCCAGCTTGTTTTTAAGATCCTTAAACCTATTTCTGACTGTTACCTCTGTTACGCCAGCTGCTTTTGCAATGTCTATTTGAGTCTTATTTTCACCACTTCCTAGACAAGACAGATAAATGACAGTTGCTGCCATACCCATTGGGTCTTTTCCTGCGGATATCTCTTTTTCAGTAACTTGATTCATTATAGCCATGGCTCTTCTCTTTGTTCGTTCATTTAGACTTATTTTATTTGCCACCTTTACAATACACTTCATAGGATCTAAAATTGGGATAGATATCCCAAGTTCAATGCTGAGAATTCTATATGCCTTAGATATCCTCTTCTCCCTAACAGAGCTAGCTTGCGCAACCTCACCTAGGGTCTTTGTGATTCCTAGTTCTCTGCAAGCCGCATAGACTGCGGCACCTAGAACAGTATCTATTGTCCTTCCTCTTACTATTCCTTTTTGTTGAGCCTTTCTATATGTGTAAGCAGTTTTTTCGACTACTGCATCTGTTAAACCTAACTTATCCTTTAATCGGAATAGTTTGTGAAATGCAATCATGAAATTCCTATCAGTTGATTTGTGAAGTTGTGTTCTAAGATTCCATGTTCTTAATCTTTGCATCTTCGAATATGTGGCACTATCCAATTTATGGCCACTGGCATCTTTATCTGTTCTTCCAATCGTAGTGGATAAACCCATATCATGGTATGCAATAGAGGTTGGAGGACCTAGTCTGACCTTATTATAGTCTTGCTCATTGCCAAATGTGCGTGAATCCGGCCTTGCACTATCTTCGAGGCGATCATTAATTACCATACCACATTGGGAGCAAATTAATTCACCAGATTCGACATCCGTTATAACTGTTGATACCCTATAATGGCCATACTCATGAACACGATTGCTATCACAGACCGGACATGTTATACTTGTAACTTCATTTTTCATTGTAACGAATAATCGTCGACAACATATTATGTAATATATTGTAGAAAAAACTACTTAAAGCTTAGTCACTTTACCACGTTTAAATCTGTTAATCCATGGCGCTGAACAATTTAGATTTCATTAGTTATTTTTATTTATTATTCTATAGAATCTTGCTAATGTCACAAATGCATCTTTAGGTTTTAGGTTTTGGAGATATCTTGTTAAAGTTGGAATATTATAAGACGGAACATCTAATTTTTTTACAATAATGTATTTGCTTTGGGATATACTCTTTTAAATAAAGAGATCCACATATATGAGTCCGGCAAAATGGTGTAGCGGGTTTCTGTTCCGTTCCCAGTTGCACTATTTGGTAAAGAGGAAAGGCCAAATACGGAACTGGCCGAAAAAGCCTCTTACATGCGGGACTAGTTATCTGTTGTTCATCCATACAGAAGTAAAATTTGGACCATGTTTTCATCTCTGGTATTAGAAGGCATATGACAACGTTCTATTATTCTTTTATCTTATACGAGTCCAAGATATCCCATTATTTATACGAATAAGGCATGGGATGAGATGTAGATTAGTAATATTCGTAATATGAATAAAAAATAGTTGTTTGCCCTATTCGTTTCACTACTTCGTAGAGCTTGAGTTAGATGCGCTTTGATTTAATGGAGCACCACCTATAAATTTGCCAGGAGAAGATGACGCATTTTTAGTCGATAGCATTCCAAGTGTCTCCTTTGGAGAGCCTGCTAGTCCACCACCCGTTTTGTTTGTTTTGGTCATATTTCCACCCGTATTATTCTGGGCATATACTTTGGATACTATCGCTGGTGCTGCAACTAGACTCATTGACAACAATGCTATACTGAGGGCCACGCCCGCAACTATACTTGCTAGATTTTTGTTCATTTGTCTTAAGGTAAATTGTATTCTATATAACTATTGTAAATTATTAGCCAACATTAATCAATTGAATATATATTATTATCTGATTCTGCCAAGTATAAATCTTTTATTCAGTCTATGTATTCAATCTCTGAACGAGGATCCATATCTAGTCGCTTTTTTTGGGTTGGTTGCCAGTTCAGGAAATGTAGAGGACTTTACAAGGTTTAGCGAAAAGATGATTGTTAGATGCGAAACTATATCATATACATAGTTCTTTAATAAGATGGCGACTAAAGTGCATGGTCCAAGTCCTTGTCACATTTTTATATTATTCCGCAAATTTTTAGTATTAAAATATGTCCAGCCAACCAGCAATCGAGAGTAATAAAGATATTAATATTGATTTGTCAAGGGACTCTCGTCATGGTGTAATACAAATTTTGAATAAGAGACTATGATGAATATATCTTATTTACAAAAACAAGAAATTATCATTGGAACGTTGTTGGACTTAATTTCAGTGAAAGACATAAATTTTTCCAAGAACGGTATGAACAAATAGATGAGATTATAGATGAAGTTGCTGAGCGTGCACGTACTCTTAATGGCAGATCACTTGGTACTCTTGCCGAACTCGTAGAACATGGTTCAATTCAAGAAAATCCAGGAAAATATCCCGATGAATTGACAATGATTTCAAATCTGTTTGCAGACCATGAACAGATAATTAGAAGTTTACGTACAGATGCTGATAGATGCGAAGAGTATCATGATATGGGCACAAACGACTTTTTGATTGGTGTTATGGAAAAACATGAAAAGATGGCATGGATGTTACGTGTTCACTTGGACAGAGACAGGGTATAATAGCATAATTCTATACACAAATTTATCTTCCAACCTTTTTATTATTTAGAACTTGACCTATCTATCTACATCTTGTATGTAATTCATCAAATTCATCAAGAGCTAGGTCTATCTCAAAATAAACTTTTAAGATGAGGTATTTGTACTATTACATATGACTATATTATTTTTACAACTGTCTTTAATAATATAGTTATTATTCTTTAATATGACTAAAGGTCTTAATTTTCAAAGTTTAGCATACTCTACTACCTATGCTAATCATATCTAATATTGTAAAGGATGTCGGTAATTAGGACATGCGACTACAGGAATATAACGACAAGAGAAATTTTGGAAAAACACCTGAACCACATGGTAGAACTAATAAATTTGCTAAAGATGATTCTAGTCGTTTAAAGTTTGTCGTACAAAAACATCAAGCTACAAGGCTACATTATGACTTTAGACTAGAAACAGAGGATGGTGTATTAAAGTCATGGGCTGTGCCAAAGGGAATTTCTTTAGATCCTAAAGTGAAAAGACTTGCAGTATTAACAGAGGATCATCCTTTAGACTACTTAAACTTTGAAGGAGTAATACCTGAAGGAAATTATGGTGCTGGTTCAGTAATAGTATGGGATACCGGCTACTATGTTGCAGAAGATCCAAAACAAACGCTTTCTCAACAATTTATTAGTGGTAAGATCGCATTTAGTTTATTCGGAAAAAAATTAACCGGTAAATACTTCTTAGTAAAGACTACAAGAGAAAATCAATGGTTGCTGATAAAAGGTGCTGACGAATTTGTATCTACTACTGAAGATTTGACTATTAGTAGACCAGAGTCGGTTCTGACCAATAGGACAAATGAAGATTTGAAGGCATATAATAAAGGAAGTACAAGGTCAACGCACATCGCTTTTCAAACATTCCAAAATACTGGAAAGCAAACAATTAATCAAGATAATAATAATAAAAGTACAAGTAGAAGTAAAGAAACAGCTGTATCACGACGAAAATTATCGACAGCAATAGATTCTGAATTCCCAACCAGTATAAAGCCGATGTTAGCTACACCAGTCGACAAAGCGTTCGATAGTAAGGAATGGGTTTTCGAAATCAAGTGGGATGGAGTTCGCGCAATTCTGTTTCATAATAAAAGTAACATGAAAATGCCATTTCTAGAATTGTCGTCTAGAGCTGGAAATTCTATTACACACAGATATCCAGAGATCTTGGAATCAATCGGCACTATAACATGTAATAGGTCCGTCGTTTTAGATGGTGAAATTGTAGTATTAAATAAACAAGGTTATCCAGATTTTCAAAGCCATCAAAGAAGAATGAATGTTGAAAATTACGGTGATATAAGTACTCTATCTCATCAAATACCAGCAACATATTATTTATTTGATATACTCTATCTTGATGGTAAATCCCTACAGAACCTAGATTTCGTAGATAGAAGAAAAGTTCTATCAAGCGTTATTCAGACAAACTATACAATAAAACTCTCAGAATTCTTTGAAGAAAACGGAATCTCCTTATACAATAAAATTAAAAGTATAGGTCTTGAGGGTATTATTGCAAAGAAGAAGAATAGTAAATATTCTCAAGGGACAAGATCAAGAGATTGGCTAAAAATAAAAGATGTAAAAACTCAAGATTGTGTAGTAATAGGATATACTAAAGGAGAGGGAAATAGAAAGAATTATTTTGGATCACTACTGCTCTCTGCATATAATACTCTAACACATCAACAAAGATTTGTAGGTCACACTGGAAGTGGATTTAATTTCGAACAACTTGATAATATTTATACCAAGCTAAAAGAAATGATCACAGATAAATGTCCAATCAAATATGTACCATATACAAATCGAGACCCAATCTGGATAAGACCTGAGCTTGTAGCGGAAATAAAGTATACCGGATGGACAAACGATAGGATTATGAGAGCACCTATTTTCATTAGATTTAGAGAAGACAAAAAACCTGAAGAATGCATAATAGAAGATGAAAGGCATGTAGAAGAAGTTGTTGTTACTAATGCCGATGTTCAGTCGGGAGAGGCATTCAAGCAAAAGATGACAGTAAGACTAACTAATAATGATGAACAAAAAAAAGACACGAACTTCTCATCACATTCCTTATCCTCAACATCTTCATCATCATACAGTGGGTTCTCCAATCTTGGAAAAGTATTCTGGCCAAAAACTAAAGAGCATTCGGAATTAACAAAGGGAAATTTAATTGAATACTATGATAAGGTCAGCAGATATATTCTTCCACACCTTAAGAATAGGCCTCTTTCATTAAGCAGATACCCTGATGGCATTGAAGGTAAACACTTCTATCATAAGAATTGGGATAAGGAAAAACCCATATATGTGCAGACAATAAAAATATATTCAAAGTCTGCCAATAATACCGTAAATTATCTAATTTGTAATAATAAAGATACGTTACTATGGATAGCTAATTTAGGATGTATTGAAATGCACCCATGGTATAGTAGAGTGAACGATTTTGATGCTTGCATCAAAGGAATAAATCAAAAGGAAATGCCAGTAGTTGACGAAAAAAAGTGTGGATTAGGATTCACAGACTTTATCGTCTTTGATCTAGATCCATACATATATTCAGGATTTGAACAAGAAGAAAATGGAGCTGCTGCAATAGAACCAGAATACAGTATTAAAGGCTTCAAAGCAGCCGTGGATATAGCATTTCATATGAAAGATCTTTTTGATCAGTTAAAGATCAGAAGCTACGTAAAAACGTCCGGGAAAACTGGCCTACACATCTACGTGCCAATTGAACCATCTACTTATACTTATAGTCAGACCAAAGGGTTTGCTAAGATCATCGGAACATTACTCCTCAAAAGATATCCTGACAAAATTACAATGCAGTGGGATACTGCACAGAGAAAAGGAAAAGTTTTCTTTGATTATAATCAGAATTCAAAAGGAAAAACAATAGCCTCTGTGTTTTCTGCCAGGCCTACTACTTTGGCAACCATATCTATGCCTGTAAGATGGGATAAGTTAAATGACATTTACCCTACTGATTTTACTATACTCAATGCTCCTGAAATTATAAACAAGTCTACAAATATAGACACTTGGAAAGATATATTGAATAATGGACAAGATATAATTAAAATATTGCAGGACCTAGACTTGGGTTAAGTTAACGTCTTGTTGCTGTAATTCACCATATCATACTGGTTCCAACTTACCATCCTTTCTATTTCAAATGCAGTCAACAAGTATTCCTTAAGACTGGACTGTAACTGACCCAATCTCCTACTATATTTGTACTGCTTGCACATTTTATTTGGATTCTCTTTTATCGTGTCTCGCGGATTGTTGCAAACTAGCTTTCAAAGCTGCAACTAGATCTTTGGTTTCAGCTATCGGTTCTGTTTCTTTCATAGTAAAGGTTTTGCCCTTTGACTCGGCCTCAATTAACTTTTTCAGTTCTGTTGCATAGGAATCGGAATATCGAGAAATATCAAACTGTTCTGTACTAAGATTTTGCACTAGAAGTTGTCCTAGCTCCAATTCTTTATTATCGATTTTGGCTGGAGTTGCTTCGGAGATCTCCTTTATATCTTCTACAGGTCTTATCTCGTCCATATAACGAAGTATGTGCATAACAATACCTCTTTGGTATGCTCTTAAAGCTACAAGATGTTCTTTGTTTTCTCTTAGAGTAACTTTACCTATACATATCTTGTTATTTTCCTTTAATACTCTTACTAGCAAGCTATATGCCTTATCTAATGTTGTACTAGTACCTTTCTTGACATCAGGTGCTACGTAATAGCTTTTTTCTACAAATAACGGATCAAATTCGCCTATATTTATGAATTCTTTTACATCAATCGTTCTTGTTGTTTTTAGCTTTATCTTGTCTAAATTTTCCTTTTCTATTATAATATATTTATCCTTTATTATTTCATAACCCTTCTTTATTTCTGCGTAAGAGAACTCCTTTTCGTCTATAGGACACCATCTCTTGTACTGAATTTTGTGACCATTTGGACATAATTGATTGAAAGAAAACTCTTTATCATATGTTGCATTATATAATCTTACTGGGATACTTACTAGTCCAAAACTTATACTTCCTTTCCATAGTGATCTTGGTGTTGAGGATTTGTTCTTCATTCCCTCTTTCTGTTTGGCAGACAAATATTATTGCCTCATTTTGTTACTAAGGCGTGTATACCGAGTACCAATACCATATGCCAATATGAATAAGCCTATGAATATGAGAATTTCAAATATTAGCTGAGCTTGAGCTGGTGGGACACCATTAACTGTATTCGGTAGACCTGTTTGTGGATTCACATTATTTTTGACAACCCCCGTTACATTAATGGAACCAAAGTAAAGAGTACCAGATATCCCGATGACTAGAATGACTGCACCTATGGCAACAGCTATTCTCCATCTTTTCTGAGAATGCAAGATACCACCTATTAAATTGCCTTTATTAACTTTATCAGCCATAATCTTGTATTACACTACATTATACTTTTAAGTTACAAGGGTATTTTCTCCGTTGCTAATATCGATTTTGAGATATTAATTTTTTAATAGATTTTGTATATATCCAGCATTTATGAGATGGATATAAAAATCAACATAGGAAATAGCAATATATCTAATGTATTAATTTACTTTAACCAGAAATGAATTGATTTCTCAATAAATAATATTTATGAAGTGTAGTTTTTCATAGGGTAATTAAAGATAACAGAAGCATGCATAATAAATAAACCGCCTATAAAGGCACCACTAGTGATTTACGAAATATGCTACCTTTATTTGCTGGCTACTTAAGCAGGACAGGCTGTGCATCAATACGCACACGAAATAAAGTGTACGGTTTGTTACGTAGATCTCGTCCCATATTGAACTTGGCCTGTCGATGCAATTGGTTGGCTGTCACATAAAGGTAACCGTCAGTAGCAAGCGATAATGTATCGGGCCATAATAGTCGTGAATCGTGTATTATGGTCTCCCATATGCCAGCTCGAGTTCTACGCATAATAGCATTATGCTCGTAATTGGTCGAGTAGATGTTTCCTGATGCATCTGATTCCAGCCCATCAGAAGCGCCTCCTTTGTCTCCCTCATCAATTATAGTTGTAGCGACCGCTTTATCCTCAAGTGAGCGGTCCACTAAGGCATTCGTGTCAACGCTGTACAGTCTTCTGCTACTTAGTGGACAGTAATACAAACGGGATCCATCAGAACTTATAGCAATACCATCTGAACCCATACTTGCACCTAGTTTTACAGATCCGTCTGGTTGATGCTCTAATAATGGCCTGCCCTCAACCATTGGAAGGAAGGTTTTCAAATCTTCTGGCTTGGTTGAAGGGTGATCATGAAGCCGGCGCCAGCTAGTGCTTGTGGCCAGGTCGACAACAATAATTCCATTAGGCCCATTTTGGGCAGAATCGGTGATATATGCGGTGCCTTCTTCGCCACGTCGTAAATCAAAGCGTACATCATTAAGATAAGTGGTGGGTAGAGCAATGTATTCTGGGAAGAGAATCTTTTTAACGACCTTATTCGTACTGAGATCAACGCAGACTAATTTAGGCCCTCCACATTTGGTTGGCTGGAACATTGGACTACCGGTATCAAGAATCCATAGGCGATCCGCAGAATCAACTACGACTGACTGAACAGATACAAAGGCAGACGCCTGATCATTAGGATTGGTTTGATTCATAGCTTGGTCTGGATATGCAATTGCCTTATTGTCACGGATTTCACAAACTGTAAAAGCGACATCATCACCCCATTTTGGAAAGTTTACAAAAATACGTCCAGAGTGTGAAACAGCCACACCAGTAGGCATCGCATCATTAAAAAGAAAAACTGGCTCCAATTCGCCTAGTGCTTCCTCTACAGGTAACCTGTCCTTAGCTTGCTCGAGACCCATTGATGATTCTTTTTTTGATGACATTAAAAATATATCATCCTATTTCCTTGTTCTGGTACGATGAAATATTGTAGTTAACAATGACCGTATCTCCACTATTCATGTTTTAGCTATATGTATTTAGGGTATTCAAATGCTGCTGGTTGACTGCCTGGAAACTCGTAATATTAATTTCAACATGCAATATGATCTCTTTTTTATATAATGATGAATTATTCTGATTTAACATGAATTTCTCACTTGTACAGTGTTTCAACATAGAATTTTTCTGTAACATATCATTTATAACAATTGCATATACGTTCACAAGAGATTTAGATTAATCAATTGTAAACTGATTTAATTTAATTTAATTTAATTTAATTTTTTCAATATCATCTAATTCCACGAAGATGATGGTAATATTTACCTGTTTACTATAATTACCAATGATAATATTAATAATTCGGCTCATATTGATAGATAACTGATCCTAATAATCGATGATGATTTTGATATTGTACTACTAATTAGGACAAGTATTGAGAAACTTGGTCTTTCTGTAATTTCTTTTACCGATCACTAGAAGCCTTGAAGGAGTTAGTTTACACTATCTTGATTACAATCTTGTGATATCTGATATCAGAATGCTTAATATGAATGACTATAAGTTTGTTCAGGAACTGAAAAGATAAAACCTTATGTGAAGATTTGCTTATTAGTGCGTTTGATTATAGCGATTGTATTTTAAGGGCCTTTTCACATCATAAATAGAGTGGTTTATTGAAAAGCCTATCTCTTAACCGAACTGGGTAGAATGGTACTTATACTAATCGCACCAATATTTCATGTCCTAACTAACCTGGAATCAATTTTGTACATACTTCTCCTATGAATCGTGCAGTACAGGAAGTAGTATGTGACAGAGGATACGATAGTAGGAAATGCAGAAATCACAAGTTTGCTATTCAGTTAGCAACGGAGATGCAACTTGTGGCCAAGGCTTGTCTTATTTATGCAATGGTCAAAAAAGATTCTAGTTGCTAGCGAACAGATATACCAATGATCAAAACAATATTTATCTTACATAACCCAAAAGACTGATATTAAGATTGATATTATTTCGTACTTCCTGCCAGAATATTTCTGAAATCAATCTCGTGTTATCTGTCTTTAAATGATGGTCTGGGAAAAGTAATTTTTATTGGATATCTAAATGCAGAGTGGATTATAACTAATTCACCTTTATTTAATCTTACAATATTCATTTTTGTACTTTCGTCTATCATGCTATAGAGAGCAGTAGATAGTTCAGATAAACCCATCTTTGCAATTATGTGCATTCCTGTACTTTCGTGTAAACTAGGATCTACTGTACTTTTGAACTGCTGAGCAGAAAATAAAATTGTACCTCTTGATCTACCAGCAATCACGGTCTTCACAATCTGTTCTCCAACCGGTTTCATTTTACCTGTTGGTTTAGAAATAGGCAAAAATCTATTTATTTCGTCTATGAAAACCAATACATACCTTGGCTTCTTTTTCTGATTTACTTCCTTGGCTGTACTCCTATCACCTTTGCTTGTAATGATAATTTCATTTGACGAATACATCTCATCAATACTTTTCATAACATCTCCTATGACAAATGATTGTTCCTCTACCGTAGAAAGCATGGCTATATCTACAACGAAAATATCGTGTGAATTTATCTGTCTAATTTCTTTTCCTAAATATTTACTAGTTACCTTTTTGTCAATGAATAAAGAAGATCTTCTAAAACGTTGTATGTGTCCTTGGAAATGTAATAATGATGATTTATGTGTAATTATTTCCTCAGGATAGTCCCTAAAGTTAAATAGGTCGGTCCAGGTTTTGATGTATACATCATTATCCTTCTTTATGCTAGAAGATTTCTTAATTGGCCAGAATTCATAAATATAGTTTATGATCGAAGACAGATTATAGCGTGGATCATATATTTCTGAAAAGAGTAATTCTAATCTATCATATACATCGTTTAATTCATAAGAATAAGTCTTGGAATTCGATGGAATATGCATTGAATTAGGTCTTCCATCTTTTCCTCGTGGAAGAAAATAGGTCACATTATCAAACGGGGTTAAATCGAGATTAAGCATATGAAAGTACTTTTCTTTTGTCAGTCTTTTTTCTTCATCTTGTATTTCATCTATTTGCAGTAGATCCTTTTCTTTAGTGTTGAAAATTATTATTGCAAATTCTTGCTCATATTCTTTAAATTTTTGATGTATTGATTGCAGTAAAAAAAGCAGATAAGAAGTTTTTGCATTTCCTGAGATCCCTGCTGCATTTACATGGGCAGTATCAGGACCTACCAAATATGTAACGTCCAAAGAAACTGGAACCTGCTGCCCATTGCTCATTTCTATTATTCCGGCAGGGATAGGAAAAATCATTTCTGGTACTCCAAGAGCAAAAGTAACCTCTTCTGTTGTAGAATATCTAACCAACCTTCCTAATCCAACCGGCATTCCTGTAGTAGGCATACGACTTACAAGA
>Ga0134121_10003403_pt1 | contig 13323 bp, 8 predicted proteins | sample KB301_FD_96463 | JGI IMG/M metagenome (GOLD analysis project Ga0134121, IMG submission 96463) | Terrestrial soil microbial communities without Nitrogen fertilizer from Kellogg Biological Station, Michigan, USA - KB3-0-1 | ecosystem: Environmental > Terrestrial > Soil > Unclassified ...
GTGGAGATGTCGCCAATCTTCTAGCGCACATTTGGGAAAAGATGGAGCAGGAACTGCGCCACGGTGCTGCAGTCACCGTTTCCAAGAACCGCATCCGGACGCGAAAGCTGCCGCTAATCGGCAAGAAGGATTAGCGAGTTGATGCCCAATAGCCACTTCTCCACTCAAGGCATTAACAGATTCATACCGCATCCCTTCATCCTGCCCGCTCAACCGCTTGCATCTGCATTTTCTTTCATACGGCCACCCTGGACTGTGATCTTAGAGAACTCGGCGGCGGGCGCATCAATCTCCTGGAGTTAGCTGTGAACCCCGAAAAATTGCGACACGTAAACCACAGCAGAATTAACAGCTGCTGTACGACGTTTCCCCACCGCCCGTCGACCCAATTCTACTCTGCAACCTCACTTGTCCGGACTATCCTCTGAAGGGCATCCGTGACGTCGGCCCTGTGGCCATGAGTCTTCAGTAATCAGGGGCTGTTGCATGGCCGTCCCGAGTTTCTCTATCATGGACATCCCCGAAGATTATGAAACCCCCTTTCTCTATCGCTCATTACCAAGTCACGGCCCTTATCGGCAAGGGCGGAATGGGAGACGTTTACCGCGCAAACGACACGAAGCTCGGACGAGAAGTAGCGATCAAGATGTTGCCCGCAGAAGTGGCGGAGAATGTGGAGCGACTGGCGCGATTCCAGCGCGAAGCCCGGGCGGTTGCCGCACTCAATCATCCCAATATCGTGACGCTCCACTCGGTGGAGGAGTGGAACGGCGTTCACTTTCTCACGATGGAACTGATTGAGGGGGAATCTCTCGAAAAGCGGATTCCCGCAGATGGCTTTCCGATCGAGCAGGTTCTCGAAATTGCCGAGAGCATTACTCAGGCGTTGGCGGCAGCGCACGTCAAAGGCTTGGCGCATCGCGATCTGAAACCGGCGAACGTCATGATCGCCAGCGACGGCCGGATCAAGGTGCTGGACTTCGGTTTGGCGAAAGAGATCCGGAAGGCAGAACAGACGGGCAATACAGCGACCATGCTCGGACGAACGCAGGAAGGCGTTGCGATGGGAACACCGCCCTATATGTCGCCCGAGCAGATTCTGGGTGGGGAGGTCGATCATCGGACCGACATCTTTTCGCTCGGCATTATCCTGCACGAGATGGTCACGGGACGCCGTCCGTTTCAAGGCGCCACTTCCATGGAGGTCGCCGCTTCCATATTGCGCGACGATCCGCCTTCGGCAGCCACTACAAAAACAGGCCTTCCCGGCGAGCTGCACGAATTGATTCAACAGTGCCTTGCGAAAGACGCGAATCTGCGGATTCAAACAGCACAGCAGGCCGCCGGAAAGCTGCAGCAAGCGCGGCGGCAGTTCCTCTCGCGAGGACCGCAGGCCAAGGATGCTGGGTCCCCTCTTACCAGGGATGCAGGATTTTGGGTTGCGGTGCTCCCCTTCAAGTTCACGGGTGCGAGCCGGGAGCTATCCGCCCTCGCGGAAGGATTGACCGAAGAAATCATCGCGGGTCTGTCGCGTTTTTCGTATTTGCGCGTCCTCACGAAAGGTTCGGCGGGCGCCCGGTATGTGATGGAAGGCAGCCTCCGCCAGGCGGGAGCGCAACTGCGCGTTTCGGTGCAATTGAAGGAAACAACGACCGGAGCGAGCTTGTGGGCGGAGAATTACACGAGGCCGTTTTCGCTCGACACGATTTTCGAAATACAAGACAACCTGGTGCCGACGATCGTCTCGACCGTCGGGGAGACCAACGGCATTCTCACCCACAGCATGTGGACCGCGTTAAGAGACCGCGATCCTCTCTCGCTCTCTCCGGACGAAGCCATGCTCCGGTGTTTTGGTGCGCTCGAAATTCAGTCGCCGGAGGAATTGTCGCTCGCCGCTGCGGCTCTGGAACGCGCAATCCAGCAGGAGCCCAAACATTCCGGTTGCCTGGCCATGCTATCGGTCGTGCACTCGCACAGCTTTGGAATGAGTTTCAGTAAGGTCCCAGAGCCCATGGAGGCCAGCCTGTCCAGTGCCCGCCGCGCGGTGGCGGCGGAGCCTTCCAACCACCTGGCTCACCACGCGCTGGCGATGGCTCACTTCTTCCGCAAGGAAGTGCCGGCGTTCAAGAGCGCAGCTGAACGTGCGCAGGCACTGAACCCGATGGACGGCTACACTCTGGCCAGCCTCGGTATGCGGTATGCATACCTGGGAGAATGGGACATCGGCTGCGGGATGGTAAGGCAGGCAATGGCGCTCAACCCCCGGCATCCGGGTTGGTATTGGTTTACGCTCACATGCAACGCTTATCGGCAGCACGATTTTCAAGGCGCGCTGAGTTTCGCAGTGAAGATCAATCTGCCCCAGGTGTTTCACTCCGCGGCTGCACTCACGGCAATTCACGGTCAGTTGGGAAACCAGCGAGAAGCGAAGCAGGCGCTCAAGGAGTTGCTCGCCCTGAAGCCAGACTTTGGATCGGTGTGCCGCGAGTCTTTTGAAAAGTACTTCTCGGACTCAGAGGTGGTCGATCTCTTTGTCGAGGGATGGCGGAAAGCGGGGTTGTTCGACAACGCCGCTTCGGCGGCCTCCACTGGCTCGCTGCGGAGTGCAGCCCGCACGAGTTTCCGTGTGGCTGTGATGCTGTTCAAATTCCGTGGCGAGCCTGCCCTTGAAGGTCTTGCCGAAGGGCTGACAGAGGAGATCACTGCCGGCTTTTCCCGATTCAGCTACCTGCACGTGATTGGGCGCGGCGCCGACATTTCAGCAGCCCGTTATGTGCTGGAAGGCAGCGTGCGTCAGGCCGGTTCACGGCTGCGCGTGACCGTGCAGTTGAACGACACCGCAAGGGGCGCGCAACTTTGGGCGGAAACCTACGAGCGCGAGTTCAATCCCGATCTCATTTTCGAAATCCAGGACGACCTTGTTCCCCGGATTGTTTCCACTTGCGCCGACCCGTATGGAGTTTTGCCCGCCTCCCTCAGCGAAGCCGTGCGCGGCACGAACCCTGCGGACTGGTCTCCCTATGAAGCCCTGGTGCGTTTCTTCGGCTACCACCAGCGGCTGACGGCGGCCGATCATCTCGAAGCGCGGCAGGGACTCGAACACGCCGTCGAAATTGATCCGCGCAACGCCGACTGCTGGGCAGTGCTGTCCCTTGTATATGCCCACGAATATGGGCACGGCTTCAACCCTCTTCCGGATCCGCTGAGCAGAGCGTTCGCCGCGGCCAAACGCGCGGTGGACCTGGCTCCGGGCAATCATCTGGCGCACCAGGCATTGTCTACAATCCTTCTCTTCCGCAAAGAGATTACGGCCTGTCTGCACGAAGCGGATCGCGCCATCGCGCTCAATCCGCTCGACGGGGGTTGCAATGCCGCCATGGGAGCGAACTTCGCGTTTGCCGGGGACTGGGAGCGCGGCTGCGCGCTCATTACGAAGGCGATGGATCTTAACCCGCAGCATCCGGTGTGGTACCGCGGGATGTTGAGTTTCCACGAGTACTGGAAAGCCAACTACACGGCGGCGGTCGATACCGCTGTCCGGAGCAACGCCCCCGATTTATTCTGGATTCAAGTCCTGCTTGCGGCGGCTTATGGCCAGCTTGGCCAGTCGGAAGCGGCCAGCAGGGTGGTGCGCGCCCTCAAGGCCCAGATCCCGGACTTTCCCGCGAAAGCCCGGTCGATTCTGGGCACATGGCTCCAATCGGATTTTGTCGCGCATCTGATTGAGGGACTCCGGAAAGCGGGAATGCAGATCGATGACGAAGGTTCGCAGACTGTTGCGGCCGCACCACCATCCATTGCCGTGCTTCCCTTCGCGAATCTGAGCGCGGACAAAGATCAGGAATACTTCAGCGACGGATTGGCGGAGGAGATCCTCAACCTTTTGGCGCAGGTTTCCGGGCTCAAAGTGATTGCGCGCTCGTCATCCTTTGCGTTTCGAGGCAAGCAAGACGATGTGCGCCGGATCGCCACGGCGCTCGACGTGACGCATGTGGTTGAAGGCAGCGTGCGGCGGGCGGGCAACCGCGTTCGCATCACGGCGCAGTTGATCGTTGCGGCCGATCGGTCGCAGCTGTGGTCGGAGCGCTATGACCGCGAGTTGAGCGACGTGTTCGCCGTGCAGGATGAGATATCCAGCGCCATCACGCGGGCGTTGCAAGTGAAGCTTTTGCCGTCCGCCGGATTGCGTTCGCGGTATGTGCCGAAGCTTGCCGCGTATGAGGCGTACCTGCAGGCGAAATATCACGACGCGAAAGTCACGCCGGAATCGATTGAAACCAGCAAACGGTTCTACGAATCCGCGATTGCCCTCGACCCGGAGTTCGCGCTAGCGCATGTCGGGCTTGCTTCCTATTGGGTGGCCCAGACTGTCTTCGGACGCTGCTCTGCCCACGAGGCCATACCTGCGGCGCGGTTGGCGATTGAGCGGGCCCTGCAAATCGACGGACAACTTCCGGAAGCGCAGGCCTGCCTCGGCTGCATCGCCGCGTTCTACGACCTCGATTGGGAAGCCGCCGAACGGCACTTTGCTTCTCCGCTGGCCCGGCAGGCGGGCTGGGCCTTGACGCGCCCAATCTATGGCTGGTTCCTGTTCCTGCGAGGCGATATCGCGCAGGCTATTGAACTTGCCGAGCGGGCGATCGCGGAAGACCCGCTGGAGGTGTGGCCCCGGATGAATCTCCACGCTTACCTTCAGGGGGCGGGACGTGACCGGGAAGCCTATGAGCAGACGCTGAAGGTCCTCGAACTGGATCCCAATCTCGTGGTGGCGCGGGTCTCGATGGCCCACTTCCATGCGGATTGGGGACAACTTCCAGAGGCCGTAGCCGAGGCGCGGAAAGCGCATGCCGTCGGTCCCTGGTATCCGGATGCGCGCGCAACCTTGGCGGCATTGCTGCTGAAAAGTGGTGAAGAGACGGAAGCGCGCACGTTGTATGCGTCGCTCGGCACGGGGCAGGGCTTTGGCGATTGCCGCGCTCAGTCCCTTTTTTACATGTTGTCCGGAGATGTGGAGAGGGCTGCGGATTGGGGGGAGAAGGCGATCGCCGAGCGCGACAACTCGATGATGTATTACTTGCGCTTCGTGGTGGCAAGAGAGCTGAGAGCTAGCGCCCGCTGGCCCCGCATCCGACGCATGGTGAATCTTCCCGAGACCGGATTGCCCTAATCTTCATCGCTTGAGGCAACAGGCTCCGATTTCAGCGCCTGTGCCGGAGCCGGCAGCCATCAACCCTCATCATTGGGACGCTTACGCTCGAAGACGAGCGCAGCGACGGCGGCACAGTTCAAATCTCAGGATGTTTTTGGTCATGGCAAGTCGCTTTGATCGCAACCAGCGTGCAATAGCGTGTAATGGTCGGCGGCATTTATGGCATCTGTGGCATCTATGGCAACTTGCAATGTGTAACTTACTGAGCCCATTAGGTCGCCAAAGGTTCAAATCCCACCCTCTCCGCTTCTTTCAAAAAATTCCGACAAGTCGATTCGTCTTAGGGGCGATATCCCCTTTGCGTTCAAATCGACAAGTCGTTTAAAGCCGAAGTTCCACTCCCAAAAACAAGGCGAACGCCGGGCCTGCTTCACTTCTTCAAACTTGTCGGAGGACCGCATTGCGTCGGTGGAAACACAGAGCAAAGCCCTGCCGTGGACAGCATGAGCTTCAGAGTAAGACTAGCCCCAGAAGCTGGCGCCAGCATCACAATCAAGATGGAGCGGTACTCCGCAAAACCCACGGAGTCTTTCCCTGAAGGGGTTCGGCAAGAACCACTCCAGTTGCATTGGGCAAAGGTTATACTGCCGGGCACCATGTCGAAGCCGCCGAAGAAGCTCGCACAAATCAAAACCAAAGAAACCGAATCCAGCGTTGACGACTTCATCAGCGCCATCGAAGACGAAGCAAAACGCAAGGGCACTCTGACGTTGTTGAAGGTCATGAAGAAAGCGACGAAGGACAAGCCGAAGATCTGGGGAACGTCCATCATCGGATTCGGGAAACTGATCTACACCAGCCCGAGTTCGGGACGGCAGGTAGAGTGGTTCAAGATCGGCTTCTCTCCACGAAAGGCAAACTTCTCGATCCACATGATGCTGGACCTGAAGATGCATGCAGGGGAGTTGAAGAGCTGGGCAAACACAAAACGGGCCTGGGCTGTTTGTACTTCAACAAGCTGGCCGATTTAGACCTGAACGTGCTTGAAGGAATGATCACAACGTCAGCTGAGAAGAAATAGCTGCTGCGCCTTAAGGAGAGATCGTGCCGCTGAATGCGGGAACAAGACTGGGACATTACGAGATTCTCGATTTGCTCGGTGCCGGCGGCATGGGTGAAGTCTATCGAGCAAAAGATCCGCGGCTGAACCGCACGGTCGCCATCAAAATTCTTCACGGGATCGTTTCCCAGACCGAAGATGCGCGAGCCCGATTCGAACGCGAAGCGCAGACCATCGCGAATCTCAGCCATCCCCATATCTGTGTCGCGTACGACATCGGCCGTCATGAGCAGACCGACTACCTCGTCATGGAGTTGCTCGACGGCGAGACTCTCGCTCAGCGACTCGAGCGCGGCCCATTGCCCATTGCACAGGTCTTGAAGCACGCGATCGACATCGCCGATGCGCTCGACAAGGCGCATCGACTCGGCGTGACGCATCGCGATCTCAAGCCCGGCAACGTGATGCTCACGAAAACTGGCGCGAAGCTGATGGACTTCGGTCTCGCAAAACTTCGGCAAAGCCCGCTATCAGAACTCTCCAGCGCGCCCACCAAAGCCGCAGTTACCGCGCAGGGCGCAATCCTCGGCACCGTCCAATACATGGCGCCGGAACAACTGGAGGGTGGCGAGGCGGACGCACGCAGCGATCTCTTTTCGCTCGGAGCAGTGATCTACGAGATGGTCACAGGAGTGAAGGCCTTCGACGGCAAGAGTGCTGTGAGCGTGATGAGCGCGATCCTGAAAGACGCACCCAAACCGCTCTCAGCCTCGCAACCGATGGTTCCCTCATCGCTCGAACGCATCGTGACAACATGCCTCGAAAAGGACCCGGAAGATCGATGGCAATCCGCCCATGATCTCGGACGCGAATTGCGATGGATCGCAGACACCGCCAGAGCCCCCGAAGCAACCCCGGCAAAAGCTGCGGCGCCTGTGCGCGCAATCTCGATAAACATCGCAGCCGCGCTCGTCGCCGGCGCGATTCTTCTGGGCGCAGCCTCAATGTGGCTGTTGAAACCAAATAGGCCCGAAGGCACAGCAGGTACTTCCGGAGTTGCCGACCTCTTAATAACGCTGAGCCCACACGAAGCATTCAGCCTGGCGTTGCCGTTTACGATTTCTCCGAACGGGAGAACCGTGGCTTATACGAGCGCAGTTGCCGGGCAAGCCTCGATGCTTTATCTCCGCAACATCGATAGTCCCGAGGTGAAACCCATTACAGGCAGTGAAGGCGCGAACTATCCCTTCTTCTCCGCAGATGGGCAGTGGGTTGCATTTCAGGCTGCGGGCAAACTCAAGAAAGCCTCGCTGGCAACGGGAGCCGTGGAATCGATTGGCGATATGGCGGTCAGCAGAGGCGGATCGTGGGCAACAGACAACACCATTTACTTTGTGCCGAGCGCAACTTCTGGTATCTGGAGCGTCCCTGCGTCGGGTGGAACTCCGAAGGAAGTCACAACACTGGATCGGGCCAAGGGTGAAGTCAGTCACCGATTCCCACAGGTTCTACCTGGGAATAAAGCCTTGCTGCTTGTAGTCTGGACCGGACCGGGCTTCGGCGAATCCGAGCTTCAGGTACTCAATTTGGACACGGGTATGCGGACCAGTCTTGTGAAAGGCGGCCGATTGGGCCGCTATGTTTCAACAGGTCAGATCGTGTATTCACGCGCCGATTCCGCGAATCGTCTGTTCGCGGTTCCTTTCGACTTGAAACGGCTGGAGGCCGGCAATGACACACCTCAAGCTTTCACTGAACGAGTCGCGGACAACTTCGAAGGTGGACAGTTTGCAATCGCGGATAGCGGCACTCTGATTTATACGGCCCAGCTTGAAGCATCGACGCGTCTGGCCTGGGTTGATCGAGATGGGAAAGTTCAGCCTCTGGCCACGGCACCCGCGCCCCTGGCTGCGGACCTCTCGCTATCTCCCGACGGCGGACAGATTGCGGTTAGCCTTACGGGTTCGGTGCTGACACTTTCCGTCTATGACATCTCGCGCGCGACGTGGACGCCGCTGACCGCGCCGGGCAGCAGTCAGGCTCCACTCTGGTCTCCAGATGGAAAACGCCTTTTCTATCGCGGCACGCGACAGGGATTCCGCAATGTGTATTGGCGGGCATCGGATGGCAGTGGAGTCGAAGAGAAACTGACGGACGGTCCCGACGCCCAGACGCCGAGTGCGGTGTCTGCGGATGGGAAGACGCTTGTCTTCAACACGCTTAGTCTGAAAACCGCAAGAGACCTCTGGGAAGTCAATCTGGAGGGAACACGTGCTCCACGCACTTTAATAAACTCTCCTGCGGACGAATACCAGCCACACCTTTCGCGTGACGGCCATTGGCTGGCCTACGTGTCTGGTGAATCCGGCGCTTACGAAGTCTGGGTGCGACCCTTTCCTGCACTCGACAAGAAATGGAAGATCTCGACCAACGGTGGACATGAACCGAGATGGTCGGCGGACGGAAAAGAACTCTTCTACCGCAATGGCGACCATATGATGGTCGTGGAGATAACCGCCGGCAGCACGCTTTCCGCTTCCACTCCACGCTCCCTATTTGAAGGACGGTTTGCGGAGAGCGGGAGTGGCGCTTCAGCCTACGCCGTCTCTGCGGATGGCAAGCGCTTCCTGATGATTCCCCTTCCCGAAGATACCGGTGTCGACCGGGAAATCCACGTCGTGCTCAACTGGACCAGCCGTATCAAGAGATAGAAAGCCACGGAAAAGCAGACAAAGAGTTCCAGCTTTGCGCGATACCTGGTGGAGTGTCCCAGCCGGCTGCGGGTAGATCAAATGTCCGGATGTTCGGGCCACCGGCCTACTTCCGATTGACCGCCCCACTGCACTTGAAAACCCGGCCGACTGAATTCGTAATGAACATCTGAGAAAACCGCGCGAGTCGGCAAACAGCGCTCGCATCACGTTGATGAATCGCGGCTGCCGATCTGTATGCCACTCCGGTAATCCTCGCACTCTTGAAGTCGCTACCGGCCCGTTGTGACAATCCACCCCAGACAGAGCGGGCCGACCTGTTTGAAAGCAGAGAAATCAAAGCTGCGTTAGGCGACGGCGAGCGAGACGTTCAACGTCTGGCGTCAATCTGAAATTGGTGGAGCGGAGTTTGCTCAGCGCTTCATCGAAGTCGACCAGCCCTGCAAGATGTGCTTCTGCTAAGACGCCTAGCGTTCCAGTCACATGCAGGTGCCGACGCTCGGCTTCCGTCCTTCCAGCCCAATCATCGATGAGAATGCCATCGGCCTGCACGGCCTCCGCCAAAGACAGAGCAGCCGCCTCCCCAGGATCAAGAAGTTGGAGTGTGCGATCGGGTGTAGGATTCGGCCGCACTTCAATCCAGTCGGGCGCATTCGCAATCCATGCTCGAACGTCGGCAGGCGCCTTGGGATTTTTCAATTCATCGGCGACCATTTGAGGAATCAATACGCGTGCGTGCAATAGCGTGCAATGGTCGGCGGCATTCATGGCATCTGTGGCATCTATGGCAATTTAGAGTCTGCAACTTGCTGACGACATTGAGTCGGCCAAGGTTCAAATCCCGCCCTCTCCGCTTTTTCCCTCAGTTACATCTAAATCCAACTTCAGCTCTAAGCTTCCACTTTCTGTGACGACAACGTTTAAATAGGTGGCGAGGAACTGATGTAATAGTTCTCATCCTCTCGCCAACTGCTAATCTCACGCGCGCGTCGAGCGTTTATACGCCGAGGAGAACATGTCGACGGCGCCAGTGCTGAAGGACATTCAAAGAAAGCTGGACCCGAAATTCGATAGTCTGTTTAGAGAACACCATTACTTTGTCTACCGAACGGCGTACAGCATCGTGGGTCGCGTGGAAGATGCGGATGACGTTGTCCAGACCGTGTTCTTGCGGCTGCTCCGACGCGAGTTTCCTCCTGACCTGACCCGGAACCCGAAGGCCTATCTGTATCGGGCGGCGTTTAACGCGGCGGTCAGCGTGATTCGATCTCGGCGGCGAAGAGAATTTGAAAGCGTTGAGGATGTAGAGGCTCCGGCGGCTCCGCCAATGCCAGGTGTTGATGAAGACGCTCGCCTGGAACTCTACGGTGCGATCGCTCAGTTACGTCCGACTGCCGCACAGATTCTCATCCTTCGCTACGTCCACGACTACGATCTCGCCCAGATCGCGAAGACCCTCGGTACAACGCGAGGTACCGTGGCTGTGAGCCTGTTTCGGTCCCGAGCGCTACTCAAGAAAAAGATTCGAGAAATGAGGACAAAGCCATGACGCAGAAACCTGCTGAGGTGGTCAATCAGTTTCTGAAGGAGTTCGGAAATCCCCCGGGACGAGCGATCGAAAATTCGCGGGAGAACCTTCTGGATCGCTTTGCGTCCCTGGAAGTGCAACCTTGTGAAGTTCTGGAGATGCCTCTTGCGCCGGTGCCGCCTTTTCGTTTCGCGTGGGCAGCGGGAATCGTGCTGACGATAGTGTTGGTAAACCTGGTGGTGTGGAGTCAAGGACCTCCGTTCTCAGTCGCGTTCAAGAACGGGAAAGCTGACGATCATTCCATGTCGGCAGTCTCGAGCCAGCAAGCCGGGGAAAGACTAGCGGTCACCGTGCCACCGGATGCGTTCGAACTTGCCAGTGTGAAGTTACTCGCACCCGCCTCGGAAGGAGCCAAGGCCGCGAAGACGCGTGAGGAGATGGACCTGGCGTTAACCGGTTGCACGGCAGGTAATATGAGCGGAGTTCAGATCGATCCCGGCCGCGTGGTTTTTCCCGTCGTCAGTGTCTTAACGCTGGTGATCTTGGCGTACGGCCAGGATTGCACGCTTGTCGAAGGCGGCCCTCCATGGGCTCGATCGGGCGAGTACTACGAAATCAATGCTCTTCTTCCCCAGGGCACTCCCAGCTACACACTGGAAGCCCTTGCAAAAGGCAAGGCGCCGGTACTTCAGGGAATGCTCCAGAACCTGTTGGCCGATCGATTCCGACTAGTTTTGAGGCGCGAGCTTAGAGACATGCCGGTTTATGAGCTGACAGTTGCAACTCCGGGAAAGCTGAAGGCGTCTCCGGATGAGACACGTCCATCGAGTATCGGACCGCCGCTGTTCGAACCGACAGCGTTAGCTCGGGGCCGATCGCAGGGGTCCGTGGGTGTGTCGAGGGATCGCGTTTCCGCGTCGGCTCAATTCTCGGCGCATGCCATTTCGATGTCGGACCTGACGGCGTATCTTCGTCCACATGCCGGGCGCATCGTTGTCGATAAGACCGGAGTCACCGAGGTATTCGATGCCGATCTCAAATTTGTTCCGGAAGTGTTTCCTCGCATGCCGTCGATGCCTCCACCTCAAATACCGGACCCGTCCCCTCCGGCTGTCCCAACCCTGCCGCCTGTTCCAACGGCGCCTCCGCCATCGCTCAAGAGCGAACTCCAGGAGAAACTCGGTCTCAAGCTCGAAGCGGCAAGAATGCCCGTCGAAGTTCTGATCATTCAAAGTGTGGAAAGGCCTTCCGAAAACTGATTGTCGAGTTTCTGCGCGCTGTCCGCAGTAGCGAGGGGGGATTGCGTCGGAGGCATCCGCGAAGGGGGGATCGCAGCGATCATGTCTGGTTGCTGCGCGTCCTTGCGCAGCCGGGCGGGATGCGATTCGAGGAGTTGGGGGAGTTCCTATCGACGCAGCGGTTCAAGTCCGGCGTGCAGGCGCTCCACTTCCGTCGCAAAGCGGGATGAGCGTGGAAGGACCCGAGCGCTTCACCGGCAGCCTGTGCGGCAGCGTCCGCATCGTCGCGTCGGGACGGCCGTGCGGCGTCGGCGTGTGCCACTGCCTGGGCTGCCGAAAGCATCGCGACGCTCTCTTTCATGCCTCTACGATCTTCCCGCAGGATGCCGTAACGGCGATTGACGATGAGCACAGCACGATAATCGCAACGCACTTGCGCAATCTTGCCAGCGTGCCATAGTCGGCGCTCGCGAAGTACCTCCGCGAAATTGGCGCGGCGATTGGACCAACCATTCCCGGCCGACGATTGCGCGCCGTCTAACGACCTAACACGACATCTATACCCGACAGCAACACGTTAACCTTCGCACGGCTAAGCTTGCCGACCTGTTCTGTGAGGACAACCTTATCGATAGTCAGGATTTGTGAAACGTTGGCAACGGAATCAAGCTCAAGATTGGTGATCCGCGCGGCAAGAAGCAGATTCCCGGGAGCGTCAGCCCAGCGAAGATTTGTAGTTAAAGGAACGCAGACAGTAGTTGCAAGGCGACTTCGATTCAGAGGGTCACCCTGCACGATAACAACGGGCCTGCGAAAACCAGGACCGGAACCGGTGGCTGCGGGCAGTTCCGCCCACCAGATGTCTCCCTGAGAGACTACCATTTTGATTTTCGTAGAAGCCGGTGGCCAGCGGCACTCACGAACTCATCCCCCTGCTCTCCGAGTTGGCTACAGACACGGTCCATCGCGTCGGTGATTTCGTCGGGCGAGTGCCGTGACACATACTCGCGCAGAGCAGCTGCGAAGACTTCGCTCCGAGACCGGTTTGCCCGTTTGGCGAAGCGTTCAGCCTTCCGGAAAACATCATCGGGAATTGAAACTGCCGTTTTCATACCGAAAGTATAACCGCGACGCACCAGCGTGCAATAGCGTGCAATGGTCGGCGGCATTTATGGCAGCTGTGGCATCTATGGCAACTTAGAGTCTGTAACTTACTGAGAGCATTGGGTCGGCAAAGGTTAAAATCCCACCCTCTCCGCTTATTTTATAAAATTCCGACAAGTCCCTTCGTCTCAGGCGTGATGTCTCCATCCCTTCAGATTGACAAGTCGTTTACAGCCGAAGTTCCACGCCTAAAAACAAATCAAAACGCCGTGCCTGCTTCTTCAGACTTGTCTTGCGGCTGGCTTCCTGCCTGCGCGGAGGGCGTCTCGCGTAGACCCGATGGCAGCTTTGCGGACCGAGTAAAGGTATTCGTAACTGCATTTCCGCTCATTTCCTGGCACGCAGAGAGACACTATTCCGAGTCCCGGACTATTACCGGGTAATTTCAGTTCGGCCTCGTTTTGGGGCGGATCATTCACATCGAGTCGGCATAGTCTGGCTCCTTTTTGCAACCCTTGAGGGAAAGGAGTCGA
>Ga0134121_10003406_pt1 | contig 13314 bp, 9 predicted proteins | sample KB301_FD_96463 | JGI IMG/M metagenome (GOLD analysis project Ga0134121, IMG submission 96463) | Terrestrial soil microbial communities without Nitrogen fertilizer from Kellogg Biological Station, Michigan, USA - KB3-0-1 | ecosystem: Environmental > Terrestrial > Soil > Unclassified ...
ATCTCGTCCACTGCCGCCGACATACGTCGAGTACAAGACATTCGCGACGGCAGCGTCGATCTTAGTGACGAAGATGTCCTCCAGGGCGTTCTTAGTCGGGGATGCCGCCGTGTGTGTTGGAAAATTCGTTGAAGCTGTCGTCCCGGTAACGTAAACATTCCCGCTGCTGTCTGCCGTGATGCTGTTCCCGGAATCGTCGCCACTGCCGCCGAGATAAGTTGAATAAACAAGTGTCGGATCGATCACGAGTGGCTGCGTATGATCGTATTCAGCCACTTCAAATCCGATTTTGCGATTACCTAAAAGCTTGTACCGGCCTTCGATTGTGCGCCGTTGACCGGCGATCATCTGATAGACGACGGGCTTGCGCTGGATTAGCTTGACACCTTTTGATTTGAGAATCAGATCGCCATCGCCGGAGATGCGAGGCTGCACGTTACGATCGAACGCCAACCGAATCGCACGCGGATCGGCGCCAGGCGCCACTTCAAAGTCATACTCAATCTGTTTCTGATTGCCATAGAACGTTAGATCAATTCCCGGGTAGAGCTGTTCATACGCGACTCGGCGAAACGTGGGTACGTCTGTGTGCCACTTCGAGCGGTCATTGCCAAGCAGGAAGTTGCGTCGCTCGAGTAACGGCTCTTCACCAATCACTGTCGGCGCGCCGTTCGCGCCGTCGAATTGAAACGATAAAGCCGCGCGCTTGAATTGCAGGGTGATTGAGTTTTCACTCAATTGCAGTTCCCCGCCTCTCGCGCGCGAGAGACTTGATTCGTTGATCCGTCTGTCCCTGGTTCGCCTCAAAAGCTAAAGGGAAGTTCGCGAACTGCTGGAGCGTTGGCTTTGATGAGTTCGCGGGCCAACTGTGGACATCCTGGTCCCCATTCGCTCTGAAATTCAATGAGGTTGCGCGCGCTTCGGGCGTTTTGCGGTCAGGGATGCCCGAGCTCCGGACGCCCCGCGAATTAGAAATGGAGACGACGAAGATCATTGACGCAACGATGGTGATGAAGAAGGTTCTGCGTCTGCGCGAGCGCTTCATTGGCTTACCTAATCCGACTGAGGACAATCATGATTATAGACAAAAAGGATCGAGCGTGGCTGAAAAGAGTTTCTAAACCACTACTCGATCCTTTAATTCGCTGAGGCTGGCGATTTTCCTGCCGACTGCGTGACTAACTTATCCAAGGAACCCGAGATTTTGCGTCGGAAACTTGCTCAGGTTCGGGAACACCGTCGTCAGTAGTGTCGGATCCAGTCCGTACCAACGGGCTAGCGTAGCCCCGTACTGATCTATTGACGTTGACGGAATCCAGCGACCGCGCTTGCCCCCGTCATCATCGGGTCCATTGACGTCCAATGTTGGATACGTTCCATAGAACGTGCCGCCGAGCACGGCGCCGCCCATGATGAACGCATGACTACCCCACGCGTGGTCCGAACCAACGCTGCCCGCGCCTGCTCCTGACGGCTGAAAGGTTCTGCCGAAATCTGAAATCGTGAACAGCGTGACACTGTTGCTGTTTCCCTGTGCCACCATTTCATCATAAAAGGAGCGCGCGGCCTGGCTGAATTGAGTCAGAAGATTGCCTTGACCACCGGCCTGCGTCGGATTGTCAGGCGTCGCCGACGTTTCGTTAGTGTGCGTATCAAAGCCACCGATCGAACAGAAAAAGATCTGCCGGTGCATGCCCAGCGTGTCTTTGATTTTGATTAGCTTCGCAACCTGCTTGAGTTGATTACCAATACCGGTGGTCGGGAACGTCGCCGTCAGCATCGGATCCGGCTGATTCAAAGTCTGATCGGCGCTCAACGCCGAACTCATTGTGTCGCTAGCTCCCTTGATTAGGGCGCGACTGGTGTCGAATCCAAGAATTTGCCGGAAGGCACTTCCGTTCGTAAACGGATTGGCGGAAGCCGGCCCATTCCAACTGAGATTCAGCACCGTCGATAAAGCACCGGTGCCGATCGCGAGCTGACGCGACGCCACGCCGGTTTCGAACAGATTGCTGCCGGATACAGAGACACTCATCGGTAGAACCGTGGCGCCATTCAGCGATCCGGTGTTGTCAGCAACTCTTCCACCCCAACCAGTTTGCCCGGTGGTCTTCACGATCGAACTCATTTGCTGATTGACCTGATCCGAATGCGAAAACAGTTGGTAAGGTCGAAAGGCTCCGCCGGCGTTGGTCTGGTACTGGGCCTTCGTGGTGGGCTGCAAAAGTGAACCGTAGTTGCAAAGAATTGCGAGCTTGCCCTGGTTCCATGGTCCAAGTAGTCCCGGCAGCTGAGCTGGGGTGGCCACTTCAGGCGAGAGATTTGGATGGAGACCAAAAACATTCCCGCCCTGATTCGGGGGCGAGATTTGCAGTAGTGCGGTCTTCGGAACTGCCAATCCGGATGCGGTGCGCGTAGCATCATAGCCGTTCGCGTCGCTGTAGCCGGTGAACGGGACGACCATGTTGTTGCCATCGGATCCGCCGTTCAGAAATACGCAAACCAGGGCTTTGTAATCAGAGGCAATGTTGAATTGCTGCTCCTGGACCATCGCATTGACGACCGACAGGCGATCGAGGCTGTTGACTACCGCTGCCGCAGTCAGGCCGCACGCTGTATCTCGCAAAAATTTTCTTCTTGATTTCTTCATGGTTATCTCTCCACCTGGTATTGCGACGAGCTGGCCACTAAATAAATCGCAGTGCGAGTGCGCCCGCCGGGATCGCCACTCGAGATCGCATTAACTGCCGCAACGATGCTGGCATTCATCTGCGCTGACATCGTGCCGTGCATTAGTCGCGCGTTCAGTGCGTTGACCAATCCTGGCACGTCGGCTGCGGCCATCGCCTGAAACGCGGAGTAGTCAATCTTCGTTCCGATGGGCCGGTTGGTGTTGGTGGGAATGCCGGGCACGCCGGTGTTCGTCAAAAACAACGTGTTCATAAAATTCGAGCGCGCATAGCTGGTCGAAGTATCGAGAATGCCAAATTCCGGCCCGATCAGATTCGTGCCGGGCAGTCCAAAGTCTGCCGGGAAATAACTGAAGACCGTCGGCGGATTGAACACGTTCTGCCCCAGCGGGTTAGTGAAATTGTTCGGACTATTGGAAACCAGCACACCATCGGTCTTTGAGCTGTCAGTGGCATTGAAGGCGCGCAGCAAGCTCGTCAGCAGCAATACCGGCTCGCGCAGGTGACCATAGTTCGGATCGGTCTTCACGTCGCCGCGCGCTTCCGGATCCAGAAGGATTTCCGTGATGACGGCCTTCATATCGCCACGAACCCCACCACCATTGTCAGCAAACGCAGCCGCGCATCGACCAACATAAGCCGCGCTCGGATTACTCGTCACCAGTTGATGGATCATCTGGTTGCAGACGAACGGGCCTGTGTTGGGGTGGAAAAAGAGATTGTCGATCGCCTGCCCCAGAGACGTGATGGCGTAGGCCTGATCAGCCGCGAGCATCTGCGCCGACGTACCCGTAGTGCAAGGCGCGCCGCATGCAGGAATCACGACCGGGTTTGGACTTCGAATGTCGACTAAGAGAGTCTTCTGGTTAGTGTCGTACCGGTTCCGATTAACATTCGGGGTCATCGGATCCTGCCAGTTAGGCACGGCCGTGGTTCCGTCGACGCCGGAAACCTTGGTCGTGGGATCGAGGTCCCAGCCGGTGAACACTCGCGCCAAATTTGTAATTGTCGTCTGATCGTAGCTGGGAACTCGATTACCCTGCGAATCGAGCACCGGCGTGCCGTCCTGGTTTAGCGTGTCAACGCCGATGGAAAACAACTGCATAATCTCGCGCGCGTAGTTTTCGTTAGGCGTGGGGTTGGTTAGCGACACCACCGAATTGCCGCGCATGTTCAGATATTCGCCCATGCCCGGATTCAGAGTGACCTCGAACAACATCGTACGGAAGTTGCCGGTGGCGTTGCGATCGATCGTCTGCAAATACGGCGAATACCAGTACGGCTGATTGCCATTCAACACCTGACCGCCCACCACGATGAATTTGTGAAATGCAAAAGACACCCGCTGTCTCAACTGATCAGGTTGCGTCAGAGCGCTTAACATGAACTGCTTCTGCTGGGGATACAGAGTGTAGTTATCCCGAAAGCAGGTGGTGCTCGAATCGCACGGCGGCGCCGGCGCACCCGGGTAGAACTGAGGATAGGGTGATGAAAAAGGATAGTTCGAAGCCAAAGAGAATTTCGGATCGGTCGATGAGTCAACGAACTGAGGTGGGGTGTTGAATTGCTCGTTGATGTAGGCCGGAATTCCGATCGCCTTCAGATGATTGAAGTCCACGTCGTCGCCGCGGCCTCCCCAACTCGCCTGTTCAAGAAACCTGCGCAGGTCAGAATCTGAAGCAAACGAGGGATTATTATATTGAGCTTGATACTGCGCGAGGGTTAACGGCGTCGCTGCTCCCGGCGGTGTCGCCGGAGCAGGATTCGGCGCAGAGTCATCCGCAGGTCCGCCGCCGATCTGACCGATCGCCACGCGCACGCGATTGCTGGCCATGCCGTGCAGACTAAGCCGCACCAGCACATCCCCGAGATTACTCGTCATGTTGTCGTTCAATCGCAGAACGACCATGTAAACGCCGTCGAAATTCGGAACCGTGCCGACGTATTCCACCTTCAGCGGGTATAGATTGCCTGACCCGTCCTGCGCGTCGGCAGTCAGCGCGGTCGCGCTTTCGCCTTGCAGAAACTCAAAGTTGGTGCCGAACAGAGTCACCCTGGTTCGGGGATCGGCAGGACTGAAATTGCCCGCGGAGTTAAGCGAGAACGGCTCGCCTCGCATGGACACCGATTCCAGGACCACCGCCCGCGTCGATGACGACGAGATGCTAAAGACCGACGGTGGCTGGCTCGGGGCCGCTGCAACTTGAACCGACGCAGCGCACACCAATCCCACAGACAAAGCGCATAACACGAGAACAAGACGCTCGCGCACGGCAAAGGCTCTTCTCATAGGGGTAGCTCTCTCTTTTCAACCGAGTGTTGAGTGAGGCTGGATTCCAAACCTGAAAATCTGGTGGAGGGGCCACCGGGCTGTGCCCTGGTTCAAGCGACTATAGCATGGCGCTCCAGCGCGTGGTCAACAACTTTTTAGACGAGCGAGCCGTCAATTTGGCCGAGGGTTTTTTCGGGCTTAATCGCGCTGGCGAGGCAATTTATGAAATCTTCGCGGCAGAACGAATGAACTCGTAGAACCCGGCGGCCGCACCCAGGATGATTCCTGTCACCAGCAGCCACGGCTTGGTCCCGAGCCACCGGTCGAGTAACCATCCCACAATGAGGCCGGCCACGACGGCGGAGAATAGAGAAAAAGCCGCGGCGTAGGCCATGCCGCTCTTACGATTGATGTCTTCCTTATCGTTGTCGCCGGCCATCGGGTTACCACGATCCACGAGTCAGATAATTCTTTGGTGCTTCATAAAGAAGGGCGCCGCGCGCATGCCGCATCGAATCGTGAATGAAGCAGACGTGCGTGCACCAGCAGGCTTTGCCGCCGTCGATCGCGGCCAGTTCGCGCTGGTGTGACGCAGCCGACCACAGAACGCCAAAGTCGTATTCGTAGTCTCGCAAGGACGCGAAACTTTCGCGCAACTCGCATGCACGCACATCGCCGTTGTAATCGATCACCGCGATCGTCTCTCCGGCGGTGCAAGGAAACGGCCACGGAGTAGGCTTAATGAAGTTCGCCTGCTGCGTTCGATAGTGAGTTGTGATCGTCCCCACGTACGCGACATTCTTCACGAAGCGCTTCGACGCATCGTCATCGGCAAACATGCGATCGCCGTAACGCTTGGTGAGGTTCGAAACAAACGTGTACATCCGGGGCAGATCTTCGGGAGGAATTTCTTTGATGCTCTCGCCGACCAGCGTCTCGCCACGCACGATGTTGAAGTAGTGACCGTCGAGCTGAAAACCATTCCACATGAATTCGGCAAGACTCTCGATCTCGCGATAGTTTTCGGCACACACGACGGTGTTGACGTTGAGCCGTAAACGATCGCTGAACTTCTCTTTCAACGGGTAAAGCTCTTCGATGCAGTCGAGCGTTTTCTCCCAATGGCCCGGCACGCCGCGAATGCGATCGTGCGTCTCGCCCTGCCCGTCGAGCGCGATGTTCAGATACAGATCGAGTTCACTATGCGTGCTGAGTGCGCGATCCACGATTTCATAGACGCGAGACTTCACCAGCCCATTAGTCGGAATGATCAGTCGCTCAACTCCGTTGTTACGGACAAACAGATCGATTATCTCGGACGCATCATGACGCAGTGTCGGCTCGCCGCCTGACAACCAAAGGTCAGTGATCGCCGGCATCGTGCGCGACACTTTCTCGATCTGCTCGAAGGACATGTCGCCCGGACGATTCAATTCTTCGTGATAGAAGCAGGTTTGACAGAGTGAGTTGCAGCGCGAGGTGACGAAGAGAATGATAGTGCCGAGTTTCTTCTCGCGCTTTGTCGAGCGAACCAGCTGAACGAGTTGTGTGAGTTTTGATGGCACCGTGACCTCTGAAGCCAATTATTACTGGCCTCTGACCTCTGACCTCGGACCTCTGCTTTCGATGATGACAGTTTCATTTGGTGATTTCAATTCATAGTCTATTCCGCGCCACTTGATCCTCCGTGATGCGACGGCGGCGATTGCGTTATAGAGATAAAGCGCGGAAGCGAGCGGCCACAGCGTCACATGCGCAACCGTCAAAGCAGTTGAATTCGCCTGCTGGTCACCAATCACGGCCGCGATTGCTCGCACTCGGAGATGAGACTTCGCTGCGCCCATCGCAAACATAATCAAAACCAGAATGAGCGGAGTCATGAACGAAACCCCAAGGGCCGCGCGGGTCACAACCAAGGCGATTCCACCAAAGAACGTCGCGACGAAGATCACTGCACCAAGGAAGACCGCCTTCCATAGATGCGGCGCGTAGATGCGCGTGATCTTCAACTGTCGCGTCGTGAATTCCAGCAACTCACCAAACGAACAACTCTCGTAAGAAGGCGTCAGACACAGCGGCACAAACTTGATCGGCAGACCAGCGTCACGCAGAGCCCGCGTCATCGCGAAATCATCGGACAGCGCACCGTGCCAATGCTCGAGGACTTTGCTTTGTTCGAACGTGCGTCGATTTATCGCGGTTGAGCCGCCCCAGCAGAAGTTACTCTGCTCGGTATCGCGGAGCGCGGAAGCTATCGAGGCGTTCCAAACCGAACGCAAGTGCGAAGCGAGATTATTTCGGGCCGGCACAAACCAACGATAGCCGGTCGTCGCGCCGATTGTTTCATCCTGGAGCGGCGCGACTAACGAAGCCAACCAATGAGGCGCGACTTGCACGTCCGAATCAACGAACGCGAAGATCTCGCTTTCCGGATCGGCATGTTCGATCGCGACGCACAGGTTGTGGACCTTTTGTCCGCGATTACCAGCGCGTCCCGCGACGACTTTCTGCATCGTCGGTCCGGATTCACGGGTAAACGATCGCCGGGCTTCTTCGACTATGCCCCAGGCGAAATCATTCGCATCATCACTGACAAAAACCACTTCATAGTTCGCATAGGTTTGCGCGAACAACGCCGTAATGTTCTTTTCCAGATCCTGATCGGCGCCGCGCAAGGGAAGAAAGACAGTCACGAAAGGTTCGTATGCTGCATACTCTTTCGCCAGCTCTTCTTGCACGTAACGGATGAATCGCCCGCCGTTGCGCAGCGAAAGCACCCCGAGGTAGATCGAAATCGCGGCCAGGGCATAGAAGGTAACCAGCAGGATCGTCATTGAACGAGCGTGATGTCAGTCAATTCTGAAGGGCTTGTCTGAAGCGTTCGGTACCGTCTAGTGCTTCGCGTCCATCCAGTTGTCACCAATTCCGGTTTCCGCTATGAGTGGCACGTCAAGTTCGACCGCATTTTCCATTTCGCGTTTTAAGGTCGCCGCCACCTTGTCAGCTTCGTGCGCGGGACACTCGACCAGCAGTTCATCGTGCACCTGCATCAGCATCTGCGCGTTCAGTTTTTCACGACGAAAAGCTTCGTCAGCATGAAGCATGGCAATTTTCACGATGTCGCTGGCGGTTCCCTGAATCGGCATGTTGATGGCTTCGCGTTCGGCCGCCTTGCGGATGTTCGCGTTGCGATCGTTGATTCCGGCGAGCGGACGGATGCGTCCATAGAGTGACCGAACATAACCGTGCTCACGCGCTTGCACTGGAATCTCGTCCATGTAGCGGCGCACGCCTTTGTAGGTCGCATAGTAATCGTCGATTACTTTGCGAGCTTCCTGTCGACTAATGCCGACGCGCTGCGACAGGCCCCACGGCTCGATCGCATAAGCGATTGCGAAGTTCACGATCTTCGAGAAGCGGCGGGCTTCCTTCAACTCTTCGTCAGTCTGCGCGCGAAAGACGAGGCGCGACGTGCGATTGTGAATGTCGTCGCCCTTCTGAAATGCATCGAGCATCACTTCGTCCCGCGTGATGTGCGCGAGCAAGCGCAATTCAAGTTGCGAATAGTCTGCCGAGATAAGTTTGTGCCCCGCCTCTGGCACGAACGCGCGACGGATGCGACGGCCCAGCTCCGTGCGAATCGGAATGTTCTGCAAATTTGGATCGCTCGCAGAAAGTCTTCCCGTCGCGGCCACGGTTTGATTCAGCGAACCATGAATGCGACCGTCGGCCGCGACCTGATGCGGCAAGGCGTCCGTGTACACGCTCTTCAATTTTTCTAATTCCCGATATTCGATAATCAACCGCGGCAGTTCGTGAGTCAGCGCCAACTCTTCAAGAACTGCTTTGCTGGTTGAGACTCGACCAGTCGAAGTCTTGCGTCCGGAAATAATGTTCAGAGCTTCGAAGCATTCAGCCACCTGCTTCGGCGAATTGATATTGAATTCGCGCCCCGCAATGCCGCAGATGCGCGCCGTCAGTTTTTCGAGCTCTTCGCCGAGATGTCTCGACAGGTCGGCGAGCACATCACAATCAACGCGGATGCCGGCGCGCTCCATCCGATAAAGCAACGGCGCCAGCGGCAACTCGATGTCGCGATAGATGCTGTCGAGATCTTTCTCGTGTATTCGTTCGCGCAGAATGGGCGCGACCTGCGCGGTTAGATCGGCGGCTTCGGCAGCTTGCCAGGCGCTTTCGCTCCAACCTTCAAAAGGCGGACTGCCACCTTCAACGCCAATGGTGTCGCGCGCCAAATCTGACAATTCGTACTTACTTCGCGTGGGATCGAGCACGTAAGCAGCGATTAACGTGTCATCATTCGCGCCGGCGACTTCAATTCCCAACGGCGCCAGCAAGGCAGTGGTCCGCTTCAGATCATGGACTGACTTCTCGGCGAGCGCATTCGTGAAGAACTCTCTCAATGCTTCAACTGCGGCGTTTCCGCCTTCGACAAAGTTCTCTAAATCTACGAACGCCGATCGCCCCGCTGCTGTCGATAGCGCGATCCCCTGCGCACCATGGTCATCGCGAATGCTCTGCTGTTGTCCGGCGCCCGCAGGCAAAGTATTCGACAGTGCCAGCCCGATGTTTTCCGCTTGCCAGAGCTTCTCAATTAACGAATCAAGTTCGCGCTGGTTGCGAACGAGTGAATACTTGCGTTCGACTGAGCTTACGGTCGCTTTCGCGGCGTCGGCGAATTCGGTGGTGAGGTTTGTGAACTCGAGCTCTTTAAATAGCTCGTAAGCGGCAGCACGATCGGGGGGCTTCGACTGTAACGCTTCAAGATCGAGGTCGATACTTATGTCAATCTTGATTTCCGCCAGTTCGCGAGATTTGCGAATCAGGTCCGCATTGTCGCGCAACGATTCGCGATAACGCTTGTTCTTGATCTCCTCCCAATGAACCAGTGCATTGTCGATTGAGCCGTAGTCTTGAATGATTTGCACGGCGCCTTTCGGGCCAACGCCCGGTGCGCCCGGAATGTTGTCGATTGAATCGCCCATCAGGCCGAGGAGATCGACCAGCTTGTTCGCCGGCACGCCAAACTTTTTCTCGACCCAGGCTTCGTCGCACCACTCGATTGGCGGCACAGGTTCCTTGCGCTTCACGACCTGCGAGTTCTGGCGCATGCAGATGATCCATGGATCGACGACCATCTGGCACATGTCTTTATCGTTCGACACGATGACTGCTTGCAGTCCTTTTTCGGCTGCTTGCCTGGCCAGCGTTCCGATCACATCGTCCGCTTCGAAGCCCGACACCGTGATCATGGGGATGTTGTAGGCTTCGCAAAGCCGCTTGATGTAGGGCAGTTGCGAAGCGAGATCCTCAGGCATCTGCTGGCGATTCGCTTTGTAATCGGTGAACGCCTCATGACGAAAAGTCTTCTCTTTCGATTCGAAAACTGCCGCGATGTACTTTGGCTTTTCATCCTGAATCAGCTTCCGCAGCATGTTGGTGAAGATATAAACGGCCTGCGTGACCTGGCCCTTGGAGGTCATCAGCGGGGCGGCGCGATTCGCGAGCGGCGCATAGAACGCGCGAAAGATGTGCGACATCGAATCGATGAGAAAGATTCGCTCAGCCGGCTGACTAGCGCCGGGGGATTTGATTTGCGGCATTGTGAATCGATCATAGGGAGCGGTATTGAGTAAGGCAAGTGACCTCGAGTCTTCGGTGGTGATGCAGTTTGAGGTGGCACGCGCATCTTGCGCGTGGTTTCGCGGGCGGGACGCCCGTGCCACTTTTTTCCAGTTCGTCGCGCGTTTGCATCATCAATTGATCCGGAGCGTAGCGACAACGCCACAACCCTCAGCGTCAAGCATGGTTTTTCGCGCCGCTGAGACAGGCACACGCGTTGCTCTGTTAATCGTGCTCTTGTTTTCTAACATTCATCGCTTCTCATTTATTAATGACATCTTCAAACGCGAAACAAACAACGCTGGCCTCGCCGGTGGAAGCCAGCGGGCTCGGTTTGCACACGGCCGTTCCCGTCACTGTTCGCTTGATGCCCGCCCCTCCCGAAACGGGATATGTTTTCCGGCGCACGGATCTGGGCGGCTTTGAGATTCCCGCCACGGTTGAGTCAGTCGCGCATTGCAGCTACGCCACCACGCTGATGCGCACCGGTGTGATGTTATCAACGGTCGAGCACCTGCTGGCGGCCTTGCGGGGTTGCGGCATAGACAACGCGTACATCGAAGTCGACAACCTGGAAGTGCCGATTATGGATGGTTCGGCCGAAGCGTTCTCGGAGATGATTGAAAAGGCGGGCGCGATTGAACAACCCCGCGCCAAGCGAGCTTTGCTGGTCCGGGAGAAAGTCTCGACGGTCATCGGAAATCGCAGCATCAGCATTGAACCTGCCGGTGCTTATGAAATTGATTGCACGATCGATTTTGCGCATCCATTAATCGGCGTACAGCATCGTGAATTAATCCTGAACAACGGATCGTTCGCCCGAGACATCGCCTCAGCCCGCACATTTGGATTCATCGAAGAGGTTGAGGCACTGAATAAAGCAAACCTTATCCGCGGCGGTTCGCTGGACAACGCGATCGTTCTGACGAAGGAAGGCATGCTGAACGAAACGAGCCTCCGCTTTACTGACGAGTTTGTCCGCCACAAGATCCTCGACATAGTTGGAGACCTGGCGCTTCTCGGAATGACCGTGCTTGGTCGCGTCACCGCAATGCGCAGCGGTCACATGCTGCACGCCGCCCTCATGTCGTCATTACTAAAGAAGCGCGCGGCGTGGGAAATCGTCGATGTGCCAACTACCGAGTCAGAATCCCGACCTGTCGGGATAGCGGCCGGTTGATCGCTTGTGAACAGGTCTCGCTGATCCGGGCTAACCGCCCGCTACCGCAGGCGGTTTCGGCTTCTTGTCTGTTAGAATCAAATCTCAATTAGACGTTTCGTAAAACAAACGCATCTAAGGCTGCGAAACTTTTTTGGAGGCTTTACACACTGATGACACGCCGCGCCACTTTCGCCCTGTTTTTCGGTCTAATTTTAGCTTTTTCAGCCGCGACATTACGCGCCCAACCGCGAACATCGACCGCCGTTCAGGAAACGGAAGACGAATTCAAGGTCACGACCTACAAAAGATTCGTCGACAATCGGGAACCGAACCCCGGGGCCGCATACCAGGCCGCCAAGGAATACATGGCCAAGTACTCGCGCGAGGATGACCAGTACACGCGTTATCTGAAGGTATGGATCGCCGCGTACGAAGAAGATGAAAAGAACCGGCGCCTGGCGGCCGAACGAGCGGACCGAGAACAGCAGCTCCTCGGCAGCTTTACGACGAAGGACTTTGGTAAGGCCTACGGTTTGGCGAAGCAAGTGCTCGCCGACGATCAGGACAACTTGAAAGTTCTCATCGCGCTGGGTTATGGCGCTTTCGCCGCCAGCACCGAAGCGAAGAACGAATCATTCAATAACGACGCCGCGGGTTACGCACAGCGCGCGATTAAGTTGATCGAATCGGGTAAATCGCCCGAAACCTGGGTTCCATTCAAGAACAAAGAAGATGTGCTCTCGTCGCTTTACTATGCGGAAGGCTTTTACGCTCTGAAGCCGCGGCCGGAGAATGCGATTGCGGACTTCATCAAGGCGGCGCAGATCGAAAGTGATCGCAAAACATCTCCCTCAACTTATTATTATCTGGCTGTGGCCTATCAGAATGGACCTTACAAACGTCTGTCCGATGACTACAGCAGGCGCTTTACGAACCAGCCTGAGAGCGCTGAGAGCAAGGCGGCGTTGGCGAATATCAACACCGTCATGGACAAGATCATCGATGCGTACGCGCGCGCAGTTGCGCTGGCGAGCAAGGACCCTCAGCAGCAAGGTCCCCGAACTCAATGGATGAATCGGTTGACTGAGCTCTACAAGTTTCGCCATGAAGATTCGGATGCGGGATTGAATGAACTGATCTCGGGCGTGCTGTCGAAGCCGCTGCCGCAGTAGGAGCGCAGGGAGTGGGAGCGCGCGCGTCTCTGCGTGCGCTTCGCAGGCATCCTGCCTGCGCGCCTTCTGACACTCGCTTGACAACGCACCTTTAATCATTAGAATCGAATTTCTTTGACATGCGGGAGTAGCTCAGTGGTAGAGCATCGCCTTGCCAAGGCGAGGGTCGCGAGTTCAAATCTCGTCTCCCGCTCCAAATTCGAGAGATTCGAAGGCGGAAGGATGAAGAATAGATTTTCAGTTTTTGGTTTTCAGTGTTGCCGCTAAAACGGCGGACGTGCTGGAAAACTACAAACTGAGAACGCAAAAGTTTCTTCATTCTTCCGCCTTTATCTTTCGTCTCTCCCCTTTCGGCGGCGTAGCCAAGTGGTAAGGCAG
>Ga0134121_10003410_pt1 | contig 13295 bp, 7 predicted proteins | sample KB301_FD_96463 | JGI IMG/M metagenome (GOLD analysis project Ga0134121, IMG submission 96463) | Terrestrial soil microbial communities without Nitrogen fertilizer from Kellogg Biological Station, Michigan, USA - KB3-0-1 | ecosystem: Environmental > Terrestrial > Soil > Unclassified ...
CCAAGGTGATCCGTCCGCGCAAAAACTTTGATGGCAGCGTCACGATCGGTGTGCCGAAGGCCAAGGCCTCATAGCTGCTGTTGCCGCCCCCGAAGTGCAGCGGGTCCAGTAGGACATCGCACATCGCCAACAAGCCAAGGAAATCCGGCCGCGACTGCACGGGAAGGAAGCGAATTTGGTCCACGACATCCGGCATTGTCAACGCGAAGCGCTGCCTCAGCAACTCGGCCCAGTGGGGGTGTTTTCCTTCAATTAATACCAGCTTTCCCCGAGGATCACCGCGCAAAATAGCCGCCAGGACCCCGTCGAATTCAGGATGAAATTTGAAAAGCGTCTGGGGACAGCCGTAAAGATGATCCTCGGCGGCGAACGAGAAGTCTGCTTTCCGTTTCGGCGGAACCGTTAGCTCGGGCCGGTAATAAAAGACCGGTAGGCATTTCAACCGCACCAGGGACTCCGTGTAATGCTGGTCGGCCTCATCGATTTCTAATGCTTCGGCGGACAAGAAATAGTCAATCGTGTCGATTCCTGTGGTCACCGGATGACCCCAAAATGCACATTGCACGGGCGCCAGCCGGGAAAAAGCCAAGGTGGAGGAAAGTTCCTCCATGCCGATGTCCGCATAAACGAGCACGTCCAAGTCCTGCTTTGCAACCACGCGCCGCGCCGACGGCAAATGCCGCGGCACCTCCACGAAGCGATCAGCATGCCGCTTGAAAGCCCCCGCGATGTCGTCGTCGGAGGAGGAAACAGACAGCACGGTGAGTTCAAAGTCATCACGCGACAAAGTGGCGACCAAGCCCCGCGTCAAATGGCCGATGGTGTGTGACCGAAAGTGGGCCGACAGCAAGCCCACGCGGATTTTGTCGTGTTTTGCCGGAGCTCGCCGCGCCGGCGCGGCGACGGCTTCATCTGAAACGCGACACAACCTGGCGATGTCGCGGGTAATTTCTCGATCATTGCCTCCTTGATAAGCAAGGTAGAACAGCGGCATGGCTGGTTCATTGTCAATGTCAAGGTCGATCCCCTGCTCATTCAGGCTGCCAATGCCCTGGATCAAGCGGTCGCGGCTTGCGCTCAAGTGCTCGACGGATTGGTAAATGACCGGCAGTTGGGTGGCCAGCGCGATCCGCAAACGGTTGCTGGCTTCGAGCGTTAATGCACGTTGCCAGCAAACCGAGGACTCCGCGGTTTTGCCTTGTTCGCTGTAGATGGCCCCCAACTTGTAATAGGCATCCGCGCAATCAGGCTGGAGGCTGAGGGCCTTGTTAAGATGGACTTCAGCTTCGTCCAACTCCCCCAAGGCCCGAAGTGCCGCGGCCAAGTTGATGAGTGCCTGGACGAAATCCGGTCGATGGCGCAGCGCTTGCCGGTAGCTGGCCACTGCCGCTACCAAATTGCCTTGCATTTGCCGGGTCGCGCCCAAGTTGCTATGGGCCTGGGCAAATGCCGGCCGCAGCCGGAGCGCTTCTTGATAGCTCAGAGCTGCCTCGTCAAACTTGCCCTGGGCCCACTGGGCATTTCCCAGCCCGTCCCAGGCTTCGACGCATTGTGACTTGATTTGCACAGCCTGGCGGCAATGTGTTTCCGCTCTTTCCAGGTGGCCTTGCCTCAGAAGGACAAAGCTCAGGTTGGCGTGGGTTTCCGCAAGGTCCGGGCACAAGCTCAGGGCACGCTCGTAACTGGCCGCGGCGTCCGCCAGGTTGCCTTGGGCGCGTTGAGCGTTACCCAGGTTGTGGTAAGACTCCGCGTTCATGTCGACCCCTTGCCACAACATCATCCGGCCGAGTGCTTTTGGACTGCCTGCCGAAAGAACTTCTCCAGTTCGCGAATGCCGGCACTGTTTTCGTAAAGCACATCGCTGGCGTCCAGGATCTTACGGCGCATCATGTCCCGGTACTCGTGATCGTTGCCCAGCCGCAATGCAATTTCGACGTATTCCTGCGTGTTTTGGGCCACGCAATCCATCACACCCATCTGTTTGTACAGCGCATAGGTGATCCGCCCGCGAAGAAACTTCGACGGCAGCGTGACAATCGGCGACCCAAATGCCAGGGCCTCATAGCTGGTGTTGCCGCCCACAAAATGAAGCGGGTCGAGCAGCACATCGGCGACCGCCATGAGATTGACAAAATCGGGTCGATTCAGAAATGGCACGAACCGGACGCGGTCCATCACATCGGGGATGGTGTTCGTCAAACGCCGCCGCAACAGCTCATCCCAAAATTGGTACTTGCCTTCGAGCAGCACCAGTTCGCCGTGCGGATCGCGGCGCAAGATCGTGGCCAAAACTTCATCGAACTCTGGATGCAGCTTGAAGAGCGATTGCGGACAGGCATAAATGTGGGCTTGGTTCGACCAACCGAATTCCGAGCGGTCTTTGGGCGCTCCCGGCAGTTGCGGACGATAGTAATAGATCGGCAGTGTTTTGGGGCAAACCAGCGCCTCCGTGTAGTGCAAGTGGGCTTCGTCGGTTTCCAGGTCGGCGCTGGAAATGAAATAGTCCATTGTGTCCAACCCGGTGGTCACCGGATGGCCCCAGGTGGCGCATTGCACCGGCGCCAACCGCGAATGCGCGAGCGTGCTGGCCAGCGGATCCATGTCGATGTCGGCAAAATAGAGAATGTCCAAGTTTTGTTCGGCGATAAGCCGGCGGGCAGTCGGAAAATGCCGGGAAACTTCAAGATAATGATCCGCGTGCTGCTTGAAGAAACTGGCAGCTTCATTGTCATGATTGCCTATCGACAGAACGGTCACCTCGAAATCGTCACGTGACAACTGCGCCACCAGGCCGCGATTCAGCAAGCCGATGGTGTGCGTGGTGAAATAACACGACAGCATGCCGATGCGGATTTTGTCGCCGGGCCGGGACCGCATGCGACCGGAGCCAGCGGCATCCCGCTCCTGGCGCGGGGCTCGAAACAGCCGCCCCAGATCGCGGTGGATGTCGCGGTCATTCAAGCCCTGGTAGGCCAGATAGAACAAGGTCAGGATTGGCTGCTCGGTAATGTCCAGGGCGACTTTTTGTTCGCGCAGCAAGCCCACCTCGCGAATCAAGCGCTCACGCCAAAATTCGATCTCGCCCATCGATTGATAGATGATCGGCAAGCGCGTGGCCATGGCGATGCGGAGCCGGTCATTGGGGTCCAGTCGTGTTGCTTTTTGCCAGCTGGCGATGGCCTCCTCCATCTTGCCCTGATCGTTGAGCACTGCGCCCAAGGCGCTATGCGCGTCGGCGAGGTCCGGGTCCAGCCGCACCGCTTCACGGTAACTGGCGGCGGCTTCTTCCAGTTTGATTTGATCGGCGAACAAGCCGCCCAGGTTGTAGTGGGCCACGGCGCAATCGGGACTCAAACGCAGGGCTTCGTGGTAACACGAAGCGGCGCCTGCCCACTTGCCTTGTTTGCGCAGCACGTTGCCCAAATTGTTTTGGGTCGTGAAGCAATCAGGATCGCCGCTGAGGGCCAGCCGGTAGCACGCGATGGCCTCGTCAAACCGGCCCTGATCTTGCCAGAGATCGCCCAGGCGCTTGTAGGCGTCCACGCAATTAGGTTTGAGGCGCAGGGTCTCGTGATAAGCATTAATCGCTTGTTGGGTCTTGCCCTGGATGCGGAACAACGTGCCAAGATTCAGGTAGGCTTCCGCACATTGTGGATTGCAGCGCAGCGCTTCCTGAAAACAAACCAAAGCTTCGTCAAACTTGCCCTGCTCGCAAAAGACGCTGCCAAGGTTGTTGCGAGGCTGATCGAAATCGGGCTGGAGCAGCGCGGCTTGCCGAAAGTGCTTCGTCGCTTCGTCCAGCTTGGATTGTTTCTTGAGCGTGTTGCCAAAGTTGTTATGCGCCAGCGCATGCCGAGGGTTGATGCGAACCACCTGTTGATAATGGCTCACGGCCTCCTCAAGGCGGTCTTGATCGCTGAGAATGTTGGCCAAGTTATGGTGTGCGGGCGCGAAGTCCGGTTGCAGCAGGAGCGCTTGCCGGTAACTCGCCGCAGCTTCGTCGAGCTTGCCTTGCTGTTTCAGGATGTTGCCAAGGTTGAAATGGGCCGCGGCCAGGTCAGGCGCGAGCCGGATGCTTTCCCGCAAGCTGGCCACGGCGTCGTCCCATTGGTGGAGCGCCTGATAAACCAGGGCGAGGTTGGAAAAGTAACCGCCGTTGGTTGGGTTGGCGGCCAGTGCCGCCCGAATGTGGGAGATGGCGGCCGTGTAATCGCTCATCTGGAAAGCCAGCACACCCAGGCGATGCAGGGCTTCCGCGTGGCCAGGATCGCTTTGCAGCACTTCGCGGCAAATTTGCTCCGCTTGCCCAAGCGCTCCGCTTTGGTGGCACTGGGCGGCCAGCGCCAATTTCTCAGCTATCGTTGCCATGCCGGTTGCTCCCAGGCCTCCAACGCCGTCCTACACATCAACGGCTCAGCGCTGGACCGCTTGACGGAAAAACCGCTCCAAGTCACGGATGCCAGCGCTGTTTTCAAACACGGCGCCGTTGCGCGCCAGAATCTTCTCATGGATCGTTTGACGAAATCCGCGGTCCGTGCCCAGCCGCAAGGCGAGCTCGACGTATTCCTGGCGGCTGCCGGCAACGCAGTCCAACATGTCCATTTGTTTGTAAAGGGCGAAGGTAATCCGCCCGCGCAACTGTTTCGACGGCAGCGTGACAATCGGCGTGCCCACGCTCAATCCATCATAGCTGGTATTGCCGCCTCCGAAAGGCGTTGGGTCCAATTGCACATTCGACAACGCCAGCAGCCGCAGATAGTCGCGATAGTCCAGCATGGGTAAAAAGCGGATGCGGTCCACGACATCCGGCAGAGTGAGCTCGAAGCGTTTTCGCAATTGCAACTGCAATTGCGGCACAGTCCCCGCGCTCAATAATAGCAATCCACGCGGATCGCCGCGGAGGATCGCCCCCAGCCACTCATCGTAATCGGGATGAAACTTGCACAGCGTTTGCAAGCATGCATAACCGTGGTCCTCCTCCGCCAAGCCAAAGTCACGTTTTTCCTTCTTCGAGGGGATAGTTCCCGTCCGGTAGTAATACACCGGCATGGTTGGCAGACGAACGAGCTTTTCGGTGTAGTGCTCATCGGCGTCTTGGGTTTCCAGCGCCTCCGCCGAGATGTAGTAGTCGATGGTTTCGATCCCGGTGGTGACCGGATGCCCGAACGTCGCACACTGCACAGGCGCCAGGCGGGACATGGCCAGCGTGTAGGTGAAAGGATCCATGCCGATGTCGGCGTGCAACAACAAGTCGAGGTTTTTCTCAACGATAAGCCGACGCGCCGTGGGCAAATCTCTTGGGACTTCAACAAATCGATCGGCATGGTGCTTGAAAAAGCCGGCCACGGCGTCGTCATGGCGGCCGACGGAAAAAACTGCCACGCTAAAATCGCTGCGTGTCAATTGAGCGACGATGCCGCGCATCCAGTGGCCGATGGTGTGCTCGTAAAAATGCGAGGACAACAAACCGACGCGGATTTTTTCGTTGCCGGCCAGGCTGGCAGAGCGAAGGCTCGGCTGGGGCGCGAGGTACAGCCGGGCCGCTAGACGCTGGATGTCACGGTCGTTCAGGCCTTGATAGGCCAGCAAGAATAAGTTCGGCGCCGACTCTTCGGTCACATCCACGACGATGCCCTCGGCGTGGAGCAGGCCGATTTCTTTTAGCAAACGCTCGCGCCATGTTTGCAGCTCAGCCACCGAGTGGTAAAGCACGGGCAGCCGCGTGGCCAGGACGGCGCGCAGGCGATTGGTTGGTTGCAACCGCAGGGCAGTTTGCAATTCCAGCACGGCCTCGCTCGTGTTGTTTTGCTCGCAGAGAATGCCCGCCAATCCGGCATGGGCCTCGGCAAGAATGGGTTTGAGAGCAATGGCTTTCCCGAAGCAGGCGGCGGCTTGTTCCAGCATGTTGCGCTCGGCGAACAGATAGCCCAGGTTAAAGTGGGCTTCCGCCGAATCGGGTTTCAGGCGTATCGCGTCCTCATAGGCAGCCGTGGCCGCGCGATAATTGCCTTGGATGCGGAGGGTGTTGCCCAGGTTGTTGTGTGCTTCAACGCAGTGCGGAAAGATGTCAAGAACGCGGCGATAACTGGCAACGGCTTCGTCAAAGCGGCCCAGACGTTGCAGCCGAATTCCTCCCTGGAGCGCCAGCCAGGCCTCAAGGGTGTGAATTTCGGCGGCGCGGCCCTGGCGGCGCAGCAAGTCGGCCAAACGGTCGGATGCGTCGGCAAGGTCTGGCTGGAGTTCCAGCACCTGGTAAAAGGCGGCGATGGCTTCTTCGGCTGCGCCGCGCTCTTGGGTCAAGATGCCGAGAAGATGGAGCGTTTGGGTGTGGTTGGGATACGTTTGCAAAATGTGGCGGCAAAAATTCTCTGCTTGCGCAATGTTGCCTTGTTGGTAATGCTGGCGCGCCGTATCCAGAAGTTCCGAGATTGTGGCCATACATGTTGAGGCGCTAAGGGTTCGGTCGCGCATTGCCAGTCGCAGGCTGCCAGGGTTATTTGCCTCTGCTCTTTTTCACAAGTGCGTCCCATTGGGCCGCGGCGGCTTGCACCTGGGCCAACGGCGCGGTGGCGTTATAGCCGATTTCCTTGCCCGCGGGGAAAAGCAGAAGCAATAGGTCATGCGCGAGCTCGCGAATCTCCACCTTGTTATGCGTCAGGTATTTGACAAGTACGTCCTGGAAGTTCTCATCCGGGACAGGGCGATGCAACAGCGTTATCGCCGTCTCCGCCGAAGCCGGGTCGAGCACTTGTTTGAGTTCTTCAAATAACTCGTAATCGTTTTCGCGCCCGGAGCTAATGTAGGCGCGCATGGTCTCGATTGCCGCGTGCCGTGCCTGCGGCTCTTTGTCTGACAAGGCCTGAATGACGCTTGGCAGGTCGCCCATGGCGCCGCGGGCGCGGACCACCAGGCGTCGCTGGTGGGTGTTGTTGGATTTCATGGCGGCGACAAATCCCGTTTCAAGGTTGGGGCCGCTGAGTTCGCGCGCGAGGCTGTCCAGGGCATCCAGGACTTCCTGTCGGGTTTTGACGTCAATGGGGAATTCCTTGGTGTTGGGCGGCAGCGCTTGCGCCCAAAAGGGCACGCTGGTCGAAGGGAATGGCTTTAGCCTTCCGGTTTGGCTGTCCCACTGCAACAACGGATCCTTGGGAGGAGGCTCCATCTTGAAAGGTGGCTGCAAGTCGAGCTTGAAATCGATGCTGCCGGACATCACCAGCAACAGCACGAATTCATTCGGCGGTATGCGGCGAATATCGTCTTTTTTGGGGTAAAACTGTTTTCCGGGAGGCAAGGAGCCCCACAAGTTGATGAGGACTTCGGTGCCGCGTTCCAAAAGCGTAATGTCCCAGATCTCGTTCTTTTCCGGCTTGCCAGGGTTTGCGAAACGAAGGCGCATCTTGAATGGTTGATCTTTGTTGTTGACCACCACAATGCGGCCTTTGGTCAGGGTCAAATCAAGGTCGAATTCATCGCTGGGATGAAGTGTCACAAGGCTTTCATAGGCTTCAGGTATGGGACAAATCTCCGGTACATTGCCCCAAAGAATGAGTTGGGCGCCACTATCCAATTTGACGATGCTTCGATAACCAGGCAAACTCAATAACGGCGTATTGGTGATCACACGGCTGGTGGCCGGGTCATTGGTTCGCATCAGCCGCGTCCAGAGTTTGGCGTCGGGCGTCTTCTTCTGCAGCAACACGGCCGGAACGTCCTTGATCGGCTCGAACTGACCGACGTCGCGCATGCCCTTGTTGGGCGGCGTTGGTCCTTCATCTTCGGGATGCTTGGGCTTGACCGGCGGCGTTTTGTCCTTGGGCAGGACTGGGTCCTCCGGCTTGGGAGTCGTGTCTTTGACGGTATTGTCCTTCTTGGCGGCCGTGTCAGAAGTTATTTTGGTTGAACTCGTATCCTTCTTGGCCGGAGCGGAAATGAGTGGCCGCGATGTGCCAGTGGTCGGCGCCTCGGCCCGATGATCCACGTCGCGTTCGAACATGCTGGCAGGCAGCACCATCCAAATGGCCACAGCAAGCAATACCAAAACGCAGACTGCCCCACCGGCCAGGATCATGCCATTGGCCCAGCTGGCACGGTGCAACGCGGGCAAGCCCAGCCGCAAGGTTTCGTCCACTTCCTTGCCCTCGGGCAAGCCCTCTTCCTTTTCGCGGCGCACCGGCGGACTGTGCTGCGGGTTGGACTCCGGGGATTTGCGCAGGCCATACATCCGCCGGTAGGCCGTCGGCGGCACCACGGCCGGTTCGCCCAGCACGACAGTCAAAATCTGATGGCAGGCTGCGATTTCCGCGAGGTGCACGTCCGAGGCTAGCGCCAGTTGCTCCACTTCCGCGAGCCGTTCCGGCGTCAGTTCATTATCGAGATACTCGGCAATTTCGTTTTCCGTGGGACCGGCCTTATCGTTGGCGCTGGCAGCGGGCGTGGTAATCCGCCGGCGGCGCGTGACTTCTCTGATGCGGGCGATCAGCTCGCGAGCCGTATCGCTTTCGGCGACCTTTTGACCGATCAGTTTGGCTTCGGCCGGTTCCAGGGTGTCGTCGAGGTAGGCCAACAGGGTGCGTAAGGTCAATCGCATCGTTATGACTCCAAAACACGGCTTGCCGTTTCGCGCTCGCCGCATGCTAACGTCTCTCTTCTCTATTAGTGGGATTTGCCGGCCCTTTTCGTGCAACATTTTCCAAATGAACTTGTGTGGCCCGGACACAATGATTATGGCCAGCACAAGGAGAAGACGACCATGTTTAGATGGGACAAATGGAGATGCTGGCTAACCTGCACCATGGCGGCAGTGGTAATCTGCGTGCCGTCCGCGTCCTTGTTTGCTCAAAGCCCTGCCTTGCGCATCGAAAATACCAGCATTGATCTGGGCGAGATTCGCGCGGGCGTGCCTGCCGGTTGCCGGTTTGCATTCGTCAATGGTGGCAACAATGCCGTGGAAGTGCTTGAAGCGCGAGCCGGTTGTGGCTGCTTGCAACCACGCTTGAATCAACTACAGTTTGCTGCCGGCGCTCGTGGCGAGATTGCGTTGGATTTGAAAACTCTCGGCCAGGCTGCTGGCCCGCATACCTGGCAGCTTACGATTGTTTATCGGGACGGCGACAACGTCCACGAACAGGCGTTGCAGGTCACCGCAACCGTGGTGATTGAAGTGAGCGTACAACCCGCGTCGGTGACGCTTTTCACCGAGGGAGTGGTGGAGCACAGTATTACCTTGACGGATTTGCGAGATCAGCCGCTGAAGATTTTGGCCCTGGAAACGACATCACCGCACTTGCGGGCCGTGGCCGCGCCGTTGGCCAAGAACGCTGCCGGTCATTTCACCAGTAAAATTGCGGTCCATACTGGCAGCGATCTGCCCGCAGGACGGCATGAGGAAATGCTCATCATTCACACGAATGATGCCGGTTATCCTGAATTCAAGATACCTGTCACGATCGTGAAACAGGCCGCGTCGCGCATTATGGCGACACCGTCGGAAGTGATTTTGAACGGTCTGCGCATGGTGCGGCTGCGCGATCAACAGGATCAAGCGGTGGTCATTGAAAGTGTAAGCGCTGACGTTCCTGCGGTCGTTTGCAGTTGGGCCTCGGGGCCTGACAATCAAGCGACGTTGAGGATTCAGCTGGATGCGACCAAGGTTCGAGCAGGTGAAACGAGCGCGACGGTGCGCGTGCAAGTCAGCAGCCCCGTACGTGAGATGATAACGATTGGCGTGAGGTGGGAATCTGATTGAGTTATTTTTTGTGGGACGGCCTTCCCAGGCCGTCAAAGTTCGAGGACGGCCTGGGAAGGCCGTCCCACGAAAGACGCCACGGACGCAAATTCAGATTTGGTACATCATGCCGCGCGCTTCGGTGCGGCGAATCAACTCCGCCAAACTCACCTCGCGCAAGACTTGCCGTTCCTTGGCATCGACCTCCTGGAAAACAGTTGCCAATGCATCAACGGCCGGCGACGGCTTGAGAGCCATGAGTGCCGGCGGCAACGGCGGTGTCGTATCATCAATGGCGTTGATCACTTCGGCCAGCGAGATGGTGTCTGGCGACCGGGCCAACTGATAACCGCCCGCGGCCCCGCGCACACTGCGGACCAAACCATGGACCTTGAGTTGGAGCAGGATTTGCACGAGAAACCGCGCGGAGATGCCGTGCGCGTCGGCGATGTTCTTGACCTGCAAGAGCTGCGGCTCCTGGTAGTTGCCGGCCAACTCCAGCATGGCGATACAGGCATATTGGGCTTTGGCGGACATTCGCATGGAGTCACTAATAGCATAAGTAGTTGTCAGTTGCCAGTTATCAGTTGGCAGAACGGCTGCTTTCTGAAAACTGGCGACTGACAACTCAAATGCCGCTGCCGCCTTCATGCTCGACGACGTGAAGGCCGCATTCCTTCTTGACCTTGCCAGCCCAGCGACCTGCCCGTTCATCTTCACCCTCGGCAACGGGTCGCGTGCAAGGCCAGCAGCCGATGCTCGGGTAGCCCTGGTCATGCAGCGGATTGTAGGGCACCGCGTGTTTCATCACGAACGTCCACACGTCCTTTTTGTTCCAGCCCAAGAGCGGATTGACTTTGACCAGACTGAATTTGGCATCCCATTGCACGATGCTGGCCACTGCACGATGCTCCGTTTGGTCCTTGCGGATGGCGCTGATCCAGGCCGCGTACCCCACCACCGCTCGGCGCAAAGGCAGCACCTTACGGTCGTGGCAGCACTGGTCGGGGCGATGATTGTAGAGCGGACCGCCGTGTTCGGCTTCGTATTCGGGCACTGTCAATTCGGGCTGGATCATCTCGACGGCGATGCCGTAGCGCTGTTTGATGCGTTCGCGCAACTCAAGCGTCTCGGCGAATTGATAGCCGGTGTCGAGATTGAACACACGAACAGTGGGTTCAATCTCGGCCAGCATATGAATGAGGCAGCAGCCCTCGGCGCCGAACGCCGTGGCCATGGTGAGCTTGGGATGGAAGTTCTTGACCGCCCAACGCAGAATTTGCTGCGGCGACTGGCCTGCCAGCTGTTGATTGGCAGCTGCAATCTGCTCCTGCGTGAAAGCGGTATGGGACGTAACGCCGCTAACGCTTTTCAAGGGTGCATGGGGTAAGGTCGGGAGAGACAATTTGTTGGCTAATTGAGTCATGTCCATATACTCGAAAAACAGAGGCCTCAAACTTCACTATTATGATAAACATTGTTATTTTCTTTGGCAAGTGGTAGTTGCGATTTTTTGGCAGGCAGCCAAAAGCAAATGGCCGAGAGCCGACACGTTTGTCAGCTCTCGGCCATAAGGCATTATCTTTGTGTTGTTTGTGTCAATTGCCGCCAGCTTGCAGCGTCGCCGTCAGCACCTTTTGAATCCGTTCCTTGCATTCCTCCAAATGGGCCCTGGTCGTTTCGTCCATGTCGTATTGTTTGCCTCCTACGCCCAGGGCGGCGTCAATGCGGGTGGCTAACTCACGTAAATGCAACCGGGCCAGACTGCGGGCGTCCGGTGGGGCTGTCCCGCCACCGCCGCCAATGATGATGAAGAAACCGTCATTGGGCCGCTTGCCCAGCACAAGATTGGACAGTTCCTTGACATGCTCGCGCTGCAGGTTGCGTTTGACGATCGACGAGGCAGGCGCTGCTTTGCCAGGCGCTTTGACGGGGTAGTCGTTCCAGATGCCGTCGGTCAAGGTGCGGAAGACCTCAGCCGCTTGCAGCGGTTTTTCGTCGTCGGTCTTGAGTGCGTTGTCCTGGATACGCCGCAGCGTCGACGGGCTGAGCAGCTGTCTTAGCACGACACTTTGAATGCGCAGCACGCGATCGTGCAGCGGATAATCGACGCTCATCATGGCGCCGTCGCTGCCCCAGTGGCTCCAGCGGTCAGGGGCTAGCTTCCGCAACACAGCGGGCGGGAACTTGAAATGCTTGTCCGACAGCAAATGCTCTTGCAGGAACTTGAGCGCTTGCCGTTGCTGGGCGGCCTTGACCGGCACGAACGGATCGCGGGCGTCCGGGTCGTCGCGGTGATCGCGATGGGCGTATTCGCCGCCGACGAACTGGGCGGTGAGAAACGCGGCGTCGCCGTATTGCATGAGCAGCATGTTGAAGGCGAGCCGCAGGCGTTGATACCCTTCGCCCTTGTCGATCAGCTTATCGGGCAGCGTGTTCATCAACTCGGCGGCCAGAAGCATGCGGTCCATGCCGAACTTCATGGGGTCGGCGCCGAGGTCGAAGGCGTTGATGAGCGGATCGCTGGTGCCGAACATATCTTCGTCGGTGCCGTAGTCGTGGCCGAGCTTGGCGCCGTTTTTGGCGATGGCGTGGAGTTTTTCCAGCTCGCCGTCGGTGCCGCCGTCCAGCGGTTTGTAGGCATATTCGATGGCCCAGTAGTCATAGGGTCCGATAGTGGTGGTGAAATAATCGCCTTGCTTGGTGCCCTTGGGGGCGATGTTGGCCGGCAGATAATCCATGACCGAGGAAGCCAAACCCTGCTTGCGGGTGATGGCGGTGTCGTGCAAGTCCTCGTTCTTGAGCATGGCGCTGGCCTTGAAATTATGGCGCAGGCCAAGGGTGTGGCCAACTTCGTGCATGACCACATACTTGATCGCTTGACCGATCAGCTCCTCGGGGATGACCCCAGCGCCTTTGCCTTGATCGCGGGCCGCCAGCGTCATCGCGGTCAGGCCCAGCTCATACTTCATGCAGGCGCCGCACTGGCAAATGCCCTGGCGAATGGCCCAAAGCTTGTCGGCCATCTGCTACGCTTCCTCGTCCTTCTTGCCCATCTGCCCGGACGGCGTGTTCCACGACATGCCGACCTTGGCGGACGGCGGTTGCGGCAAACTCATGCCGTGGCGAATCGCCTGAATCTTGCTCGCCGGCTCTTCCAGGGCAGCGCCGCCGGTGAGGATCTTGGCCTCCTGTTTCCAGAAGCGAACCATGTCGGCGTCGAAGATGATGTCAGCGTCGAGAATCTCGCCGGTTAGCGGGTTCGCACGTGACGGCCCCATGGCGAAACCCTGGCCGGTCGTGATCCAGCGGAAGGTGTTGTAATTCATGTCTTCGGGATCGAAATCCTCGTTTTCCTGTTGACGCACTTCAATGGCGTCGCGGAAGCCGACCTTCTCGAAAGCCTTGTTCCATTCCAGAATGCCTTCGCGGACATAAGCGCGATACTCGAACGGCACCGATTTCTCGATCCAGTAGACGATCTTTTTCTTGGGCACTGAAAGCTTGTCTTTGTTTTTGGCGTCGTGATCGGCCCGTTCTAGCCGCCAGCGACTTTCAAGAGCGCTCCGAG